>Ga0164290_1000126_pt1 | contig 289170 bp, 235 predicted proteins | sample Micstemetagenome_FD_108782 | JGI IMG/M metagenome (GOLD analysis project Ga0164290, IMG submission 108782) | Contaminated culture microbial community from soil near Moab, Utah, USA - Microcoleus steenstrupii SON62 (Illumina Assembly) | ecosystem: Environmental > Terrestrial > Soil > Soil crust... | reverse complement strand
CGCCCTACCCGCCCTACCCGCCCGACCCGCCCTACCCGCCCGACCTGCCTTATCATTCCCTCGTTGCCCTGGCTCATCTTCCTCGTCGCCCTCGCCGTCCGACTGATCCACCTCTGGCAGATCCAGCCGTCCCCCTTCTTCGACGTCCTGCTCGGCGATGCCGCCGGCTATGACGCGTGGGCGCGGCGGCTGGCCGCCGGCGACTGGGTCGGCACCGAGGTGTTCTACCAGGCGCCGCTCTATCCGTATTTCGTTGGCGTGGTCTATGCGGTCTTCGGCCACGACCTCCTCATCCTGCGGATCTGCCAGGCGCTGATCGGCTCGGCGTCCTGCGCCTTGCTGGGCCTGGCCGGGGCGCGATTCTTCTCGAAGCCAGTGGGGGCGATCGCCGGGTTCGGCCTGGCGCTGTACGCCCCGGCCATCTTCTTCGACAGCCTGCTCCAGAAGTCGGTGCTCGACATGTTCTTCGTCTGCCTGGGGCTCTGGCTCGTCTCGAGGGTGACCTCTGATTCGGCCACGCCGGCCACCTGGCTCAGCTTGGGCTTGGCGATGGGCGGCCTCGCGCTCACACGCGAGAACGCGGTGGTCTTCATAGCCGTGATCATCGCCTGGGCCCTGTATTCACCGAACGTAGAGGCGGCCCGCCCGTCGCCCAAGGCGGGTCTGAAGACCCGCCTCTACGCGCGAGTGGTGTGGTTCCTTGCCGGACTGGCGGTGGTGCTGCTCCCGGTGGCGGCGCGCAACTACGCGGTCGGCGGCGGCGTCTACCTCACCACCTCGCAGTTCGGCTCGAATCTCTACATCGGCAACAACCCGACGGCCGATGGCACCTATGCGTCGATCCGGTTCGGCCGCGGCGCCCCGGAGTTCGAGCGTATCGACGCAACCGAAGTGGCCGAAGAGGCGGTGGGGCGATCGTTGACGCCGGCCGAGGTGTCCTCGTACTGGACAAGCCGGGTGGTCGACTACATCACGTCGCAACCCGGTGACTGGCTGCAATTGTCGGCGCGCAAGGTGCTGCTGCTGCTGAACGCCACCGAGATGCTCGATACCGAGAGCCAGGAGAGCTACGCCGAGTGGTCGTGGCCGCTCGCCGTCTTCGGCTGGCTCGGGCATTTTGGCCTGCTGGTGCCACTCGCGGTGGCGGGAGTGATCGTGACGTGGCCCGAGCGGCGCCGCGTGTGGGTGTTGTACGCGATGGCGGTGGCCTACGCCGCCAGCGTGATCATGTTCTACGTGTTCGCGCGTTATCGCTATCCACTGGTGCCGTTTCTCCTCCTGTTCGCCGCCGCCGCGATCGTCGGCGGACGGCCGTTCTGGCAACGGACCTCGCCACCGGCGCGCGCGCTGGCGGTCGCGTCCATCGCGGTCGCGCTGGTCATGTCGTGGTGGCCGCTATTGTCGCCGACGCTGATGCGCGCGATCACCGAGAACAACCTCGGCACCGCCTTGCAAGCGGCCGGGCGCCACGACGAGGCCATCGCGCATCATCAGCGCGCCATCGCCATGATGCCCGAGTACGCGCCGGCGTACAACAATCTGGGCGCTGGCCTCCGTGCCGCCGGGCGGCTGGATGAGAGCATTGCCGCCTACCGCAAGGCGCTGGAGCTCAGACCCGACTTCGCCAGCGCCAGCTACAACCTCGCCAACGCGCTGCTCGAAAAGGGCGAGGCCGGCGCCTCGGTCGAACAGTTTCGCCAGGCCCTGCAATCGTCGGAGACCGTGGAAGCGCGCAACAACCTCGGGATTGCGTTGGCCAACCGGGGCGACGCCGCCGGAGCCATCGCCGAGTTCCGCGCCGCGCTGACGCTGGACGGCCGTTCCGTCCAGGCGCATCGCAACCTGGGTAACATGCTGATCGACATGGGGAATCGCGCCGAGGGCATGAGTCATCTCGAGCAGGCGGTGGCGCTGGCGCCGCGTGAACCCGATGCCACCTACGACATCGGCACCGTGTTGTTACAGGAGGAGAACTTCGCCGGCGCCGCCGCGCGGTTCCGCGCGGTGCTGGCGATCCGCCCCGGGTGGGCGGAAGCGCACAACCACCTGGGCATCGCGCTCGCGCAGCAAGGGCGCATGGCCGAGGCCCTCGCGGAGTTCGAGCGCGCGGTCACCGCCCGCCCCGACTATGCCGAAGCCCGCGCCAACCGCGACCAGGCCCGCGCGGTCCTGAACCGCAAATAGAAAGGGCGGCCGACTCGCTCGGCCGCCCCTGCGTTGTTGGCTGACGGGCGGAACTGAAGTTCCGCGCCTTCTGGCGTCCCTACTACCAGCGCGTCACGACACCGACGCCGTACATCCGACCCTGCATGATGCTGTTCGGGCTGAGGTACGCCGACGACAGGACATTGGTTGTGATGTAGCTGATGATCGCGTCCGAGTTGTTCACGTTGAACACTTCGAACGTCGGCAGGACGGTGAAGCGGCTGATCTTGAACGTGCGCGAGACCTTGAAGTCTAGCTGCACGATGCGCTCGATCGAGGTCGCACGGACCGGCTCCAGGTTGTAGGTCATCGTCGTCTGCGCGAAGTTCGCCGTCGGCATGATTATCTGGCCAGCTGGGCAAGGTGATGGGCAGTTGGCCGGGTAGCGGGTGGCGCCACGGGTCACGGTCATGACGCGCGAGCTGGTCGGACTGGAGTTGTTCTGGAACGACACGGCCAGGTTGACGCCTAACCCGATATTCCTCGTGCCCGACAGTTTGTATTGCGGCCGGAACGGAATGTCGAGCACGGTCTCGTCGCACAGCGCGCGGCCGTTGCCGCCGAAGTTGGGATCGTCTGGGGAGGTGCAGTTCTTGACGCGTTCGCGCTCGAACGACATGCCGCCGCTGATCTGGCCACCGCCGGGAATGCGCCAGCGTCCGTCCAGAACAAACGACTCGTACTTGTTCTCCCGCTCCGGATCAAAGGTGTCGAGGTTGCTGGTGGGCCGGGTCACCGTGCGCGCGAACACCTCGAACGGCTGGCCGCTGATCGGGTTGTAGAAGGTGAACGGCGTGTAGTCGGCGTGGGTGTAGGCCCGATCGATCGTCGCGGTCAGGTTGCGGAAATCGCCCTTCCACCAGGCACCCGACAGGGACATGCCGCCAAACAGTTCGTGCTGCACTTCCACGCCCTGCTCGAAGTTCCAGGTGCGCGGGAATTCGCCGTAGGTGTTGAGGGCGGCAATGCCGTAGTTTTGGGAGAGACCTGTGAAGTCGATCTCACACGCGGCGCTGGGGTAACCGGTGCATCGCAGCGTGCCGTCGGCAATGTCGTTGCCGTTGACATCACGCCATGGCAAGGTGGCCGGCTGGTGCAAGAGCGGATTGTAGTTCGCCGCAATGCCCGTCGTACGCGACAGGTTGTAGCGATTGAGTGAGTACTTGAGCGCGGTCCGGCCCGTGCCAAACACGTCGTAGACCAGCGCCATTCGAGGCGCAAAATCGTTCCACGCCGGCACGTCTTGGATTTCGTCGAAGGCCCGCTCCGGGACGAAGCGTCCGGCTGGTGACTTACCTGCCAGCACTTTGGCGTTGAGGGTTTCCCACCGCAGGCCGATGTTTGCAGTCAGACGGTTGAGGCGCCACGAGTCCTGAATGTAGATGCCGAGGTCCCGGTTGAGCCGCTCGCTGTAGGCGAGCGGTGTGTTGCGGATAATCACCGAGTCCGGCACCGACCATCGAACGCCGGTGCTGCTGCTTCGGTACTGCTGGACCAGGTCGGCGTTGGCGTCGCGGGTGTGTTTGAACGTACCCTGGCGGTTGTTGGCGCCCACCTTGATGGTGTGATTGCCTTTGACATAGGTGGCCGCGACGTTCCAGTAGAACGCCACCGGGCTCTCCGTGGTGTTGATGGGACCGGCCTGCGTGTAGCCGCCGAGATCGACCTCGTTCTTGGCCGCCTTGGCAAACCACGCGGCGGTGCCACGCGGCTGCTCGATGCCCTCGCGGTACTCGTTGGTGTAGTACTCGGTGTTGTTCGAGAAGCCGGCCTCGAGGAACAGCGAGCTGGAGATCGGCGAGGTCCACTTGATCGCGGTGGTGTGATACGCCGGCGAATTCCAGACCGTCGCGGCGGTTTCGGGATCGTAATTGGCCTGCATGTCGTGGCCGCGGTACTTGTCAATCTCGTCGAAGTAACCTGAGAACTTGTTGCGCGGCGTCGCCTGCCATGTCAGGCGAGCCATGCCATTCAGGATGTACTGATCGTCGATGCCCTGGCTGCCGTCGTCAAAGAAAGTGTTGGCGATGAAGTTGTTGACCGAGTTGTAACGGGTCGCCGCGAAGAACCACAGCTTGTCCTTCTTGATCGGACCGCCCAAAGCCAGTGAGTAATCGACAATGCGGTCGATCGCGTTGCCAGCGGTCAGTCCGCGGGCCTTGTGCCGGTCGGTCAGGTTGCTGGACTGCCACGAACCAGGCCGGCTCACGGCCTTGAAATCGCCACTGAAGCGATTGCCGCCCTCACGCGGAATCATGTTCAGACGCACGCCGCCCGACGACGTCTCGGCGCCAATCCCGGCGGTCTGATAGCTGACCTCGGCGTTCATCGAGTCGTTGTAGTAGCTCTGGATGGCGCCGTCGCCCTGGAGGCCGTTGGTCATCTGGCCGTCCACCAGCACCGTCGTGTTGGCGGTGGTCATGCCGTGCGTCGACATATAGGTCTGTTGCATGGCGCGCGCGCCACCCGTATCGGGCAGACTGAGATTCACGCCCACCACCAGCTGGGCCATGCCCTGGATGGTGCGGCCGGTGGGAATAGCGTCGATGGCCTCACGGTCGAGCACCGAGGTCTTGGCCGCGGTCGTCACATCGACCACGGGAGACGAGCCCGTCACCGTGATCGTTTCTTCCAGGGAGCCGACCTCGAGGTCGGCGTTGATGGTGGCGGTGAACTCCGCCTGCAACTGCAGGCCGTCACGGCGGAAGGTCTTGAAGCCCGGCAACGTGAAGGTCACGTTGTAGGTGCCGGGCCGCAGATCGGCAATCCGGTAGGTGCCGTTGCCGTCGCTGATCGCCGACTTGACCTTTTCGATCAGGACCTCGCTTGACGCCTCGATCGTCACGCCCGGCATCGCCGCGCCGCTCGTGTCCTTGACCACACCCGTAATCGCACTCTGGGCGTATGCGGCACTCGACAGGAGCATCGCCCCCGCAAACGCCCACAACGTCCTGACCATTCGTGCTCGCGCCATGCTGTTTCCCCCCAGTGCAACAATCGAAACCCGGTCGCGTGCAGGTCGGTCTCGCTGCCGACCGGCCTGGCACACCCCGGACACAACCACGTCCCCGTATCGAAACAAGCAGTGCAACCGGCAGCCGAACCGGCGACATGCATAAGCGGAATGCACCCGACTTGCGGCGCGAATGGGAGGCTAAACCCGGATGCGGGAACTGTCAATGACAAACTGTTACATGCGGCTGCAAGTTGTTGGATTCAGAGACACTTGCTTTCGCTTATGGGTCCCCTCAGCGAAACAGATGGGTGCGCTCGGGCAGGTGGGGCTGGTGGGGGCGGGGCATGGGCTTGGGCGGGTAAGATAACGGGATGCGATCATTCATTCTCATCGCGCTGTTGGCTGTGAGCGTCTCCGCCTGCGGCGGCGATTCCGACACCCCGACTGCCCCAAGCGCCAACGTGCCGTTTTCCACGACCGACATCCGCGTGGGCACCGGCGCCGAGGCGAACACCGGCCGGAACGTCACGGTGAACTACACCGGCTGGCTGTACAGCACGTCTGCCACGGACAACAAGGGGACCCAGTTCGACAGCAGCTTGAGTGCGGGGCGGACGCCGTTCGCCTTCACAGTTGGTGTCGGGGTCATTCAAGGGTTCAGCCAGGGCGTAATCGGCATGCGCGTGGGCGGTGCTCGCCGGGTCGTCATCCCACCGAGCCTGGGCTACGGGTCGCAAGCGAATGGCGCCATCCCGGGAAATTCGACGTTGATCTTCGAACTCGAGTTGCTTGCCGTTCAGTAAGGGATACCAATGAAACTTGCCTTGATCACGATGGGCCTGGCGCTCGCCGTCAGCGCGTGCGGTGGCGACAACCCCACGTCGCCCAGCGCGAACGTACCGTATTCAACCACCGACCTTCGTGTCGGCACCGGCGCCGAAGCCGTGTTCGGGCGAGTCATCGCGGTGGAATACACAGGCTGGTTGTATAGCGCGACCGGGCCCGAGAATAAGGGCACCCGGTTCGACAGTAGCCTTGACCCAGGTAAGGAGCCATTCGTCCTGGTTGCTGGCGGCAACAATGCCATCGCCGGCTTCAGCCAGGCCGTGGTCGGTATGCGCGTCGGGGGTTTGCGGCGAGTGGTGATTCCACCGGAACTTGGCTACGGTTCCCAGGCCAACGGCCCGATTCCTGGGAACTCCACGCTGATATTCGAGATCGAGCTGCTCGCAATTGCGCCGACGTCGTAGACGGCTTGAGGCTTGAGGCTTGAGGCAGGGACGAGCGTCAAGCCCGTCCCCTGCCAGCCTGTCTACTTCGGGAAGCGACCGAGGGCGACCAGCAGTTCCAGTCGCGCCTGGCGCACGGCGTCTTCCGACTGCGCGACAATTGATTCCAGGTCGCGCGCCGAGCGTTGCGCGTCGATCACCTCGATGTTGGTGGTCGAGCCCGCGTCGAAGGCGACGATCGTGATCTTCAACACTTCGTTGGCGTGCTGAGCGGCCTCGCGGGCCCGGGCGAGTGCGCGCTCCTGCGCCTCGACCGCGGCGCGGGCGATCCGCACTTCGGACCGCGCCTGGATTTGCACCCGTTCCAGCGCGAACATCGACGACTGCAGATCGGCCTCGCGCTGTCGCCTGACCGCGCGGCGGGCGCCGAAGTCGAAGATCGGCTGCGACACCTGGAAGTTCAGGCTCCAGGTGCGTGACGGCTGGAACAACCCGGCCGGGGTCAGCACCTGCGGACCAAAAGTCACGCTCGCCGACGGCCACCAGTCCTTCGAGCTGTCACGGAGGACACGGCCACCCGCCTCACGGCGCGCGGTAAACAGTTGCACGTCGGTCCGCACGGGCATCCACTCCGTTTCCGCGCCCTCGGGCGGCACCTCGAACGACGGCTCGCCGCTGACGTCAACAGGGCCATTGGCGGCCAGCAACACGCCGAGCGCCTCTTGCGCGCGCCGCACGTTCAGCCGCTGTGTTTCCAGCTGCGCTTCGTTGCTCGACAGCACCTGCGCCGACCGCAGTTCGTTCAGCCGGCTGCCAACGCCGCCTTCGCGGCGCTTGGTGTTGTAGCCCAACTGCCCTCGCGCGGTCTCGATGGCCGTGAGGCTGACATCCACCAGGCGCTTCTGCGCCACCACCGCCAGGTAGGCCGACGCCGCCGCCACCGCGATCTGACGGCGCGTATCGGTGGTCGCCAGGCGCGCGATCTCCACTTGGTCCATCGCCTGCGCCCGTGCCGCCCACTGCGTCGCCGCCAACAGCGGCGAGCTCGCATTCAACGCAAACACCGACTGGTTCCGCGGCTGAACGGTCTCCTCACCGAACGACCGGCCGCTGTCGAGCGTCGTGTTGGTGACCGTCCCGCCGAGCCGCGGCATCACCGCGGCCCGCGCTTGTTGCAGAATGGCCTCGGAGCGCAGGATGTTCGCGGCGGCGATGGCGACGGTGGGGTTCTTCTCCACCGCGCGGGCAACCGCCTCGTCAAAGGTCACCGTGTCAATCGGTCGGAGGGCGGGGGCTTCAGCCCCCGCCACAGGCGGCTGTGCGAATACCGGAGTCGCCAGCAGCAGCGCGAAGATTACCGCCGCGGCGGCGAGCGCTGAAGCGCCCGCCCTCCGAACGTCACCGTCAGGACCGTCGGGCGTCGGCTCGTCATGCGAGTGACGGCCGCGGCCGGGCACCAACGTGCGGATGACGACATACAGCACCGGGATGAAGATGATCGACAGGAACGTCGACGCCACCATGCCACCGGCGACCGCCGTGCCCACCGAGTTGCGCGCCGCGGCACCGGCGCCGCTCGCCAGGGCCAGCGGCAGCACGCCGAGAATGAAGGCGAACGACGTCATCAGGATCGGCCGCAGGCGAATGCGCGAGGCCTCGACGGCCGCATCCACGATCGACATGCCCTGCTCGCGCAGCTGCTCGGCGAACTCGACGATCAGAATCGAGTTCTTGGCGGCCAGTCCGATCAGCAGCACCAGTCCGACCTGGCAGAACACATCGTTGCTGAACCCCCGGATCAACTGCGCGCTGAGCGCGCCGAACACCGCCAGCGGCACGCCCAGCAGGATGATGAACGGCAGGACGAACGATTCGTACTGCGCCGCCAGCACCAGGTAGACCAGCATCACGCTGAGGCCGAAGATGTAGATGGCCTGCGAACCCGACTTGATCTCTTCGAGCGACTGCCCGGCCCACGCGAAGCTGAACCCGGCCGGCAGCGACGCCGCCAGTTCTTCCATGGCCTGCAGCGCCTGCCCTGAGCTCTGCCCCGGCATGGGGTTGCCGGTGATCTCAGCCGACCGGAACAGGTTGAAGTGGCTGATCACCTGCGGTGCCGTGGTCTCGCGCAGGCGCACCACGCCTTCGAGCGACACCATCTCGCCGTTCGAGGCCCGCGCATACAACTGCTTCAGGTCGGTCGGGCCGGCGCGGAAGCGCTGGTCGGCCTGCGCGTAGACGCGATAGGCGCGGTTGTTGAAGTCGAAGTCGTTGACGTACTGCGAGCCGAGGAACACCTGCAGCGCGTCGGTCACTTCGCGCAGCGGCAAGCCGAGGCTGCGCGCGCGATCGCGGTCGATGTCGACCACCAGCTGCGGGTCGTCGGCGCGGAAGCTGCTGAACAGGCCCTGCACACGGCCGCTCTGGTTGCCGGCACCCATCAGGCCGGCGGTCGCAGCGGCCAGGCCGTTGACGTCGGCTGAACCGGTCTGGTCGAGCACCTCGAACTGGAAGCCGCCGAAGGTCGACAAGCCCTGGATCGCCGGCGGGGGAAACGCGACGACGATGGCGCCCTTGATGCCGAACAGCTGTCCGCTCAACCGGTTGATCACCGCGCTCAGCGACTGGTCGGCGCGCGGCCGCTCGGCGTAGTCCTTCAGCCGCACGAACATCATGCCGTTGTTCGGCGCAGCGCCCGAGAAGCTGAACCCCATGACGGCGAACGCCGCCGCCACGTCGGGGTCGGCGTAGACGATCTTCTCCGCTTCCTTGGCGATGTTGGTCGTGTACTCGAGCGACGCGCCGGCCGGCGCCTGGACGATGGCCATGAAGTAGCCTTCGTCCTCCGCCGGCACGAACGACGAGGGCACCAGCCCGAACAACACCCAGGTCGCCCACAGGCCGCCGGCGAACAACACGATCATCGCGTAGCGCAGGCGCAGCGACTGCCGGACCAGCCGCACATACCAGTTGGTGCCGGCATCGACCATGCGATTGAAGGTCGTGAAGAACGCGCCGTGCGTGTGCACTTCCTTGTCGAGCAGCAACGCCGCCAGCGCCGGCGTCAGGGTGACCGCGTTGAACACCGACAGCACCACGGCAAAGGCGATGGTCAGCGAGAACTGCTGGTAGAGACGGCCGGTCACGCCGGGGAAGAACGCCACCGGCACGAACACCGCGACCAGCACCACGCCGATCACCACCACCGCGCTGAACACCTCGCGCATGGCGTCGATCGACGCGCGCCGCGCCGACTTCTTGAACTGCGTCATGTGACGCTCGATGTTCTCAATCACCACGATCGCATCGTCCACCACGATGCCGGTGGCGAGCACGATGCCGAATAGCGTCAGGGTATTGATCGAGAAGCCGAACAGCTTGATGAAGGCGAAGGTGCCAATCAGCGAGACCGGAATGGTGATGGCCGGGATGATGGTGCTGCGCCAGTTCTGCAGGAACAGGAACATCACCAGGATGACCAGCACAATGGCCTCGCCCAGGGTCCACAGCACTTCGATGATCGACTCGCGTACGACCACCACGTTGTCGAACGCCACGCGCCACTCGAGCCCGGGCGGGAAGTTCTTCTCGAGACGGGTCATCTCGGCCGTTACGCCTTCGAAGACGTCGATCGCATTGGCCGATGGCAGCAGCGTGATGCCGATGCCCTGGGCCTCGAGCCCGAGGAAGCGCAGGTTCGATGCGTAGGTTTCGGCACCGAGCTCGACGCGGCCGATGTCTTTCACGCGCACCAGCGCGCCGCCCGGACCGGCCTTCACCACCACGTCTTCGAACTGCGACACTTCCGACAGCCGGCCCATGGCGCGCACGCTGAGCGTGAACTCCTGCTCTGCAGACGACGGCGCGTCACCGAGCGCGCCGGCCGCGACCTGCACGTTCTGCTCGCGCAGCGCCGCCACCACGTCGCCGCCGGTCATCTTCCGGCTGGCGAGCTTGTTGGGATCCAGCCACAGGCGGATCGCGTACTTGCGCTCGCCGAAGACGATCACGTCGCCGACCCCGGGCACGCGCTTGATCGCATCGCGCAGGTACAGGTCGATGTAGTTGCTGATGAACAGGCTCGAGTAGCGGTTGTCCTTCGAGAAGAACCCCAGGCCGCCCATGAAGCCGGCCGTCACCTTGGTGACGGTGATGCCGTTGGTGCGCACCTCGGCCGGCATGCGGCCCAGCGCCTGGTTGACGCGGTTCTGCACGTCGACGGCGGCCAGGTCCTGGTCACGATCGACGTCGAACGTGACGTTGATGGTGCTGAACCCGCTGTTGGTGCTGGACGAGGTGATGTAGGTCATGCCCTCGACGCCGTTGATGGCCTGTTCGAGGGGCGTGGTGACCGCGCTTTCCACCGTCTGCGCGTTGGCGCCGGTGTAGTACGCCGTCACGGTCACCGCGGGCGGTGCCAGTTCCGGGTAGCGGGCAATCGGCAGCGTCGGAATGGACACTGCGCCCGCGAGGATGATCAAGAGCGAGCAGACCGTCGACAGGACGGGCCGCCGGATGAAGACGTCAGCCAGCATGACTAGGAGACTTTCTTCTCGGCGGGAGCCGCAGCCACGGGAGCGGCGGCCGGAGGCGTCGCCTGCACCGGCGCGCCGTCGCCAATCTTCTGCAGACCCGCGACGATCAACTGTTCCCCCGGCTGCAGGCCGCTGCGCACGACGTACTCGTTGCCGACGATGTCGCCCAGGTCAACGGGCTTCTGCCGGGCAATCGTCCCGGCCTCGCCCTTCTCGACGACAAAGGCGAAGTACTGGCCGTTGATGCGCAACACGCCGGTCACCGGCACGGTGAGGCCCGGCGCCTCGGAGAACACCACGCGGGCGCGCACGAACTGGTCGGCGCGGAACTGGCCGCGGCCGTCAACCAACGGCGCCGTCACCAGCACCGTCTGCGTGGCGGTATCGACATTGGGCGATACGAAGCCAATGGGGTTGGTGGCAATCAGCCGGCCGCTGTCGTCGACCAGCCGCACCGGCAGGCCCACCTTCAACATGGGCGCCTGCCCCACCGGCACGTTGATGTAGACCTCGAGCACGTCGTTCTCGTCGACGGTCGTCAGCACCGTGCTCTTGGTCACCCGGTCGCCGACCACCACCTGGATGTCGCCGACCACGCCGGCGCTGGGCGCCGTGACGCGGTAGTAGCCGAGCATGCTGCGCTGCTGCTTGATCTGCTCGTCGAGCGCTTTGATCTGCGCTTCGGTCGTACGCACGGTGGTCTCGTACTGCTCGACCTCGCGCTGGCTCACCGCGCCGGCTTCGAGCAGCGCCTTGTTGCGGGCGACCTGCTGTTGCGCAAACGACAGTTCGGCTTCGCGCATGGGCCGCATCGACTGCAGCGACGCCAGGGCCGCCTGTTCGGGCGCCGAGTCGATTTCAAAGAGCAGCGCGCCTTGGGAGACACGCTGACCCGATCGCACCGCGATGCGGGTCAGGTGTCCTTCGGCCTGCGGCTGAATCGTGCTCGATCGCCGAGATTTGAGCGAGGCGACAAACTCGCTCACCTGCTCCACCGGCTTGTTGACCAGGGTGATGGCTTCGACCGGCATGGGCGGCATGCCGCCGCCCGGCGGACCCGCCGGCGCCGCCGGCTCTCCGCTTCCGCACGCAGCGGTGGCTGCGGCGATCAGGGCCAACGAACAAAAGGCGAATGCTTGAGCTGCACGTTTCGCCGGGTGGAGGGAAGTAAAGATGGAATGCATTCGAGGAAGTCCTTGAGACGTAAGAAAAGCGAATCCCAACTATACGCCCAAGTCAGAGATGCTGGCAATCGCTGGTCGGGTCACAATGGTCTGATGCTCGACGACGTCAGGGGTTTCAGCAGGGGGATGTACGCGAACTGGTTCTGGCACCGGCCCCTCCAGCTTCTGGTCGATGCCGGTGAAGGCCTCCAGCTGGCACTGGGCTCGAATGTCTTCTCTCCAGCTGTGCTGGCGATCTCGCACGGCCATTCCGACCACGTGCTCGGGCTGCCCGGCCTGGTGGCGGCCCGCCGGTTCGGCAAGGGCGCCACCGAGAAGCCCCTGACCATTGTCTATCCCGAGGGATCACGGGGTGTGCAGGCCGCCCGCGACCTGCTCGGCACCGCCTACGCCGGCGTGGTCTTTCCGCTCACCTGGATGCCCGTGGCGCCGGGCGCGTCGGTGTCGCTGGGGAAGGGACGCTCGCTCGAAGCCTTCGCGGTGCGCCATGTGCCCGACGAACCCGCCTTGGGCTACCGGGTGGTGGAGACGAAGCGCCGCCTCAAGCCGGAGTTCGCGGCGATGAGCCAGGCAGACGTCGTCGCGGCCGCCCGCGAGGGCCGTCGCGATTCGCTGCTCGCCGACGTCACGCACGTAGTGTTCGCCCACTCGGGTGATGCCATGCCGATCGACCCGTCGCTGGTCGCCGGCGCGGACCTCCTGGTCCACGACGCCACCTTCCTGGACGAACCCGACCGCAAGTATCCGATTCACGCCACCACGGAAGAGGCCCTCGAGGTGGCGCGTGCGGCCGGCGTGAAGACCCTGGTCCTCTATCACCTGTCGATCCGCTACGACCGGTCCACGGCGTTGCCGGCGCTGCGCGCGCAGGTGGCCGCCAGCGGCTTTTCCGGCGATTGCTGGCTGCTGGACGAGGGCGACCTGGTGCCTCTGCGATAGAATTGACGGCAATCTTGTCCACCCTGACTCAGAAAGACGTGCAGCGCGTCGCGGAACTGGGCCGCCTCGAACTGACCGGCGACGAACTGGACCTGTTCACCCGTCAACTGGGCGACATCCTCACCTACGTCGAGCAGATTCGCTCGCTCGACACCACCGGCGTGCCGCCGACGTCGCACGTGCTCAACCGTCCCGTTGATCGTGACGATACGCTGGTGCCGTCGTTGTCCAGGGAAGACGTCCTGGCCAATGCCCCCGATGCCGCCGTCGAGTCGGGCCTCTTCAAGGTCCCGCGAGTGATCGGATGAGTTCACGAGAACTGGTACGACAGATCGCGAGCGGCGAGACCACCGCGCTGGCGGTGTGCGAGGCGCATCTCGATCGCATCAAGACCATCGAGCCGAAACTGAGCGCGTTCAACACGGTGACCGCCGAGCGCGCGCTCGATCGCGCGCGGGCGCTCGACGCCTTGCAGAAGGCCGGCGCGCCCGTGGGCCCGTTGCACGGCGTGCCCGTCGCGATCAAAGACAACATGTGCACGGCCGGCGTGCCCACCACCGCTTCGTCCAAAATCCTGCGCGGCTATGTGCCGCCGTACAGCGCCACCGTTGTCACACGACTCGAAGCGGCCGGCGCCATCATGGTCGGCAAAACCAATCTCGACGAGTTCGCGATGGGCTCGTCGACCGAGAACTCCGCGCTCGGCGCAACGAAGAATCCGTGGGACCTCGAGCGCACGCCGGGTGGGTCGAGCGGCGGCTCCGCGGCGGCCGTGGCCAGCGGCATGGTACCGCTCGCGCTCGGCTCCGACACCGGCGGGTCCATTCGCCAGCCCGCCGCCCTGTGCGGCATCGTCGGACTGAAGCCCACGTACGGCCGGGTCTCGCGCTACGGCCTGATGGCCTTTGCCTCGTCGCTCGATCAGATCGGGCCGTTCACCAGGACGGTGGCCGATGCCGCGGTGGCGTTCCAGGCCATCGGCGGTCACGACGGCCACGATGCCACCTCGTCTTCGGAAGCCATGCCCGACTTGCTGGCCGCGCTCACCGGCGACGTCACGGGCCTGCGCATCGGCGTGCCCCGGGCGTTCCTCGGTGAAGGCGTGGACGCACCGGTCCTGGCGGCCTTCGACGCCGCCATGGCGACGCTGGCCGCGCGCGGCGCCACGCTGGTTGACATCACCCTGCCGCATGCCGGTTACGGCATTCCGGTCTATTACCTGATCGCGACGGCTGAAGCCTCGTCCAACCTGGCGCGCTACGACGGCGTGCGCTACGGGCACCGCACGAAGATCGAGAAAGACGACACGCTGCTGACCATGTACGAGCGGTCGCGCGACGAGGGCTTCGGTGCCGAAGTGAAGCGGCGCATCATGCTCGGCACCTACGTGCTCAGCGCCGGCTACTACGACGCGTATTACCTGAAGGCACAGCAGGTGCGGACGTTGCTACGCCGGGACTTCGAGCAGGTGTTCGCCTCGGTCGACGTCGTCGCCACGCCGACCACGCCGACGCCGGCGTTCAAGCTCGGCGAGAAGACCAGCGATCCGATCCAGATGTACCTCAACGACATCTTCACGGTGAGCGCGAACCTGACGGGACTGCCGGCGATCAGCGTGCCGTGCGGGTTCTCGGCGGGCCGCCTGCCGATCGGTTTCCAGCTGACCGGAAAGATGTTTGACGAGGCCACGCTGTTGCGCGCGGCCGATGCCTTCCAGCGCGACACCACGTTCCACACCGAACGGCCCCTCCTTCGCTAAAGCTACGGAGGGCAGGCCGGCTGGCGAGGTCATCACTGGGCGGTGATGTTGGGCCGGCCCTTGCGCAGCACGAACTTCTGAATCTTGCCGGTCGCCGTCTTGGGCAGCTCTGCGACCGGCGTGAAGCCGTGCGGCACCTTGAAGTGGGCCATGTTCGCGCGGCAGAACTCGCGCAACACGTCGGCGGTGGCCGACTGACCGCTCTTGAAGACCACGAACGCGTGTGGCGATTCGCCCCACTTCTCGCTCGGCAGGCCCACCACGGCCACCTCCTGGATGGCCTCGTGGCGCAGTAGCATCGCTTCCACTTCCACCGACGAGATGTTCTCGCCGCCGCTGATGATGACGTCTTTCAGGCGATCGGTGATCTGCACGTAGCCATCGGGATGGACCACCGCCGCGTCGCCGGTGTGGAACCAGCCATCGCCCATGCACTTCTCGGTCGCCTCGGGATCGTTGTAGTAGCCGGCCATGATGACGTTGCCGCGAGCCACTATTTCTCCGGCGGATGTCCCATCCGCGGGCACTTCGCGGCCGTGGTCGTCGACCACGCGCAGTTCGCCAGACGTGATCAGCTCGACGCCTTGCCGCGCCTTGATCGTCGCGCGCGCGTCGTGCGACAGCGCCGCATGCTCGGGCAACGGCTCGCAAATGCTGATCGCCGGCGCCGTCTCGGTCAGGCCATAGATCTGCGTGACGACCCAGCCCAGTTCGTCCTCGATCCGCTGGATCGTCACCGCCGCCGGCGGCGCGCCCGCCGTCATCACGCCAACACCGCGAGGCGCCCCCTGCTTCACCTCCGCCGGCGCATTCGCCAGCATGATGAGCACGGTCGGCGCCGCGCACATCCGCGTGACCTGCTCCTCTTTCGCAATCCGGAACACCGTCGGCCCATCGAACTTCGGCAGGCACACGTGCCGGGCACCCGCCGCCGTCACCGTCCAGGTGAAGGTCCAGCCGTTGGCGTGAAACATCGGCAGCGTCCACAGGTAGCTATCGGCCGGCGTCATGGGCGTGTGCGTCAGCATGCCAACGCAGTTCATCCACGCGTTGCGATGCGTAATCATCACGCCCTTCGGCCGCGAGGTCGTGCCGCTGGTGTAGTTGATGGTGAGCAGGTCGTTCTCGCCGATGGCCGGCCGCTCGAAGCCGGGCGAGGCATTCGCGATCAACGTTTCGTAATCCAGCCACCCATCGGGCGACGACAAACCTGACCTGTCCGCCGGAGCGCCTGGCGCGAAGGTGGAAGGTTTGCCGCCACGAGAATCGAGGGCGACGAACTGCGTGACGCCCTTCAAGTCGGCGCGAATCGAGTCGACGGCAGAAAGATAGTCGTGCGACACGCAGACGACCGTGGCACCGCTGTGCTGGATCATGTAGCGGAAATCGTCGGCGACCAGTCGGAAGTTGATCGGCACGAGGACCGCGCCCAATTGCGGAATGGCGTAGAACGACTCGAGCTGCGCGTGGGTATTCGGTGCGATGTAGGCAACCCGGTCACCCTGTTTCACGCCCAGCGTCTGCAAGGCCGACGACCAGCGGTCGCAGCGGTCGAAGAACTCGCCATACGTCCAGCGCTGCGCGCCGTCGACGACGCCGATGCGGTGGGCGTGCAGGCGCCGGGTCCGGCGCATGAATTCAAGGGGCGTGAGCGCGACTTCCATCGGCGGGAATCATAGCCCATGGTATCGGGGTGTCCGCCTTCGCGGCGGCAGGCCGCTACGGCGGGACCTTGCCGTAGCTCGCCAGTTGCCGAGCGAGCGAAGGCAGGCTACGAGACGATCGCCGGGGGCTGCTGGCGGCGCATGAAGGCCCACACCACGAGCCCAAGCAGCACGAACGGAATCGCCGGGACCAGCAGTGCGATGATCGCGGCAAAGAGGCCAATCACCGCGACCACGCCACCAACCACCAGCAGGATGGGCAAGAGGGCCGCGCCGGCCGCCAGGCCCACGGCACCGGTGACGAGGCCGAACGGGATCCACAGCAGCTTGAAGAGAAGCTTGAACGGCAGGAACACCAGCCAGAAGACCAGCTTCAGGACCAGGAAGATGAGGCCGAAAACGAACGCCACGGCGAGACCCGCTGCGGCAAGGCCAGCGAAGGCAATCAGTTCGATCATCTCACTTGAAACAGACGAGGCGGGAGCGCCGACAGTTCCGGCGATGACAGGCTTGGTGCCAGGATGGCAGGCTTGGTGCCAGAAGGGGCGGCACTTTAGTGCCGCCCCACTTGCGTTATCGCAGGTCGACGACGACCTTGAAGTCGGGCAGGTCCCACTGGACGAGGTTCTGCTTGACCTCTTCCATGGCCACCCGTTCCGGCTTGATCAGCTTCGACGCGGGCAACATGTCCAGCGTCTCGGCGTCGAGGCGCACCCGGGCGCCGCGGCGCAGCTGCTTGGCGCGCAGGGCCGACACGTCGACATAGAGGAAACGGCTTTCAATGGGCGCGGCCTTCGGGTGAACGACGGGCGCCTCGTCCGCAGGCGTGGCGTCGGTGGTCTGCGGGATTTCGGTCTCTGACATAGCCTCTCAGTCTACTCCGATACAGCCGGGAACGGCAATGCTTGCCGGGAGGGCACTACTTGACGGGGTGGCAACTCTTGACGGGATTGGCTTGCCCGTCAAGAAACTGCCTCCCCGTCCCGAAAACGTCGCCCCGTCCAGCAGTGCTTCCCCGTCAGCGTCGGAGAGCGGCCGTCAGGCCGCGACCTCGACGTTAATCGTCCGCGGGCGGGTCTCTTCGCGGAACGGCAGCTTCACGGTCAGCACGCCGTTCTTGTATTCGGCCGCAATGCGGCTGGCATCCACGCTCGAGGGCAGCGAGAACGACCGGCTGAACGTGCCATACGCACGCTCAACACGGTGGAACTGCTCCTGCTTCACGTCGGTGGCGAATTTGCGCTCGCCCTTCAGCGTCAGCGTGTTGTTCTCGAACACCACCGCGATATCTTCGCGCTTCATGTCCGGCAACTCCGCCTTCAGGACCAGCTCCTGCTGGCCGTTCTCGAAGATGTCGACCGCCGGCACCCAGCGGCCGTTGGTCAGGAGGTCAGCGAACGGATCGAATCGAACGATGGACATGTCTTCTCTCCTCGACAAGCTCCGGCTAAAGCCGGAGGCTACATTGGGCTAGCGTGTTTCTGCGAATTCTGCGTCGACAACCTCGCCGTCCTTGGCGGCGCCGGCCGGATTCTCTTGCGGCGGCGCGTTCTCAGCGGCCTTGGCCGCCTCCGCCGCCTGGTGCGCTTCGGCTTCGGCCTTGTTGCGGGCCTCGATCTCCTCGCGCTGCCGTGCGTCCTCGGCCGCGTTGGCCTCGGCTTCCTTCACCATGCGGTTGACTTCGTCCTTGTTCAGGCCGCTCGCGCCGCTAATGGTGATGGTCTGCTCCTTGCCCGTCGCCTTGTCCTTCGCCATCACGTTGACGATGCCGTTGGCGTCGAGGTCGAAGGTCACCTCAACCTGCGGGAGTCCGCGCCGCGCCGGCGGCAGGCCCGTCAGGTGGAAACGTCCCAGCGTCCGGTTGTCGCGCGCCAGGGAACGCTCCCCCTGCAGCACGTGCACTTCGACGCTGGTCTGGTTGTCGGTCGCCGTCGAGAAGATTTCGCTCTTCTTCGCCGGGATGGTGGTGTTGCGCGGGATCAGCAACGTCATCACGCCACCGAGCGTCTCGATGCCCAGCGACAGCGGCGTCACGTCCAGCAACAGCAGATCCTTGACGTCGCCCGAGAGGACGCCGCCCTGCACCGCCGCGCCGATCGCAACCACTTCGTCAGGATTCACGCCCTTGTGCGGCTCCTTGCCGAAGTACTCCTTCACCACCTGCTGCACACGCGGCATGCGGGTGGATCCGCCGACCAGCACGACCTCGTCCACATCCGACGGCTTGAGGCCGGCGTCGGCCAGCGCCTGCTTGAGCGGCCCGATCGTCCGCTGCACCAGGCCCTCGACCAGCGATTCGAGCTTGGCCCGCGACAGCTTCATGGTCATGTGCTTGGGGCCCGAGGCATCCGCCGTGATGAACGGCAGGTTGATCTCGGTTTCCATCACCGACGACAGCTCGATCTTGGCCTTCTCGGCCGCTTCCTTCAGGCGCTGAAGCGCCATGCGGTCCTTGCTCAGATCAATGCCGTCGCTCTTCTTGAACTCCGCGGTCATCCACTCGACCACCAGCTGGTCGAAGTCGTCGCCACCGAGGTGCGTGTCGCCGTTGGTCGACTTCACCTCGACGACGCCCTCGCCCACCTCGAGCACCGAGATGTCGAACGTGCCGCCGCCCAGGTCGAACACCGCGATGGTCTCGTCCTTCTTCTGGTCGAGGCCATAGGCCAACGCCGCCGCGGTCGGCTCGTTGACGATGCGCAGGACGTTGAGGCCGGCAATCTGCCCGGCATCCTTGGTCGCCTGGCGCTGCGCGTCGTTGAAGTAGGCCGGCACGGTGATGACCGCGTCGGTCACCTTGTCGCCCAGGTAGTCCTCCGCGGCCTGCTTCAGCTTCTGCAGGATCATCGCGGAGATTTCGGGCGGCGAGTACTGCTTGCCGCGCACCGTGATGCGCGCGTCGCCGGTCGATGCCTGCGACACCGTGTAGGGAACCCGCTGGGTCTCCTCGGTGACTTCGCTGAACTTCCGGCCCATGAATCGCTTCACCGAGAAGACGGTGTTCTCGGGGTTGGTGACGGCCTGGCGCTTGGCAACCTGGCCGACCAAGCGGTCGCCATCCTTGCCAAAGCCGACCACTGACGGGGTCGTACGGGCGCCCTCCTGGTTGACGATGACGGTGGGCTGGCCGTTTTCCATGACCGACACCACCGAGTTCGTGGTGCCCAGGTCGATGCCGATCACTCTGCCTTTTGTTGCCATATTCGTTAAGTCCCCCTCGGACTCATTCAGTGTGCCGCAAGCATGAGTGTTTGTCAATAATCTAATCTTAGTGATTGACACTCATGGTCATAGACGGCAAACGAACCCGAAAGGTTTCGCGACCGCGTTAGAATCGAAGCCATGGCCGCCTTTTCCTCCAGCTCCATGGACCTCGACTCGGCCGAACTGGCCCAGGACGTCCATCGGCTATTCGAGGACCTGGCCAGCCGGCGGCCGGACCGCCGCCACGTCGTGGCCGGGGAATGCATGCCGGTCGTCGACGTGTTCGAGACCGAGCGCACCGTCGAGATCGTCCTCGACTTACCCGGGGTGGCCGCCGATGCCCTTCGCGTGCTCATCAAGTCCGGCGTGGTCCTGGTCGTCGGCGAGAAGGAACGCACGGTGCTCGCCCGCAACACGCCCGCCAGCTTTCATCTCGTCGAACGCGACTTCGGACGCTTTGCCCGGGCGGTCCGCATCGGCGGCGCCGTCGATGCCGCCCAGGCGCGCGCCCGGCTCTCGCAAGGGGAGCTGCGAGTCGTGCTGCCGCGCCGCGACGAACGCCGCGGGCATGGCACGCTGATTCCCATCGAGACCGGTAGCGGTCCGGCTTCCACCTCCGCAACAGCTTCGGCGGACAAGGAAGCCGGACGCCGCATCGGCACGGCCGAATGAAGCTGCTCTTCATCGGCGACATCGTCGCGCGTCCCGGTCGCGACCTGCTGCGCCGCCACCTGAAGGCGCTGACCTCGGTGCACGGCATCGACCTCGTGATCGCCAATGGCGAGAATGCCGCCGGCGGTAACGGCATCACCCGCGACAACGCGAACGAGATCTTCGGCGCCGGCGTCGACGTGATCACCACCGGCAATCACGTGTGGGACAAGCGCGAGGCGCTCGAGTTCATCGGCGCCGAGCCTCGCCTGATTCGCCCCGCCAATTACCCCGAGGGCACTCCGGGGCGTGGCTCGCACATGGCGGTGAGCCGATCGGGGGTGCGCGTCGGCGTGGTCAACGTGATGGGACGCGTCTTCCTTCCCTCGCTCGACGATCCCTTCCGCGCCGCGACCCGCGAGATCGCCCGCGTCACAGCGGAGGGCGCGCAGGTGGTGTTCGTCGACGTCCACGCCGAGACGACCTCCGAGAAGGTGGCGCTGGGCTGGTATCTCGACGGCCAGGTCGCCGCCGTGATCGGCACGCACACGCACGTGCAGACCGCCGACGAACGCATCCTGCCCGGCGGCACCGCCTGCCTCAGCGATGTCGGCATGACCGGCCCCCACGACGGCGTGATCGGCATGGACAAGACCGCCGTGATTGCACGCTTCCTCACCGGCCTGCCCGGCCGTTTCGAACCGGCCACCGGCGATGCCCGGCTCCACGGCGTCGTCATCACCGCGGAACCCGCCACCGGCCGCGCCACCGCGATTGAACGCGTCTCGCTCACAGAACAGCAACTGCAAGAGATCACCGACCGCGCGACGGTGGCCGCGCGATGAGCAAACTGCCCTTCGACGAGGATCCGCCCACGCCGCCAAAGGTGACTCCCTCGGCACCGCCGGCGGCTTCGGCCAGAACGCGCTACGAATTCTCACCGAAGCTCACGGCTGCTCCACCGGTTGAGACCAAGCTCGCAGTACCCGTGCGGCAAGTGCTCACCGTCAGCGAGCTGTCGGCCACAATCCGCAACGCGCTCGAAAGCAAGTTCCAGAACGTGTGGGTCGAGGGCGAAATCTCCAACGCCCGTCTCTGGAACACCGGACACCTGTACTTCACGCTGAAAGACAGCGCCTCGCAGATCAAGTCGGTCATCTTTCGCGGCTCGTTGCGCTACCTGAAGTTCAAGCCCGAGGATGGCTTGCGCGTGGTTGCGCGCGGCAAGATCAGCGTCTACGACGTCAAGGGTGAGTACCAGCTGATCTGCGAGCACCTGGAGCCCCAGGGCTTCGGCCCGCTGCAGGTCGCCTTTGAGCAGCTGAAGAAGAAACTCGCCGCCGAGGGACTGTTCGAGACTGCGCGCAAGCGGCCGCTACCGGCCCTGCCCCGCCGCATCGGGCTGGTCACCTCGATCGACGGTGCGGCCCTGCGCGACATGGTCCGGGTGCTGCGGCGCCGCTATCCGAACGCGCACCTGGTCATCTCGCCGACCCGTGTGCAGGGAGAGGGCGCGGCGGGCGAAGTGGCGCGCGCCATCAAGCTGGTCGCCCGCGTCTCGCACGTCGATGTGATCATCGTCGGTCGCGGCGGCGGCTCGCTCGAAGACCTGTGCGCCTTCAACGAAGAAGTGGTGGCGCGAGCCATCGCCGCCTCGCCGGTGCCGGTCATCTCCGGCGTCGGCCACGAAACCGACGTCACCATCGCCGACTTCGTCGCCGACCTCCGGGCCGCCACGCCGTCGGCGGCGGCCGAACTGGTGGTACGGCGCAAGGACGAGTTCTTCGCGCACATCGATCGCCTCGGCGAGCGCCTCGATGCGAGCATGGGCGACCGCCTGCGCCGGCTCGAGTCGCGGCTGCACATGCTCGAAGCGCGATCCGGGTATTCCGGGTTTCCGGGACGACTCGCCTTTCGCGGCCGGCATGTCTCCGAGCTGGCGTCGGCCCTGCGGCACGGCGTCGGCCAGGGCCTGGCCCGGCGGGCCCGCCGCCATGACCTGCTGCGGCGATCGCTTGATCAATTCGATCCGCGCCATCGGCTTGGCGCCATTCGCACCCGCCTGGTGTCGCGCGATGCGCAGCTGGCGGCAGCCGCGCGGCGGCGCATCACGATGTCGCAAGGGCGCTTCGGCGGCCTGGCCGCGCGCCTCGAGGGCCTGAGCCCGCTGGCGGTGCTGGGGCGCGGCTATGCCGTGACCTGGGATGCCGCCCGTACGCGTATCATTCGTGATGCCGCCACGCTCGGCCCCGGCGACGAAGTCGCCGTAACACTGGCGCGCGGCGGGTTCGAGGCGACCGTCAAGCGCTCCCTGATCCCCGAGCCCTGATCCCTGATCCCTGATCCCTGATCCCATGGACCCAACGATTAAAGACTTCGAAGCCGCCATCGCGGAGCTCGAAACCATCGTCAAGAAACTCGAAGAAGGCGACCTTGCCCTCGAGAAGTCGCTCGAACTCTACGAGCGTGGCGTGCAGCTGTCGCGGTTTTGCCACTCGCGTCTCGAAGCGGCCGAGAAGCGCATCGAGATCGTCAACGAACGCGGCGAGCTCAAGGCGGCACCGGCCTCGCTGCGCCTGCCCGATGGCGACGACGAGCCGTGACGTTCGCCGATTACGTCGAGTTGAGACGCGCGGATGTCGAGGCCGCGCTGGTACGACACCTGCCGGCGCCGCCCGCGACACCCGCGGTGGTCGCCGACGCCATGCGCTACAGCCTGATGGCCGGGGGCAAGCGACTGCGGCCGCTGCTGGTGCTGGCCGGCGCTGAAGGCGTGGCGCAAGTCATTGGCGGCTCCGAGGCCGCGGCGCGCGACGCCGCCATGCCGGCCGCCTGCGCGATCGAGATGATCCATACCTATTCGTTGATTCACGACGATCTGCCGTCGATGGATGACGATGACCTGCGGCGCGGGCGGCCGACGTCGCACGTGGTGCACGGTGAGGGCATGGCGATTCTTGCCGGCGATGGCCTGCAGGCCGAAGCCTTCCACCTGCTGGCGCGCGAGCCGCAGGGGTTCCACCCGACGCTGATGACCCGCAAGCTGCAGGTGATCGCGGTCATTGCCGGCGCGGCGGGATCGGCGGGCATGGTCGGCGGACAGGCGATCGATCTCGCGGCGGTCGGTTCGCAGAATCGAATCCCCTCATCTGCGACACCGGCGTCATCTGTGGCGGCGATCGACGCGGACGGCTTGCAGGCCATGCACATGCGCAAGACCGGCGCCTTGATTCGCGCCTCGGTCGTGGCGGGTGCCGTGATGGCTGGAGCGAATGACCGCCTGTCGGCCGCCATCGATGAGTACGGCCGCGAGATCGGCCTGGCATTCCAGATCGTCGATGACATCCTGGATGTGGAAGGCGCCGCCGCGACCCTCGGCAAGACCGCCGGCAAGGATCAGGCCGCGGGCAAGCCGACCTACCCGGCCTTCCATGGTCTCGAGCAGGCAAAGGCGCTCGCGGCCGGTTGCCACACCCGCGCACGCGCCGCGCTCGATCGCGCCGGCCTGCTCGATTCGCGGCTCGACGACATCGCCACGTGGATCATCAAGCGGGACAAGTAGTGGCCTGGGACTTGGGGCTTGAGGCTTGGTGAAGCGGCAACGGCTCGACACGCTGCTGGTCGACAAGGGCCTGGTTGAGACGCGCGAGAAAGCCCGCGCGCTGATCATGGCCGGGCAAGTCGACGTCGATGGCCATGGTGCGGCCAAGGCCGGGACCATGGTCGCCGTCGATGCGGATGTCCGCGTGATCGGTCCCGATCACCCGTGGGTCAGCCGCGGCGGCGTCAAGCTGGCCCACGCGCTCGAGATCTTCGGGATTGACGCCACCGGCCAGGTGGCATTCGATGTCGGCGCCTCGACCGGCGGCTTTACCGACGTGTGGCTCGCGCGCGGCGCCACCCGGGTGATCGCACTCGACGTCGGCCACAGCCAGCTGCATTGGAAGATCCGCAGCGACCCGCGCGTCGCGGTGATCGAGCATGTCAACGCGCGCCACCTCAAGCCAGGCGACCTGCCCGATGCCGGCGCCCCGATCACGCGCGTCAGCATCGACGTCTCGTTCATCTCGCTGCGTCACATCTTCCCGGTGCTGCCGCCGCTCGTCGCCGCTGGAACCGAGATTGTCGCTCTGGTCAAGCCGCAGTTCGAGGCCGGCCGCAAGGACGTCGGCCGTGGCGGCCTGGTAAAAGATTCCGACGTGCACGACCGGGTGCTCGTCGAAGTGACCGGCGCGGCCGCTGAAGTAGGATTGAGACGCGTCGGGCTGATTGACTCGCCCATCACCGGCGCGCATGGCAACCAGGAATTCCTGATGCACCTCCGATGCGCATAGGCATAGCCATCAAGCCCGGACTCGCCGACGCCCGCGACACCCTCGCCGGCGTCGAGCAGTGGCTGCAGGCCCACGCCGTCGATGCGGTCTGGACCGAGGAGGCGGCCGAGCTGCTGCCGCCGGCCCCGCGCACGGTGGTCACCCGCGCCGTGCTGCCGGCCGATCTGACGTTGCTGCTGGTGCTCGGCGGTGACGGCACGCTGCTGGCCCTGGCCAAGGCCATCGCCGAAGCGGGGCTCGACATTCCGCTGCTCGCGGTGAACTTCGGCTCGCTCGGGTTCCTCACCGAGATCACCCGCCCCGAGATCTACGCCTCGCTCGAAGCGGTCATCCAGGGCCGCGCCTCGCACGACGAGCGAATGATGCTGAAGGCGGTCGCCACCCGTGGCGGCAGCATCACCACGCATCTCGCCCTCAACGATGTCGTCTTCACGCGCACCGCGCTGTCGCGGATGATCGACCTCGACGTCTCGGTGGGCGATCAGTTCGTGACGTCGGTGAAGGCCGATGGCCTGATTGTCGCGAGCCCCACCGGGTCGACTGCCTACAACCTCGCCGCCGGCGGCCCCATCGTCCATCCCGCGATGGACGCGCTGGTGCTCACCCCGATCGCGCCGCACTCGCTGACCAACCGGCCGATTGTGATCCCGTCCGAACGCGAGGTGCGGGTGAAGTCGACCGGCACCAACGCCGGCAATGTCTACGTCACCATCGACGGGCAGACCGGCTTCGAGATGGAACAGGGCGACGAGGTGGCGATTGCGCGGTCGGCGCGGCCGCTGCGCCTGGTGCGCGCCTCGGCGCGGAGCTATTTCGAAGTGCTGCGCCAGAAGTTGAAGTGGAACGAGCGCTAGGCAATTAAGTCGTGCAATCCCTCCGATGAGGCCGCCAGCCCAGGTAATCCTTATGATGGCGGCGTGTTAAGATCCAGCGTCCAGCTTACCGCTCAGCTGGCTTGTCCGATTCTGGAGGTCCCACATGGTCTGTCGGTTGCCCTGGCGGTGCGCGCTGTTCGCACTTAGCCTCTCACTACTTCTCCCCACGCAGTCACTCGCCCAGACGCCAACGTTTGCGCTCGAAGGCATCGTGACCGACGCCCAGCAGGCCGTCCTGCCGGGCGTTACCGTCACGGTGCAGAATGACGCCACCGGCCTCACCCGCGTGGTGACCACCGGCGAAGGCGGCCGGTTCGTCGTGCGCGCCCTCCCCCCCGAAGGGCGCTATCGCATTCAGGTCGACCTGGCCGGGTTTGCCACCGAGGTGCGCGAAGGCCTGCGGTTCAACGCCGGCCAGAACGCCGTCATCAACTTCTCGCTGCGACTGTCGACCGTGCAGGAGACGATCACGGTCGCCGGTGACGCGCCGGTCGTCCAGACCACGACCTCTGAAGTCGCGAGCACGATTGACCAGCAGGCGTTCGAGAACCTGCCGGTCAAGGAGCGCAACTACTTCCGGCTGCTGACGCTCGACTCCAACGTCGTCGCCCGCGGCACCGGCTCGAACGCGGTGAACGTCGGCGGCGGCGAGGTCTGGAACTTCGGCACCTATGTCGACGGCACCAACAACCACTCGAAGTGGCTGACCTTGCAGCGCGCGCCGCAGCTCGGCTCGAGCGGCTTCGCGATTGAGACGGTCAAGGAAGTGCAGCTCATCACCAACCGGTTCTCGGCCGAGTTCGGCGGTCATTCGGCCGGCGTCGCCAGCATGATCACCAAGAGCGGCACCAACACCCTGGCCGGTTCGGTGTTCGCGATGGCGCGTCCGGGCGACCTGGACGCGGCGCCGCCACTGGCGCCGGTCGTCAACGGCGAGAAGGTCAGACCGGAGTACAACCAGCAGCAGTTCGGCGCCACCGCCGGCGGTCCGCTGGTCAAGGACAGGCTGTTTTACTTCGGCAGCTACGAGCGGCGCCGTGAACGCAGCCAGGTGGTCGTCACCGCCGTCGAGGCGCTCGGCGAAATCGTGCCGACGCCGGCCGACGAGCACCAGGGACACGCCAAGTTCGACTTCCGCGCCACCGACAAGCATTCGCTTGGCCTGCGCTACAACATGGTGCGCTGGACGAAGGACAACGAGAGCGGCGGCCTGAACCTGGCCGGCACCGGGTTCAACTGGAAGAACGACGTCGACACCGTGCATGGCACGTTCACGTCGGTGATCTCCGATCGCATGCTGAACGAAGTGCGCGCCCAGTTCTCCCGCTACGTGGACAGTCGCGAGGCCAAGTGCGACTGCGTGTCGATTCAGCGGCAGGGCTACTCCACCTCAGGCGGAAACGATCAAGGCACCTGGGGCGTTATTCCCGAGAAGACCTACGACTTGTCATCGACGATGTCGCTGTGGATGGGCAACCACACCATGAAGATGGGCGCGTCGATCACCTACGACGTGACCAAGCAACTGTTCCAGCCGCTGCAGAATGGCCGCTACGTGTTCGCCGGCAGCCCGGCGGTGGCACCCGCGCCGTTTCAGTACACGCAGTCGTTCGCGCTGAACCCCGAAGCGCGCCTGATGTTCCCCAAGGCCTACGTCCTGGCCGGCTTCATCCAGGACGACTGGCGGCTGACCGACCGGCTGACCCTGAACCTGGGCTTGCGCTACGACGTCGAGATCATCAAGGACATTCCCGACTGGCCGGCCGGCACCGATGCCAACAACATCGACCCGCGCGTGGGTTTCGCGTGGGACGTGAAGGGCGACCAGAGGTGGGCCGTGCGCGGCGGTTTCGGACGCTTCACCCAGCAGCACCCGATCTTCACCATCGTGAAGGGCGGCGTGGGTGGCCGCAACGGCCAGGTCACGATCACGTTGACCCCGGCCAGCCCGCTGTTCCCGACGTTCCCGAACACCCTGTCGGCGTTTCCGCCGGGCGCAGTCCTGCCGGCGCGCGACATCCAGGAGATTTCGCCGGACCTGGAGAACGAATATGCGTGGCAGACCAACCTCGGCGTGCAGCGCCAGCTCGGTTCGCGCACCAGCATCTCGATCGACGGCAACATCAACCGCGGCATGAAGCACGGCTTTCTCGACATGAATGCGGCGCAGCCGATTCCGAAAGCTGAACTGGCGGCGTTGCTCGCGGCCAACCCGAACGCGGTCGTCCGGACGCAGGCCCAGGCTGATGCCACGCGGCCGATCACCCCGGTGCCCAATGGCTTCCGCCGCATGGACCTGCTGACCAACGAAGGCCGCTCGTGGTACCAGGGCGTGCGCGTCGCGGTGCAGCACCGGACGACCCCGATGTCGTTCTCGGTGTCGTACACCCGTTCCAAAGCCGAAGACCGCCTGAATCACTGGTTCTCGCCGGAGAACAGCTTCGATCCGGAATCGGATCGCGGACCGACGGGTGCCGACACGCCGCACAACCTCGTTACCAGCGTGACCTGGAACATCCCGGGCAGCGGTCCGGTGCTGAGTGGCTGGCGCCTGAGCACGGTCACGCACCACCAGAGCGGCGCGGCGTATACCATTCGCTACGCCGGCGACCCCACCAGCTCGGGTTTCAACTCCGGCTGCAACTCGCGCGGCTGCCAGGCGAGCACGCCGAACGGCCGCAATACCGAACGCGGCATGTTCATCAACTACGGCGACCTGACTCTCGCCCGCGTGTTCACCATGGGCCCGAGACGCATCGAGGTGCGCGCCGATGCCTTTAACGTGCTGAACAACCAGAACCTGATTGCCGACGGCTATATCAACCTGGTCGGCAACGCGCGGTTCGGACAACACACCGGCGGCTCGGCCGTGTTCCCGGGCCGGCAATTCCAGTTCGCGCTCACGTACCGCTTCTAGCACACCGATTGAACGCGAGACTCGCAGACGCGCTCCAATTCAACTGTCACTCCGGCCACGGGCGCTTGCCCGTGGCCGGGCTTTCCGGGTTCACAACCATGACCAGACGATTTCTCTTGTTGGCCGGCCTGACGGCCGGCCTTGCTGTCCTCACCGCCACCGTCTCGGCCCAAACCGGCACCGTCCGGGTCCGCGTCGAAACCGAGCTCGGTCTCATCGTGCTCGAAGTCGATCAGGCGAGGGCACCGGTGACCGCGGCGAACTTCCTGCGCTACGTGGACGCCGGACACTACAACGGCGGCACCTGGCACCGGACCGTGAAGATGGACAACCAGCCGGAGAGCACCATCAAGATCGAGGTGATCCAGGCGGGCGTCAATCCGGACCGCGCCAAAGAGGGCTTTGCGCCCATCGCCCTCGAGCGGACGAACAAGACCGGGCTGCTTCACAAGGACGGTGTCATCTCGATGGCCCGCGGCGGGGCCGACAGCGCCACCTCGGGATGGTTCATCTGCATCAACGACCAGCCGTCGCTTGATTTCGGCGGCATGCGCAATCCCGACGGCCAGGGATTCGCCGCCTTTGGCCGCGTCGTGACGGGCATGGACGTCGTGCGGAAGATCCAGGCCGCGCCCTCGTCGGCGACCCGGACGACGAATACCGAAGCGCAGCGGCTGACCCCGCCGATCAAGATCGTTTCGGTCGCGCGGGTCCGCTGACCGTTCACTGGCCACTACCGCGATGAAGCGTCCGCTGCTGATTGCCGTCGCTGTGACCGTTGCCGTCGCGGTCTTCGCGCTTCAGTTGTGGCGCGCGGACCTGCCGCTCGGCGACGTGTTTCGCGGCGAGCCGCGCTTCGACCTGCAGGATGCCCTGGCGGAAGGCCGCCGCGTCACCCGCGGCGAACCGATCGCGTTCCTGGCGCCGCGCCACGTCGGGGCGGCGGTGACCAGCGACGACCGGCCGCTGGTCGCCAACGTGGCGATTGTCGATCTCGACGGCGATGGCCGGGCCGACCTGCTGGCGGCCGATGCCGCCGGCAACCGGATCGTCTGGCTGCAACAGGGTGACGACGGCGACTACGTCGAGCGGGAGATCGCCACGGTGGCAGGTCCGGCTCATGTCTCGGCGGTCGACCTCGATCGCGACGGCGACCTTGACGTGCTGGTGGCGAGCCTCGGGGTGCTGTTCCCCAACAACGCCCCGATCGGCGCGGTGATTGTCCTCGAGAACACCGGGCGCCAGCAGTTCACCACCCGCGTGATTGTCGACAGGATCGCGCGCGTATCCGATGTCGAAGCCGGCGACCTCGACGGCGACGGCGACCTCGACCTGGCGGTGGCCCAGTTCGGCTACGACCAGGGCGAAACGCGCTGGCTCGAAAACAAGGGGGACTGGCGATTCGACAGCCACATCGTCCATAACCTGTCCGGCGGCATCAACGCCGTCGTCGCCGATGCCGATGGCGACGGCGACCTCGACATCGTCTCGCTGATCAGCCAGGAGTGGGAGGAGATCTACGTCCTCACAAATGACGGACGCGGCCAGTTCACGCCCGTGCGGGTGTTTGGCGCGGCCAACGAGGATTTCGGCTCCAGCTGGATCACTGTGATCGACCTCGATCGCGATGGCGACGTCGACGTCCTCTACAGCAATGGCGACGCGTTCGACTATGCGCCCCCCAAGGGGCGAAACTGGAATGGTATCCAGTGGCTCGAGAACACCGGCTCGTTGCGCTTCACCTATCACCGCATTGCCGACTACCCCGGGGCCTCCAGCCCGCAAGCGGCCGACATGGATGGCGATGGAGACCTGGATGTGGTGGTCGTGAGCGCCTACAACGATTGGGCCAGGCCCTCGGCACAAAGCCTGGTGTGGCTGCAGAATGACGGCGCCATGCGATTCACGATGCGCGACCTGGCAAGGACGCCGACCCACCTCTTGACGCTGGCGGTCGGCGACCTGAACGGCGACGGGCGGCCGGACCTGGCGACCGGCGGCGCGCACGTGAGTGGGCCGTACGACCGGCTGTCGCGATTGATGATCTGGACGAACCAGTGGCCAGGCGCAAGTCCGCAAACGCGGTAGTCGGAGCGGTCGTGAGTGATCCGCCTGCCGGTCGGCGCCCGACGGGCCGGGTCCGGCCGATCATGATTGCCGTCGGCACCATCATCGCCGCGAGCGCGGTGGCGTGGCTGGTCTCGAGCATCATCGTCGGTCGCAGCGTCGCCGGCCTGCTGCCTCCGTTGGCAAGTCCGGCCGCCGACTTCCCTCTTGCGGCCGTGGCGCTGGCCGATGCCGACGCGGCAGCGCGCCGGTGGCCCACCGCCACCTCGGTTGGCGCGCTGGCCATGACTTACCATGCCAACCTTCGACCCGCCGACGCGATGCAGGCGTATGCGATCGCCGCAGCACTCGATTCTGCGGCCTGGCAGTGGCCCTACTATCGCGGACTGCTGCTCGAAGAGCGTGGCGACCAGGTCCGCGCCACCGAGGAATTCGCGGTCGCCGCTCGCCTGGCGCCCGACTTCGGCCTGGCCCGATTTCACCTGGCCGAGATTGCCTTCAAGGCTGGCCGCCTGGACGAAGCCCGAACCGGCTACCTGGCTGTGCGAGCCGCCGCCGCGACCGCCGGCCCACCTACGGCCGCGGACCTCCCACCGCGCCGCGGCATTCCACTCGGGGCTTACGCGAGCCTGGGGCTGGCTCGGGTGGAACTCGAACTCGGTGATCGGGCAAACGCACGCGAGCAACTCTCGGCCATTGTTCGAGCCCATCCTGAGTTCGGATCGGCGCACGCGTTGCTCGGGCAACTGCTGGACCAGCCACGCACTGGCGACGATGGCCGGGCGTACGTGCCACCGGTCGATCCGTGGCTCGACGCCGTGATCGCGCAGTCGTGGCATCCCGAGATGTTGCTGAAACATGCCGCCATGGCGACGCGAAGCGGCAACCCCGCCTGGCGCGAATGGCTGGTTCGGCGAGCACTTGCGGCCAGCCCCAACGGCCTCGATGTGTTGCTCGAGGCCGCCGCGACGGAACGCGCCGCGGGACGGCTGGACCAGGCGCTGCGGTTTCTGCAGCAGGCCGAAGGCGCGGCGCCCGATGACCATCACACGCTGGTCGAGCAGGGGCGCACATTGTCGGACCTTGGCCGACTCCCGGAAGCCGAAGCGGTCCTGCGCCGCGCCATCCGCGTACGCGATGCCACCGCGGAATACAACCTGGCAAACGTGCTCGACCAACTGGACCGGTGGGACGAAGCGCAGGAACACTACCGGCGCGCGATTGCCATCAATCCGTTCCACGCGCGGGCCATGAACAATCTCGGTATCGGCTTCAGCCGGCGGGGCCAGCCGCAGCAGGCGATCACGTTCTACCATCGCGCGATCGAAGTCGCGCCAGAGGTGGCTGACAGCTATCTCAATCTCAGCGCCGCGCTTGGCGCTATCGGCCGCTTCAGCGAGGCGCTTGCCGCCACCGACCTCGCCATCGCGCGCCAGCCATCCGCGGCCAATGCTCACAACAACCGCGGCATCGCGCTCGCACAACTCGAGCGCTTCGCCGAAGCGCGGTCGGCCTTTGAAACGGCGTTGAAGTGGGAACCGGGCCATCCCGACGCCAGGCGCAACCTGGCCGCCCTCGCGATGCGTTGACCGCTGCTCAGCGACTACCGCGCTCGCGGGCGCGCTTGTCTCGAAAGAACTGCACCTGCCACGTCTGCACATTCCGGTTGTGGTCCGCCAGGTTTGAAGCAAACACGTGCGTGCCGTCGTTGCGGCTGACAAAGTACAGGTAGTCGACCGCCGCGGGCTTCACGGTCGCGGCCAGCGACGCGCGGCCGGGTGCCGCGATCGGGCCCGGCGGCAGGCCGGCGTAGCGGTAGGTGTTGTACGGCGAGTCGAACTGCAGGTCGGCCCGCGACAGGTTGCCGTCGTACTGCCCGGCCTTCTGCAGGGCGTAGATCACCGTGGGATCGGCCTGCATGCCCATGCGGATGCGCATGCGATTGCGGTAGACCGCCGCCACCAGCGGGCGCTCGTCACCACTGCCGGTTTCCTTCTCGACCAGCGACGCGAGGGTGACGACCTGCCGCACGGTCAGCCCGTCGGCCGCGGCGGCCGTTCGCAGTTCGGCATCGAACGCCTTCTTGAATCCGGCCACCATCTGCGCGACGACTTCGGCCGCGGGCGTGTTGCGCGGCAACGCGTACGTTTCGGGAAAGAGGTAGCCCTCGAGATCACGCGCCGCCGGGTCGAGGTCGTGGATCAGCGAGGTATTCTGCGCCGCCGCGACGAAATCAGCACCACGCCCGAAGCCGCGCTGTTCGAACACCGCGGCCATCTCTCCAATCGTCAGGCCTTCGCGGAAGGTCAGCATGCGCTTGAAGACATCGCCGCGGGCGATCTTGCCGACCACGTCGAGCGCCGACATCGGCGCGTCGAAGCGATACTCCCCCGCCTTCAGCTCGCGGGCACGGCCACTGACGATGACCGCGGCGCGAAAGGTCCACGCGTCCTGGACCACGCCGGCCTCGACCAGGCGCGCGCCGATGCCTGCCGGACCAAAGCCCGCGGGGATCTCGACAAAGGTCTCGGCCGCCGCCGCGTCGCGATACGGCTGCTGCACGCGAGCGTAAACCCACCAGGCGCCGCCGGCAGCGATCACCGCCAGCAACACGAGGAGCAGGGCAAGTCGTCCAATCCATCGCATAGGGTCAATAACCGTCGGTCGCGACGCGCGGACGCGCGTCGAGGTAATCCTGCAGGATGATGGCCGCCGCGGCGGCATCCAGCTTGGCCTTGCGCTTGCGCCAGTCCTTCTCTTCGACGGCGAGCCGCGATTCCGCTTCGACGCTCGACAGGCGTTCATCCTGCAGCACGATCGGCACCGTCACCCTTGACCCGAGCGCGCGCGCGAACGTTTCAACGATCGGGGTCTGCTGGTTGGCCGTGCCATCCAGCCGGCGCGGCCATCCCACCACCACCGCCTCGAGCCCATCGTCGTCCTTGATCAGTGCCGTGACCTCGGCCACGACCATCCGCAGGGTCTCGGCGTCGGACGGCGGCCGCTGCAGCAGCCGCCACGGCGAGGCCAGCGTCGCGGTGGCATCGCTCAGCGCCAGGCCGATGCGACGCGCGCCATAGTCGATGCCCAGGACACGCACGGGGTCAGTATAATTCGGCCACCGTGCGAAGACTGGCCGCTGTGCTCGTGTTCCTGTTGATAGGTCCGCCTGAAGGCGGACGCCACATCAACGATGGCGAGACTTCAATGTGGCGTCCGGCTTTGGCCGGACTGTTCGCGCAATCGCCTGTCGACGAGGCGCGGACGCGCGTGGCGGCGCGGATTCGCGCGTTGCAAGTCGAGGCCGACCGGCTGGCGTCGCAGGCGCGCACGGTTTTTGGCGACTTGCGCAAGCTCGAGCTCGAGCGTGAGATCGCCCAACAGGAACTGCTGCGCGCCGATGCCGACGTGGTTCGCGTGACGGCGGCCCAGCTGCAGGCCACCGCCCGTCTCCAGGCCCTCGAGGCGACGCGCATGGCCCAGACACCGGGAGTCAACGAGCGTTTGATCGAGCTCGCCAAGCGCGGCCAGGGCGGGTACCTCCAGTTGCTGCCCTCGTCGGATGATGTGCGCGCCTTCGGGCGGCTGAGCCGTGGCGTGGCCGCGGTGGCCGAGCTTGATCGCGTCAGGCTCGAGACGCACCGCCGCACGCTGCTCGCCGAGCGCGCCGCGCTGGCCGCCGTCGACAAGGAGCGCGCCGCCGTTGAGGCATCCCGGGCAGAAGCGCGACGGGCACGCGCGGTGCTTGACACCGCGGTGGCGGCCCGCAACCGGCTGATCGACAGCCTCGACCAGCAACGCGACCTCGCCGCGCAGTACGTCAGCGAGTTGCAGGCCGCACAAACGCAGATCGAGCGGACTCTCGCCACGGCCGACGCGGCGTCCCGCACCGTGGCCCTGCCGATTCGTCCCTTCCGCGGCGACTTGCCGTGGCCAGCGGCCGGCCCGGTGATCTCGCGCTTTGGACGCTCGCCGGCAGGCCGTTTCGGCACCGCCATCGTCCGAAATGGTATCGACGTGGGCACCCCGGAAGGCAGCGCCGCGCGAGTCGTGCACGAAGGCACGGTGGCATTCGCGGCCCCGTTTACCGGGTTTGGCGTCCTGGTCATCGTCGACCATGGCGATTCGGCATTCACGCTGTATGGACACCTGTCCGAAGCCACCGTCAGCGAAGGCGCGGTGGTGAAGGCGGGTGAGGTAGTCGGCAGGGTCGGGCTGGCGCCGGCGGGCGATGCGGCGCTTTACTTCGAAGTGCGCATCGACGGCCGCCCGGTGGATCCCCTACAATGGCTGGCAAGGCGACCCGTTCAATGAGGAGATCCAGATGAAGATTCGCGGCCGGGTTCTCGTGCTGGCGGTGTCGGCGCCCTTGATTGCGTTCGCCGTCATCGGCGGCTTCCTGGGCAACAGCGCCCTGGCCCGCGAAGACAGCTATCAGTACCTCCGCATCTTCGAAGACGTCGTCTCGTTGATCGCCAACAACTACGTCGAAGAGGTCAACATCGACAAGGTGATGCATGGCGCCATGCACGGCCTGGCCGACGGCCTCGACCCTGACAGCGCCTTCCTTGATGTGGCGCAGGTCAAGGTGCTCGACAAGGGCGACCCCGGCGGCGCGGCGCACACCGGCCTCGAGGTCACGCGCCAGTACTACCTGCGGGTGATCGCGGCCCGCGACGGCTCGCCGGCCGCGCGCGCCGGATTGATGCCGGGCGACTACATCCGCGCCATCGACGGCCAGTCCACCCGCGACACCACCGTCTACGAAGGGCAGCGCCTGCTGCGGGGCAAGGCCGGCACCAAGGTGCGCCTGACCGTGCTGCGCGGCAACGCCGCCGAACCGCACGACGTCGAACTGGTCCGCGAGGAACTGCCGGCCGCGCCGGTGAAATCGCGCGTCGCCGCCGCCGGTGTGGGTTACCTGCGCGTCGCCGAGTTTGGCAAGTCGACGCCGGATCAGCTGAAGGCCGAAGTCGCGTCGCTCACCAAGGCCGGCGCCCGCAGCCTGGTCGTCGACCTGCGCGGCACCGCGTTTGGCGACACCGACGCCGGTCTCGCGGCCGCCCGGTTGTTCGTCAAGTCCGGGGTGCTGACCTACCGCCAGGATCGGGGCAAGGAAAAAGAAGCGGTGTCGGCGGCCTCCGGTGACGGCAGCGTGGTGCTCGCGACCGCGGTGCTGACCGACAACGGCACGTCGGGTGCGGCAGAAGTATTCGCGGCGGCCCTCTCGGGAAACAAGCGCGCCACGCTCGTCGGCGAGCGCACGTTCGGCCGCGCGGCCCGGCAGAAACTCGTGCGCCTGCCCGACGGCAGCGCCCTCATGCTCACCCACTTGATCTACATGACCCCCGCCAGCGTGGCCATCCACGAAAAGGGCCTCGTGCCGGATGTGCCGGTCGAGCAGCCCGACATCGAGTTCGGCCAGGCGGCCCCGGCCAAGGACGGCACCCTCGAGAAGGCGATTGAATCGCTGACCGTCAAGGCCGCCGCCTGATGAACAAGCAGGATCTGATCGCCAGGATCGTCAAGGACACGGGCGCCAGCAAAGCCCAGGCATCGCGCATCGTGGCGGTGTTTCTGTCGACCGTCACCAAGGCGCTCAAGAAAGGCGAGGCGGTCACCTTTGTCGGCTTCGGCACCTTCAAGACCGCCGTTCGCAAGGCCCGACAGGGCCGCAATCCCCTCACGGGCGGTGCCATCCGCATCCCCAAACGCAAGGCGGTCCGCTTCAGCGCCGGCAAGGCGCTGAAAAAAGCCGTCAACTGACGGACCCGATGGGCCGCCGGCTCCGCGCGATCCTCGTGGCCGTGGTGTTGGCAACGGCCACCACGTCGCTGCTCGCCCAGTTCGACCGGGGCTTTGGCGGCGGCCGCGGGCGCAACCGCCTGCCGACCGTGAGCTCCTACGATGGCGGCTTCAACTTCTGCCGCGGCATGTATCGCAGCGGCCGCCGCGACGGCAGCGGCAACGGCTGGACTACCGACTACCCGGACGCCGACATCAACTTCTCGACGCGGTTTTCGGAGCTCACCAAGGTCACCATCAGCCGCCAGGCGAACGGCCAGCCGAACCACGTGACGGTGCCGCTGACCGACTCGTTCCTGTTCCAGTGTCCGTGGATGATGATGACCGACGTCGGCGAGCTGTCGTTCAGCCGCGAGGAGGCCGATCGGCTGCGCGAGTATCTCGACAAGGGCGGCTTCCTGTGGGTGGATGACTTCTGGGGCCCGTGGGCCTGGGACGCGTTCACCCGTGAGATTGCGACCGTGCTGCCGGCCGGCCAGTTTCCGATTCGCGATCTCCCTCCCGAACACCCGATCTTCCGCACGCTCTACGAGGTCGCGACGATTCCGCAGATCCCGTCAATCAATTCCTGGCGCGGCATGGACGGCGAGACTTCGGAACTGGGCGAGGACTCCGCCGAGCCGTCGATTCGGGCCATCACCGACCGCCAGGGCCGCATCATGGTGCTGATCACCCACAACACCGACATCTCGGACGCCTGGGAGCGCGAAGCCGCCGATCCGCAGTTCTTTCTGGAGTTCTCGCCGAACGGATACGCCGTCGGCCTGAACGTCGTGCTTTACGCCATGACACATTGATGCGTCCGGGCGGCCTTCTCTGCTATACTTTCCGTTCGGCTTTGGGCCGAAATTCGCACGAGATAGGCGCGTAGCTCAGCTGGTTAGAGCGCCTCCCTGACACGGAGGAGGTCGATAGTTCGAATCTATTCGCGCCTACCAGCCTTCGCTCACGCTTGAAACTGGACGTGAGCTTCGGCTGGGCGAGCCCTTGAGGGCGAGCCCGGACCAAGCGAACGTCGAGCAAGCCAAAGCGAAGGCTGTCCCGCCGAAGCAGCGAAGCTGCGAAGGCGGACCACATCAATCAATGAGTCAAGTCACAGTCACGCTTCCCGACGGGTCGACGAAACAAGTCGAGTCCGGCGCGCCCGTCAAGGCTGTTGCCGAGGCCATCTCGCCACGCCTGGCCGAAGCCGCCCTCGCGGCCTTTGTCGGCGACAAGATGGTCGACCTGACCTATCCGCTCACCGCGGATGCCGCCGTCCGGATCGTGACCAACAAGAGCCCCGAGGCGCTCGAGCTCTATCGCCACTCGACGGCCCACCTGCTGGCCGCCGCGGTCACCGCGCTCTTCCCGAAAGTGCAATGCGGCATCGGCCCGCCGATTGACGATGGGTTCTTTTACGATTTCGTTGTCGAGAAGCCATTCGTCCCAGAAGACCTCGAAGCCATTGAAGCGAAAATGAAGGACCTGGCAGCGCAGGACCTGGTCTACGAACGCCAGATCTGGCCGCGGCAGGAAGCCATCGACTTCTTCACCAAACGTGGTGAGCCGCTCAAGGTGCAGCTGATCGACGAGAAGACCGCCGGCCAGCCCGACGTGTCGGTCTACACCATCAAGGACAAAGAGACGTTCCTCGACTTTTGCGTCGGCCCGCACGTGCCGTCAACGGGACGCATCAAGGCGTTCAAGCTGACCACCACCAGTAACGCCTACTGGAAGGGCGATGCGCAGAACCAGCCGATGCAGCGCGTCTACGGCACGGCCTTCTTCACGCAGAAAGAGCTCGACGAACACCTGGCCCGTCTCGAGGAAGCCAAGAAGCGCGATCACCGCAAGCTGGGACGCGAGCTGGACCTCTTTCAGATCCATCCGGTCGCACCGGGCGCGGCGTTCTGGACGCCACGCGGGACGACGCTGTACAACACGCTGGTCGAATTTTGCCAATCGCGGCAAAAGGCCGACTTCCAGGAAATCAAGACCCCGCTCCTGTACTCCAAGACCTTGTGGGAACAATCGGGCCACTGGGGGAAGTACCGGGAGAACATGTTCCTGGTCCTGAATACCGAGACCAACGAGCACGACATGAGCCTCAAGCCCATGAACTGCCCGTCTCATCACTTGTATTACGGAACGACCCGGCGGTCGTACCGCGAGTTGCCGCTGCGCTACGTCACCTTCGACGTCCTGCATCGCAATGAACTGTCCGGGGCGCTGTCGGGACTGACGCGCGTGCGGCAGTTCGCCCAGGACGACTGTCACGTTTACCTGCGCGAGGATCAGATCGCCAGCGAAGTGAAGTTCCTGGTGGACTTCATCCTTGGGCACTACGAGGCTTTCGGGCTGACGTCGCGCCTCAAGTTCGCGACCCGTCCAGACGTGCGGATCGGCGACGACGCGATGTGGGATCGCGCCGAGGCGGCGCTCAGGAGCGCCCTTGATGCGACGGGCTTGCCCTACGACGTCAAGGAAGGCGACGGCGCGTTCTATGGGCCCAAGATCGACTTCGACGTCACCGACTCGCTGGGCCGCGCCTGGCAGCTGGGGACGATCCAGCTGGACTACGCGGCGCCGGAGCGTTTCGACCTGAACTACGTCGGCGAGGACAATGCCCCGCATCGGCCGGTCGTCATCCACCGCGCCGTGTGCGGGTCCTTCGAACGCTTCATCGCCATCCTGATTGAGCACTTCGGGGGCGCGTTCCCCTTGTGGCTGGCGCCGCTGCAGGTCGTTGTCTTGCCGATTGCCGATCGCCACAACGAGTTCGCCAAAGAGGTGCTCGCCCTGCTTGATGGCGCCGGACTCAAGGTGCGGTGCGACGATCGGGTGGAAAAGCTGAATTACAAGATTCGCGAGGCCCAGCTCCAGAAAGTGCCCTATATGCTGGTGATTGGCGACCGCGAGGTGGCCGAACGGGCCGTTTCCGTGCGCAGCAAGGCCAAAGGCGACCTGGGCGCCCGCCCCGTGGACCAGTTCCTGACCGATGCGCTTGCCGAGATCCGGTCTAAAGCGTTATCCTAGTAATCTTTGTCGCTGGAGGAATAGCTTATCGCCTTCGATAGATCTCGCCCGACTCGTCGTGACGACCGTCTCCGCATCAACGAGCGGATCCGCGTCCGTGAAATTCGCGTAATCGACGACGCGGGGCAGCAGCTGGGCATCATGCCGCCGCCCCAGGCCCTGATTCTTGCCCGGCAGAAAGGCCTCGACCTGGTGGAGATCTCCCCCACGGCCGTGCCGCCCGTCTGCCGGATCATGGACTACGGCAAGTATCAGTACCAGGAGCAGAAGCGCGCACGCGAAGCGAAGCGGCACCAGAAGGTGATCGAGGTCAAGGAAATCAAGTTCCGTCCCAAGGTGGACGAGCATGATTACCAGTTCAAGAAGCACCACATCGAGCGCTTCATTGAAGACGGCGACAAGGTCAAGGCGACGATTTTCTTCCGCGGGCGCGAAATGGCGCACCCGGAGATCGGCCACCGGATCCTGATGCGTCTCATCAAGGACCTGGAAGACGTGGCGATGGCGGAAACCATGCCGCGGCAGGAGGGCAATCAAATGCACACCATCCTGACCGGCAAGAAGGGCGCTCCGAAGCCCGCGGTGAAGAAACCGGAAGCGGCCGAGCCGGCCGCAAAGAGCAACGTGGCCGAACCGGCCGCGAAGGAATAGCCCGGGATTGCCGGGAGGGCAGCACTTTAGTGCTGCCGGAATAGGGTCCGGCATGTTGCCGGACCGGGAACAGGAATCATGGCGAAGAAGCAGAAGCTGAAGACTCACCGCGGCGCGGCCAAGCGGTTCAAGAAGACGGGTACGGGCAAGGTCGTGCGCAGCGCGGCGTTCAAGCGCCACATCCTGACCAGCAAGACCACGAAGTCGAAGCGCCACGCGCGCGGTTCGAAGGTTGTGACGCCGGGCGACGCCCGGAAGATCAACCTGATGCTTCCGTATAAGTAGAATCCGCCTTTAGGCGGATAGACTCGGCGCGTCGCGGCAGCGGTTTTGGGGCATTTTCGCTGCGACACCCGGAAAGGCACCCCCGAAAGGGGTGCCCTACCAAGCGCCCGCCAGGGCATTTAGCACTGGCTCAAGTCCGGTATCACCGGCCCCCAATTTCGCAGCAGGACAGTCATGCCTCGCGTCAAACGCGGTACCGTACGTCGTCAGAAGCGCAAGAAGCTTTCCAAGATCACCAAGGGCTTCTTCCAGAACAAGTCCAAGCTCTACAAGTTCATGAAAGAGGCCGCCGAAAAGGCGGGCGTCTACGCGTACACCGGTCGCAAGCTGAAGAAGCGCGACTACCGCGGCCTCTGGATCATCCGCATCAACGCGGCGGCCCGCGAGAACGGCATCTCCTACAGCAAGTTCATGCAGGGCCTGAAGGCGGCGAACATCGAGCTCGATCGCAAGAGCCTCGCCGAGCTCGCCGCGCGCGAACCGGCCGCCTTTACCAAGATCGTCGAGCAGGCCAAGGCCGCACTTCCGGCGGCCTAGACCGACAAACCTGAAGGTTTGTCGCCACCAGCCAAAAGGGTTTGTCGCCACGCCATTGGCGAACGACAGTGGTTAGTGGGGACGAACCGTTAGGTTCGTCCATCCGGTCATGAGCACTATCGATACCTCCATCGGGCCAGATCGAGCGCGGGAACTGTTCCGCGCCGAACTGGCCGATGTACGGACCGATGCGGAACTGCAGGCGCTGCGCACGCGCTGGGTCGGCCGCAACCATAGCTGGAGCGCTGCCTTCATGGAGGCGCTCAAGACCGCGACTCCTGAACAGAAGAAGACGCTCGGCAAGGGCGCCAACGAGCTCAAGAAGGAGGTCGAGGCCGCGCTGGCTGAACGCGACGCCGCGCTCGCCGCGACCCGCCGCCCTGCCAATGCCGTCGACATCACGCTGCCCGGCCGCGCGCCCCGGCTTGGCCATCGCCATCCCCTCAGCCTGATTCGCGACGAAGTCGGCGCCATCTTCACGCGCCTCGGCTACCAGGTGCTCGAAGGGCCGGAGATCGAGGACGATTACCACAACTTCGAAGCGCTTAACATGCCCGAGGAACACCCGGCGCGCGACATGCAGGACACCTTCTATCTGCAGACGCCGGTGATGCCGGAAGCGACGGCTAAAGCCATCGCTCTCCGAACGTCTGCGCCACAGCCGTTGACGCTGCTGCGTACCCACACGAGCGCGATGCAGATCCGGCACATGGAGATGAACGCGCCGCCGGTGCGACTAGTGGCGATCGGACCTGTGTACCGCAAAGACGCGCTCGACCTCACGCACACGCCGATGTTCCACCAGGTTGAAGGCCTCGTGGTCGGCAAGGGCGTGACGCTGGCCGACCTGAAGGGCACGCTCGCCGCGATGGCCGAGGCGCTGTTTGGTCCGGGCACCGGTGTCCGCTTCCGCCCCAGCTTCTTCCCCTACACGGAGCCGAGCGCCGAAGTCGATATCCAGTGCATCAAGTGCAAGGGCTCGGGCTGCGCCATGTGCAAGCGCACCGGCTGGATCGAGATTCTCGGCAGCGGCATGGTGCACCCGGCGGTCTTCGAGGCGGTCGGCTACGACCCCGACGAAGTCACCGGCTTCGCCTTCGGCATGGGCGTCGAGCGCGTCGCGCTGCTCAAGTGGGGCGTGGAAGACATCCGCTTGTTCTACGAAAACGATCTGCGCTTCCTGGAGCAGTTCGGGCTATGAAGGTCCTGCTCTCGTGGATCCGCGAGTTCGTCGATGTGCCTGAGCCGGCCGAGGCGATCGGCGAGCTCCTGTCGGTGCGAGGTCTCGCGCTCGAAGGACTCGAGGCGCACGGGAACGACGTCGTCATGGACTTCGATGTCACGGCGAACCGCCCTGACTGCCTGTCGATGATCGGCATTGCGCGCGAGATCGCGACCGCGTATCGGCGTCCCCTTCGTTCGGAGGGCGACGGCTTTAGCCGTCGCCTTGACGCCGTGCATTCAGCGACGGCTGAAGCCGTCGCTCTCCGAACGTCCAGTGATGGCATTCCTGTCACGATCGAAGCGCCGGATCTGTGTCCGCGCTATGCTGCGGCGATCGCGGACGTGACGGTCGGCCCGTCGCCGCAGTGGCTGCAGGACCGGCTCACCGCGTGCGGCATCCGCTCGATCAGCAACATCGTCGACATCACCAACTACGTGCTGCTCGAGCTCGGGCAGCCGATGCATGCGTTCGACCTCGACAAGCTCGCCGGCCCCGCCATCGTCGTGCGCCGCGCGAAGACTGGCGAGTTGATCACGACGCTGGACGGCAAGGCGCGCGCGCTCGAGCCCGAGATGCTGGTGATTGCCGACGCGTCACGCGCCCAGGCGATTGGCGGCGTCATGGGCGGCGCCGATTCGGAAGTCTCGGCGGGCACCAGGCGCATCGTGTTCGAGGCGGCGTATTTCAAGCCGTCATCCGTTCGCGCCACCAGCAAGGCGCTCGGCCTCAAGACCGACGCGTCCACGCGGTTCGAGCGCGGCATGGACGAGACCGCCCCGGCCCGCGCCATGGCACGAGCCTGTCAGTTGCTTGAACAGATTGGCGCCGGCAAAGCCGTCGGCACCGTGCACGACGTGTATCCGGCACCGCAACCCGCCACGTCGCTCACGCTCGAGCGCGCGCGCGTGCCCGGCTTGCTCGGCATGGACGTGCCCGACGCGAGCATCGAGCGGATTCTCACATCCCTTGGCTTTGACGTTCAGTCCGCCTCCGCCCCGCCTACGCTCTCCGAGCTCCGGCGAGGTCACGCCGAAGCGCAAGGCGCGAAGGCGGACAAGGCTACGGCGGGACACGCGGGCTGGAGCATTACCGCGCCCGTGTGGCGGGTGGATATCAAGCGCCAGGTGGATCTGATCGAAGAGATCGGACGGCATCACGGCTTCGAGCACTTGCCCAGCACGTTCCCGGGCGTGCAGCAGGCGCCGGCCCCGTCGGACCCGCGCGTCGCGCGCGACCGCCGCATTCGCACGGCGCTGCTCGGCATGGGCTTCTCCGAGGCGATCACCTTCGCCTTCATCGAGGCCGTCGCCGCGGAGCCGTTCTTTGGTGGCGAGGCCGCCGTGGCGCTGGCCAATCCGCTGTCAGAAAAATTCGCCGTGATGCGGCCCAGCCTGCTGCCCGGCGTGATCGATGTGGTCAGCCACAATCGCCGCCACGGCCGTCGCGACGTGCAGCTGTTTGAAATCGGCACGCGCTTCTCGCCGAAGGGCGAAAACCGCGGGGTCGCGTTCGCGTGGACCGGACTGGCAACCGCCGACCATTGGAGCGGTGCACGCCGCGAGGTCGACTTTTTCGACGTGAAGGGCGCGGTCGAACAGTTGGCCGCGGTTGGCGTTGTGCCGGCGACGTTCGCCGAAGCCGACGTGCCGTACCTGGTGCCGGGCCGCGCCGCGACGTTGGTGGTGAACGGCGTGGCGATCGGCGTCTTCGGGTTGCTCGACGCGGGTGTCGGCGATCGCCGCGACCTGCCCGCCGGCGACGAGGTCTACGTCGCCGAGATCAACCTCGACCAGCTCACGGCCGCATCGCCGGGCGACACCCTGCGCGCGACGCCACTGCCCCGCTTCCCCTGGGTGGTGCGCGACCTGTCGATCCTGGTGGACGATGCCTTGTCTGCCGGGACGGTTCGTGGCACCATTCGTTCGGCTGCGCCAGGTACGTTGATCCAGGTGCGCGAGTTCGATCGCTACCAGGGCAAAGGCATTCCGGACGGCAAGGTCAGCTTGTCGTTCCGCCTCACCTTCCAGTCGCCGGAGCGCACGCTCACCGACGAGGAAGTGCAGGCCGGCATGCAGCACATCATCGACGCGCTCACGCGCGACTTACAGGCAATTCAGAGGTAACCGATGGCGACCAAGACGACGACCCCGGGGCTGGAATCAATCGACCGGCTCGAAGAGAAGATTAAGCTGCTCGTCAACACCATCGTCCGCATCAAGGCCGAGCACGTGCGCGCCGGCGAAGAGAACGCCAAGCTCAAGGGCGAGATCGAGACCCTGAAGGCTCGTATCGCGACCGCCGAAAGCGCCGGGGCCGAGGTCTCGACGCTGCGCGAAGAGCGGGAACTGATCAAGAGCCGGGTCACCGAAATGCTGCAGCAACTGGACGGCTTGAACCTCTGACATGGCTGGACCGACGGTCGTTCACGTCGAGGTGTACGGGCAGAAGTACCCGATCAAGACCGAGCTCGATCCGCACTACGTCGAGCAGCTGGCCACCTTTGTCGAATCTCGGATGGAGCTGGCCGCGAAGACGTCGCCGTCGAGCGACGCCGTCGGCCTCGCCGTCCTGGCGGCCCTGAACATCACGGACGAGTTTTTCCGCACCAAGACGCGGCTGACCAACTCCTCGGGCACCCTGACCGCCCGGGCCGAGGCCATCGAGAAGATCGTCGACCAGGCCCTGGCGCTGGCCGAATAGCCTTCCGGCCTCTTACCTGATTCTGCCCGGCACTGCTTCCTTATTCGTTTTTCTTTATTCGTTCTTTCTTCGTTCTTTCTTCGCCTTCATGCTTGACCCGGACACTCGGGAAGCCTAAGATCAACTCTCCTGCTTTGCTCGTGATGGTTTTCGGAGGCTTGTCTGAGCCGATGTTTTAAACCAAGCGAGTTGCGAAGCCATGTGGTGTGCATGCCTCCGCGGAGAGGAAGCCTAAAACGTGGTTATTACAGCGACTCCACCTGCTACGCAGGTTCAGCAATCCTCCCCACACGGCAAAGCGGGGTTTCAGTGTACCTGCCGGTCGCGCCTACGGCGCGACCGCTGGAGTGCTCGCGAAGCTAGAACCAAGTTCGGCCGATGCCAGATCCGGGTTGGTGGGGTCTGATGCTGGTTTGGCTTTGACGGTTTCAGACCTCGGTGAGCACGCCCTCTTGGCGCGCCTGCTGGCCCGACTCCCCCGCCCATCGGCCCAGGTGCTGGTCGGACCGGGTGATGACGCGGCCGTGCTGGCGCCCGTCCGGAACGAACGTTTGGTGGTCACCACCGACGCCGTCGTGGAGGGGGTGCATTTTTCCCGCGCCACTTTTGCGCCGGCCGACATTGGCCACAAGGCGCTCGCCGTGAATCTCAGCGACCTGGCGGCCATGGCCGCGACGCCCCAATGGGCGCTGCTGTCGCTGGTACTGCCGGGTGACATGGCGGTTTCTGACGTTGAGGGCCTGGTTGAGGGGTTGGCAGCCCTTGCGACCCGCTACAACGTCTCAGTAATAGGCGGCAACATCACCAGGACCACGGGTCCGCTGGTGGTCGACGTGACGGCCGGCGGCACGGTGGCCTCGCGGAAATGGCTGACGCGGGCCGGGGCGAACCCGGGCGACGAGATTTGGGTCAGTGGCACCATCGGCGGTGCGGTGGCGGGACTGGAAATGATGCGCGAGACCGACACGATGCCGCCTGTCCCCCGTAGCCTTGGCGAAGGGGGAACTCCCGGCTGTATTGCGAGGCAGCTGAGGCCCGAGCCGAGGGTCCGACTCGGGGTCGCGATGGGCCGAGGCCGGGCGGCCCGGGCGGCCATGGACTTGAGCGACGGCCTGGCCGATGCGGTCCGGCAGGTCGCGGCGGCAAGTGGATGCGGGGCGCGGATTGATGCCGCGGCCTTGCCAATCGAGCCGGGGGCGGCCGAATGGTGGCAGGCGCGCGGGGTCGATCCCATTCGCGCGGCCATTGCCGGCGGCGAGGAATATGAGCTGCTGTTTGCCGTCCCCAAGAGGGGCGGGGGGCGGCTCAGGAACGTCCGGCGGCACGTAGCGGATCCCGTGCTGACCCGGGTCGGCGTGTTCACGAAAGACGCGACCGCGCTGGTCGTCGAGCGGGACGGGCGAGACGAGGCCCTGCCCGACGGATACAGGCACTTCACCGAGCGGAGCGAGTAAGCGACAGTCGCCACCGAGTGGAACGAGGTAGAGAAACGCTGTGAGAATCGCTGATTCCAATTGGCGCAAGGCCCTGGTGACGTTAGGTGTCGCGACGGCTTTCGTGTCTTTGTATCAAGCGACCACGCGCGATTCGCGAAACGAGGCCGGCGAGACGTCCATCGTCGAAACCACCGTGCTGCCACAGGCCGGCGCGCGCATGCAGTTCACCGCCACCGCCTACTGCAAGGGTGAGACGACCGCGTCGGGGGTCGGAGTCAGGACGGGGGTGGCCGCCGCCGATCCGGCGCTCTTGCCCGTGGGCAGCGTCGTGCGGCTCGAGACGCCCAACCCCCGGTACAGCGGCGTGTGGACCGTGATGGACACCGGGCCGGCCGTGCGCGGCCGCACCGTGGACCTCTATCTATGGAGCTGCAAGGAGGCCCTGGTGTTCGGGCGACGGCCCGTGCGGCTGACCGTCTTGCGACTGGGCTGGAATCCTCAGAACAGCATTCCGGGCATGGTCGACACGCTCTTCAGGAAGCGCGAAGCCGAGTCGAAACGCCCGGCAGCCCCGGTCGAGGCCCCCGCGCCGCCCGCAATGGCGCCGACCGTTCCCTCCTCCGACGCTCCTCGGCAAGACTGACGCCGTCGGGCATCTGCCCGACTTGTTTACATTCACTGACAAGCTGACGGAATCGGAGGGCTGGCCCTGAGCGAGGCAGCGAGTCGATTGCGACTCGCTTGCCGAGTCGAAGGGCTGATATCATCTCGCCCCATGCATGCTTTGTATGTATTGCTCCCCGCGTTGTGCATCTTTGCCATCGCGTATCGCTACTACAGCGCGTTTCTAGCCACCAAGCTCTGGATGCTGGACGACGCCCGGAAGACCCCAGCACACACGAAGTCCGACGGTGCCAACTACTACCCCACGACCAAGTGGGTGATGTTTGGTCACCACTTCGCGGCCATCACCGGCGCGGGACCGCTTGTCGGCCCCATGCTGGCGGCACAGTTCGGGTATGCCCCCGGCTTCATCTGGCTGGTCGCCGGCTGTTGTCTTGCCGGCGCCGTGCACGACTCGATGATTCTCTGGGCGTCGACCCGCCGCGGCGGCAAGTCGCTGCCCGACATCATCAAGCAGGAAATCAGCCCGACCATCGGCCTGGTCTCGGCCATCACCATCATCTTCATCCTGATCGTGGCGCTTGCCGGCCTCGGTGTCGCGTTTGTCAACGCGCTCGCCGACAGCGTGTGGGGCACGTTCACGGTGGCCATGACCATCCCGCTGGGCATGTTCATGGGCTTCTGGATGTATGTGTGGCGCAAGGGCAAGATCCAGGAGGCCACCATCCTCGGCGTGCTGGGCCTGCTGGTCGCGTTGTGGGCGGGTGAGCCGATCAGCCGTTCCGACTCCTGGTTCGCCAGCCTGTTCCACCTCTCGAGGAATGAAATCGTCGTCGCCCTCGGCATCTACGGCTTTGCCGCCTCGATGCTGCCGGTGTGGCTGCTGCTCTCGCCGCGCGGCTACCTCAGCTCGTTCACCAAGATCGGCACCATCTTCCTGCTCGCCATCGGCGTGATCATCGTCAATCCCGAATTGAAGATGCCGGCGCTCAGCGAGTTCGCGGGTGGCGGCGGTCCGATCATCCCGGGTCCGCTGTTCCCGTTCTGCTTCATCACCATTGCCTGTGGCGCCATCTCCGGCTTCCACTCGCTGATCAGCTCGGGCACCACGCCCAAGATGATCGACAAGGAAACCGACATTCGCCCGGTCGGCTACGGCGCCATGTTGATTGAAGGCGTGGTCGGCGTCATGGCGCTGATTGCCGCCGCCTCGATGGCCCCCGGCGATTACTTCGCCATCAACACCTCGCCGGCGGTCTATGCAAACCTGATCTTCGAAGGCCAGACGCTGTCGCCGGTCCACGTCCCCGCGGTCGAAGCCGCCGTGCACGAAACCATCGTCGGCCGCACCGGCGGCGCCGTCTCGCTCGCCGTCGGCATGGCGCTGATCTTCTCGTCGCTGCCCGGCATGAGCGCGATGATCGCCTACTGGTATCACTTCGCGATCATGTTCGAGGCGCTGTTCATCCTGACCACGATCGACTCGGGCACGCGCGTCGGCCGGTTCCTGCTGCAGGAGCTGATGGGACGGGTCTACAAGCCAATGGCGAATCCCAACAACCTGGTCGCCGGCAGCATCGCGACGCTGCTGATGGTCTTGTCGTGGGGCTATTTCATCTACACGGGGCAGATCAATACGATCTGGCCCATGTTCGCCGTCGGCAACCAGCTACTGGGAGCCGTCGCGCTGGCAGTGGCGACCAGCATCCTGATCAACCTGGGCCGTCAGAAATACATCTGGGTCACGGTGTTGCCGCTGTCGTTCCTGTCGATGAACACGATGTACGGCGGCTTCCTGAACGTCCGCGACAACTACTACCCGCTGGCGGTCGGGGTCAACACGGCGCGGAACATGGAAGGGTGGATCCTGACCATCTGCACCGTGGTCATGATGGGCCTGGCGATCGTGATTCTCGGCGCCGCCGCCCAGAAGTGGGCGACCGTCCTGAACGGTGGCCCGGTGCCGGCGACCGCCGGCGAACACGGGTAAGCAAATCTGCTATTCTTGACGAGTCCGCTCCTCCCGAGCGGACTCGTCGTCCTCCCCCAGGGCGAGCCCGCGTTCGGTGGGCACCAGTAACTCGTCGTGAATCCGGGGCCAGGATTATCTATGTCCAAGTCTGTCTGTCGTGTGTGCGCGGTCATCGGTCTGATCGCGCTGGGGATTGTCAGCTCGGTCTCTGAGGCGCGTGCCCAATACCGCGGTGCGGTCGCCATGCCGGTGCCCGGCGAGGATTACCACATCGAGGTGGGCTACGCCTGGTGGAACGCCCAGCCGTCGTTGATCGTGAACTCCGAGTCGATCGACATTCTCGGCACCGACGTCAACCTGATCGAAGACCTCGGCATCGAGAAGCACAACCTGGGCAAGCTCGACGTGGTGCTGCGGCCGGCCAAAAAGCACCGCTTCCGCTTCCAGCGCCTGCCGATTCACTACGAAGCCGACAGCGTGGTGGCGCGCTCGTTCATCTTCAACGGCCAGAGCTTCAACGTCGGCCTGCCGGTGCGGACCAACGCGAACTTCGACACGTATCGATTCGGCTACGAGTACGACTTCCTGTACTTCTCGAAGGGATTCTTCGGCGCGATGGTGGACCTGCGCTACACCAACATCGACGTCGAGCTGACCAGCCCGATCGGCGAGGAGTTCACGCGCGCGGCAGCGCCCATTCCGTCGTTCGGGTTCATCGCCCGGGCCTACCCCATCCCCCAGGTGGCAGTGACCAGCGAACTGTCACTGCTGCGCATCCCGGAGCGGCTGGCCGAGCAGCTGGAAGGCGACGGCAGCTACACCGACTTCGACGTCAACGTCGTCTACAACTTCAACCGCTTCATTGGTGCGCAGGCCGGCTACCGCCGCGTCAACATCTTCTACGACGTCGATCTCGACAGCGGCACGCTGAAGTTCACCGGGCTCTACTTCGGGGGCGTGGTCCGGTACTAAGTTGGTCCGGCTAAAGCCGGACGCTACATCGCGAAATGTGGTGTCCGGCGTTAGCCGGACCGTCAATGTGGCGTCCGGCTTTAGCCGGACCGTTAATGTGGTGTCCGGCTTTAGCCGGACCGTGCCGGTTTCTGTGCCAGGCACATCAACGAGCTGCCGATCGGCATGTTGACGGCCCGCAGCGCCAGGGCCTCGAGCGACACCAGGGCCGACAGCGCGGCGTTAATCGGCGCCGGCGGCACGGTGATCTCGCCTTCCCCCGCCTGCACCTGGCCGGCCCCAGCCGAGAAGCGGTGCCACATGCGCACCGGCAGCATGATCGGCAACAGGCTGGCGTGGTCGAAGGTCAGCCGCTCGATGCGAAAGCCGCCGCGCTCGACGACCTGGCGCAACCGCGCCGGCGTGTAGCGGCGCACTTCCTCCGACAACACCGAGTGGCGGCCGTGCAGAATCTCGAGGGCGGCCACGTGCAGCAGCAACCATCCCCCTGGTTTCAGCACCCGCGCCATCTCGCTGATGGCATCGCGCTCGACCGGCTCCGGCAGGCACTGGAACACGTCGAACGAGGTGACCAGGTCGAAGGCGCCGGTCGCAAAAGGGATCTGCGCGATGCTCGCCTGCGCAACCTGGTGGCCATGCTCGCGCGCAAACGCCGGCCCGATGCCGGTCAGGTCGAAGCCCACAGCGCGACCGAAGGGACGCAGCATGTCCAGGTTCGAGCCGGTGCCACACCCGCAATCGAGAATCCGCGGCGCGCGCACACCGGCGGTTGCCCACGCCAACGCCGGTCGCATGTACTGGCGAAAACCACGAAACCAGAAGTGCGACTGCTCCGCGCGATAGGTGAGTTCGAGTAGGCGATCCACAGGGGAAAAGAGGCGGTAACCGCCATGCTACCATAGCAATCTCATGCGCCTTCGGGGAGCGTCTGAGGCGGCAGCGGTCTGGTTCGCCGCCATCCTGCTGGCGTGCGTGTTCACCTATCCGTACGCCTTCGAATTAGGCAGTGGCGGGCGCATTGACACCAATGACGGCCGCTGGAGCATCTGGGTCGTCACCTGGGTGGCTCACGCGCTGACCTCGAATCCGCTCGACGTCTACCAGGCCAACATCTTCCATCCGCACCAGAACGCACTCGCCTTCTCAGAAGGCAACCTGGTGGGCGGCGCCATGGGCATTCCGGCGTGGCTGCTCACGCGCAACCCGTACGCGACCCACAACTTCATGTTCATCCTGTCGTTCGTCGTTTCGACGATCGCCACCTACTACCTGGTTCGCCATCTCACTGGCGATCGGCGAGCGGCGGCCGTGGCCGGGCTGCTGTTCGCCTACTGCCCGTACGCCTTCGCCCGACACGCCCATAGCCAGCTGCTGCTGATCGGGTTCATCCCGTGGTCGATGCTGGCGTTTCACCGCTTCATCGATCGGCAGTCGCTGCCACGCGCTCTCGAGCTCGGCGTGGTGTTGTGGCTCACCGGCCTGGCGTGCGCGTACTACGGGCTGTTTGCGGGCGGCATGGTCGCGGTTGGCAGCATCTTGCTGGCCGTCACCAGGGGCTACTGGCGCCAGCCGCGCTATTGGACGATGGTGGCGGCGGCGGCGACCGTGTGCATCGGCTTGACCGCGCCGCTCTTCGTGCCCTACCTGGAAGTGCAACAGGAGACCGGCTTCGCGCGCTCACTGGATGACGCGCGCATCTATTCGGCCAACCTCGGCGCCTGGCTCGCCTCGTCCTCGTGGCTGCATCGCTGGCTGGTGCCGTACCTGCAACCACCGTACATGCAGGCCTTCAGCGAAGTGCTCTTCCCCGGCGTACTCGCGGTGGGGCTCGGCGCCTGGGGCACGTGGATCGGATTGAGCATTCGTCGCTCCGTGCCAGGAGGGCGGGACTTTAGTCCCGCCGAACACCCTGCCGTCGACCGGACCGTTCCCCGCGACATCATCTTGATGTACGCGCTCATCGCCATCATCGCCTTCTGGACCACGTTTGGTCCCGATGCGGGCCTCTACACGTTGCTCCACAACACCGTGCCGGTGTTTTCGTTCCTGCGCGCGCCATCGCGCACCGGCATTGTCGTCACGCTGTGCCTGGTCGTCCTGGCCGCTCCGGCCCTGGTTCGGCTGATGAGCGGCCGCCGGGCCGCGCTCGCGTTTGTCGCGCTACTGCTGCTGGCAACAGGCGATCTGTATCGGGCACCGCTGCGCACGCGCGCCGCGCCACCACTACCCCACGTGTACGAGACGCTGGCGCTGTTGCCGCGGGGCCCGGTGATCGAGTTCCCCTTCTGGGCCGATCGGCCGTCCTACCCGCGCCACGCCGAGTACATGGTGACCTCGACGAAGCACTGGCAGCCGCTGATCAACGGCTACAGCGATCACATTCCCAGGGAATTTCGCGACACCGCAGTGCCGCTGAGCACGTTCCCCAGCCCGGAGGCGTTTGCCATTCTCGAGCCGCTCGGTGCGCGATACGCGGTCTTCCACCTCGACCTGGTGCCGCGCGACGCGCGCGAGCCGCTGATCGAACGGATTGAGGGCACCTACAAGGATTACCTGCGCCCGATCGAAAAGGACGGCGAGACCTGGTTGTTCGAGATCGTGGGCTGGCCGCGATAGGTGGAGGCAACCGCTTCTTGCGGTGGCCTACAGTTTCGCCAGTCGCCGATCGGCCTCGAGCAGCGTTTCGTTCCGCTTCGAGAAACAGAACCTCACCGTCTTCGGCGCCGAAGCGGGATCGAAGTAGAAGCTGCTGCCCGGCACCGTGGCCACGCCGATGTCCTTCACCAGGTGCAACGCAAATTCCGTGTCGGTCTCGAACCCGAACTTCGCGACATCGGCGATCACGTAGTACGCGCCGCCTGGGCGATAGGTCGTGAAGCCATGGCGGGCCAGGATCTCGAGCATCAGGTCGCGCTTCGCCTGGTAGTCGGCCGCCAGGGCGACGTACGACTCGGGCGGCATCGACAGGGCGACCACGCCGGCATCCATGAACGGCGTCGGCGCCACCACGGTCATGAAGTCGTGAATCTTCCTGATGCCCCCGGTGAGCGACGCCGGCGAGATGGCCCAGCCAATGCGCCAGCCCGTCACGCTGTAGGTCTTCGACAGGCCGCTCGTCGTCACCGTGCGATCGGCCATGCCCGGCAGCGACGCCATCGGCACGTGCGGCCGGCCGTCGAACACGATCCGCTCGTAGATCTCGTCGGAGATCGCCAGCACATCCCACTGCAGGCACAGGCTGGCAATCATTTCGAGCTCGGCGCGCGTGAACACCTTGCCGGTCGGGTTGTTGGGCGAGTTGATCACGATCGCGCGGGTCCGGTTCGTGAACGCGCGCTTCAACTCGTCGGGGTCGAATGTCCAGTCGGGCGCGCGCAGTCGCACGAATTTCGGCTGGGCCCCCGCGAGAATGGTGTCGGGGCCGTAGTTCTCGTAGAACGGCTCGAACACGATGACTTCGTCACCGGGGTCGATGCAGCCCATGATCACGGCCATCATCGCCTCGGTCGAACCGCAGCACACGGTGACCTGCTCGTCGGGCTCGATCGGCACGCCGTAACGAGCCGTGAAGGTCTTGGCGATGGCTTCGCGTAGCGCGCGTGTGCCATAAGGCGGCGCATACTGGTTCTGGTCGTCGCGAATCGACGCGCACGCAGCTTCCTTGACCGCGGCCGGCGCATCAAAGTCGGGGAAGCCCTGCGACAGGTTGACCGCATTGTGCAGGCGCGCGAGACGCGTCATCTCGCCAAACACCGAATCCGCGAAGGAGTTGACCCGCTTCGCGCTGCGAACCCTGGACATTAGCCGATCATATCAAGTGGCTTACTTGCTGTACAGGTAACGGTAATCCTCGGCCGTACCGAGGATGCGCTTCACGTAGTTCTGCGTCTCTGGAAACGGGATGTCGTCGATGAACTCGTCCTGGGGCATGCCGGGCCGTTCGCGCTGCCAGGCCGCGACGCGGCTGTCGCCGGCGTTGTAGGCCGCGAGCGCGAAGTGCACGCCGCCAAACCGGCGGATCGAGTCGGCAAAGAACTGGGTGCCGAGCCGCACGTTGATCTCGGCTTCCGTGAGCCGCTTGGTCGAGAACGGCCGCACGCCCAGTTTCCGGGCGAGCCCGCGGCCGGTGGACGGCAGCACCTGCATCAGGCCCCAGGCGTTGGCGTGCGACACCACGGCAGCATCGAAGTTCGACTCCTGGGCCACCAGCGCCGCGACCGTGTACGGGTCGAGGTTGCGCTGCTTCGAGTACTTCTGCAGCAGCGGCCAGTAGTCGAGCGGGAAGATCACCTGGAGGATCTCGGTGGGCAGCGTCTCGCCGCCCGCTGCCAGGTACTGCGGATAGGCGCGCTTCATGGCGTTGATGCCCGCCCGCACGTTGCCCAGGCGCCGGTGCGTGAGCGCGATGGTCGCCTGCAACTGCGGCGAGTCGCCCCACACGCGCTGGGCATACACCAGCTCGCTCATCGCTTCCTGATTCAGTCCCGCCGCGAGCAGCAGCGAGATGCGCTGCGCCGTGGGCACGCTCGCCGGCACTGGCTGCCGCTGCAGCGTCGGCGCAATCGGGCCGCTCCGATGGCCGGCGAGTTGTTTCACGGCCAGGCGGCCGTAGTACGAGTTGTGGTAATCGGTCGCGGCCAGCCGCAGGCGGGCGACGCCGGTATCCACGTTGCCGGCCTTGATCGAGGCGCGGCCGCTCCAGTAGAGCCACGAGGGCCGGAAATCGGATCGTGGGAACTGCGCGGCGCCGCCATCAAACAGCGCCACCGCATCCTGGAATCGGCCCTGCCGGTACGCCCACCACCCCGCCTTCCAGGCGGCCCGCTCGGCAAACCGCCCGGCCGGGTAGCGCTGCACCACTTCGCGGAACACTGCATCGGCCCGCTCGTCCTCATCGTCAATGATGTATGCCGAGGCCAGCCGATCGAGCACTTCATCCGCGAACGCGCCGGTCGGGTACTTGGTCACGAAGTCGCGCGACAGCTTGACGTGCTCGTCCTTGAGCTTCAGCCCGCGCGCGGCCACGAGATAGTGAAAGCTGGCTTCCTCGCCGGCCGGCCCACCCAGCAGCGGCGCCAGGTGTTCGCGACCCTCGCGGAAACGGCCCCGGCCCACATCGGTCGCGCCGATGCGCATGTCGACACGCGCGCGGTCGGCGCCGGTCACGAACGGCCGGACCGCTTCATAGGAGTCTTTCGCGGCGGCCCAGCGGCGGGCCCGGAACAACGCGTCGGCCCGCGCCAGCTCTTTGGGAGCCAGCGCCGCATCGGTCTCGACGTCCTGGCGGTCGAGTTCCGCGGCAGCGGTGTCGGCCTCGACGCTCGTCGGAAAGTCGTAGTAGACGCGCCGCAGGGCTTCGACCGACCGCGCGGGCATCCCGGCCTTGCCGGCCGCCAGGCCAAGCTTCAGCCACGCCACGTGTGGCCGGGCCAGCGTCTTGGTGATCAGCGATTCATAAACGGCGACCGCGCCCTTGAAGTCCTTGCGGGCCTCGCGGGTTTCTCCCTGGCGCAGCGCGGCATCCTCGGGCAGGTGTCCGTCGATCTTGAGGGCCGCCAGTTCGCCCAACGCCTTGTCGGCCGCCTCGTAGCGCTCGAGCTTCATCAGGGCCAGCCCGGTGTAGTAGCGCGAGTAGTCGGCGAGCGGTGTCGATGCCAGGGCACTGGCGCTCACCAGCGGCAGCGCCGCCGCGGCATTGTCGCTGTCCTCGAGCAATCGCACGCCCTTGACGAAATTCGCCAGCGCCGGCCCCATCGTGGTGCTCGTCGCCGTCGCGAACCACATCGACGACAGGTTCGGCGGTACTGGCGGATGCGCCGTCGGACTGAGGCGCTGTTGCGCAGCCAGCGTCACGCCGGTAGCGAGGGCGAGAGCAGTGAGAGCGAAAGGGACCTTGATGTTCACGCCATGTTCCCAAGCAGCGTTGCATCGCCGCCCGCGAGGGTACGGATCAATTCCTGGTGGAAGAAATCCGTTTCGCTGCGAACGACCGCCGGCACCTGTTCGTTGTACGTCTTGCGGGCCTGTGCGATTTCCGGCGCCAGCCGCTGCAGCAGGTTGCGTTCGCGACGCCCCTGGTGCACGGCGGGCTCATGGAACAGTCGAATCTCGGAGATGAGCAGCCGGGCCGTGCGGCGGGCCGCGTCGGCGACGCCATCGGCGATATGGCTCATGGCGCCGGGAGGGACCGCCTGGGTCGCCGCGCCGGTCGCGCGTCCGGGGCCGGCCGTCGCCGCCGTCTGGATCCGCGGGGGCGCCGCAGTGGCGCGTTGTTGCGTCAGGGCTTCGAGGCACCGGCCGGCGTGGCGGGCCAGCACTTCGATTACCTCAGGCCAGCCGCTCGGCACGGGACGCTCGTGCCCGTCGAGCGTGACGCCATCGGCGTACACCACCGCGACGACGCGGCCGCCCACGATGACGGGGACGGCCAGGCCCATACGATCGGCGGCAAGCGGTTCGAACCCCGGACCCGCGGCCGCGCTCTGGCCATCGCGAGTCGTCACGGCGCGGGCCGCGCCCACGGCCAGCCCAATCACGCCGGATTCGCCGAGCGCCAGGTCAATGGATTTCGGCTGCGTGTCACGCGGGCCGAACCCCGACATCCGCCAGCCCTGGATGCGGTCGCCCCGCAACACCACCACGGCGGCTCGGGCCGCCTCGCGGGCCGAGGCCAGCGCCAACGCATCCAGCACTTCGCTCAGTGACGAGGCGCCATCGAGTCCGCGGATGCTTTCCAGCAGGCGCGTGACGCCGGCCATTTCGACATCGCGCTCACGAACGCGCGCGGCCGAGACAGCGTCCTTCAGGGCCTCGGCGGCACGCGCTTCGCTGTCGGCGAGCGCCGCCTTCATCCGAATTTCGGCAATGGCCAGGCCATCGGCCAACCGCTGTCCGACTTCAGCTTCCACCTGGCGGCGAATCTCGCGCGAGGCGACCTCGCGGTCTTCGGCAAGGGCGGTGGCGATCTTCTCTTCCATCATGGCGCGTACACGCGCCTCGGCGTCTGCGACACGGGTCTGCGCCGCCTGTTCAGCTTCTGCGAACGCCGACTCACGGGCCGCCCGCGTGGCTGCCTCGCGCTCTTCGGCGGCATGCTCGACGACTTGCTTCACGAGCGTACCTAGCGCTTGATCGACAGAGGACCGCACACGATCTTCGAACGACATTTTGTTTCCCGACCCGGAACGGGTCTTTGGGGACGCTGGCAGCGGCTGGGATTCGCTCGAAACGTCCGTGTCTGGGCATTATGCGGACGCGAGCAAGGCGAAGTCAAGGCGCCGAACACCGGAAACCATTGAGCCAGCTCAAGAAAGAGGACATCATCAGATCTTGAAGCCCTGGGAACTGCTCGCTGAAGCCCGCACGCCGGACGGCACGCTGATGTCGCTGACCCGCCGCGACACCGAACTGGTGATCATGGCGGGCGGAAAGATCCTGATGTCGAGCCGGATGCACGGCTCGGAAGAGGCCATGGCCGCGATGGCCTTCAAGCGCCTTGGCCTGCGCCGCGCGGGCCCTGGCAGCACCCCGTCCCTGTCGGGCGCCTGCGTGCTGGTGGGCGGCCTGGGGCTGGGCTTCACCTTGCGCGCCACCCTCGATCTTCTCCCGGACGATGCGACGGTGGTCGTCGCGGAACTGATCCCCGCCATCGTCGAATGGCACCGGGGGCCGCTGGGGCCCCTCGCCAACCACCCGATTGCCGACAAGCGCGTCCAGATCGAGGTCAAGGATGTGATCGCGACGCTGCGCTCGAGCCCGGGACGCTTCGATGCCATCCTGCTCGACATCGACAATGGACCCGAGGCGTTCACCGAATCCAGTAATGCGGGTCTCTACAACGATCGCGGCATTGCGACGATCAAGGCGGCGCTCACGCCCGGCGGCGTGCTGGCCGTGTGGTCGGCCTGGGAGGACCGCCGGTTCGAGCAGCGGTTGAAGTATGCGGGCTTCAAGGTGGAGGTCGAGCGGGTGCGGGCGCGGCTGAAGAAGGGCGGGCCCCGGCACACGATCTTCCTCGGAAGCACGCCGATGGGGCTCGTCTCACAGTGATCGCAATCGGCCGGGCCGGCGCGTGGCTGGCGTTGTTGCTGTTGAACGGCGCGTTGTCTGCGGTCACCCCGCTGATGGCGCCGGCAGAGCCCAGGTTCACCGATCGCGGTGCCTACGAGCATGTCGGCAAGGACCCGTTCGCGCCGAATTGCGGTGTCACGATTTACTGCTACCGCGTGTTGGTGCCGGCGCTGCTCGAGCAGGTGCCGATCGAGCCCGACACCCGATGGCGGACGTATCGATGGGCGGCGAACACGGCGGCTGGTGCGGTCATCGCCGGCGCCTCGGCCGCGGTCGTGACCGGCGCATCGCCGCTCGTCGTGGGTGTGCTCGTCACGGTGATCGTGCAGACCTCCTTTGGCTTCGCGTTCACGGCCTACGACCCCTACAGCGCCGAGCCGATGGTGTATCTCCTGCTGGCCGTGCTGACCTGGTGCTGGTTCAGCCAGCGCTGGTTTGTGGCGCTCGCGATTGGCATGGCCGGCGTCTTTGCCAAGGAGACCGTGGCGCTGATGAGCGGCGCGCTGGCGTTGGCTGCGTTGGTGGCGCGACGCCACGGGTGGCGTCTGTGGATCGCGCAAGCGGCCGCGGCCGGAGCCACGCTGTTGCTGTTTCACTGGATCATGGACACCTACTGGGGCTGGGGCATGTCGTCCAATGCCGCGGCCAAGCTTTCGCAAGGCTCCTGGCTGGCGTTGTGGTGGAACAACAATCCCGGCTGGCTCAGGAAGCTGACGTTCCTGTTCATGCCGTTCGGCTTTGCCTGGTTGTACGCGGCGGCCGGCTACCGACTGGCGCCGCCACCGCTTCGCCACCTGGCGATCGGCGCGGCGTTGCCGTTTCTGGCGCTGAACTACCTGCAGAATCCCGAGCGCGCGCTGTCGAACCTGTTCTTCGTGGTTGCGCCCCTGGCCGCGGTGTTGCTCGCGCGCGTGCCGGCTCCCGTGGCGCTGGCCGCCGTCGTCACCAATGGCCTGCTGACGGCGACCACCGGTTCCGGATCGGTGTGGATGCCGGAAGCGCGCTACCTGTTCGTGCTCGCCGCGATTGCGGCAGCCTGGGTGCTGTGGTCGCTGCGGGGCGCACCCGCTGCGGGCCATGACACAATAGTCGAGTCGTCGTGACCAGTTCCCGAATCAAGCGCGGTCTGCTTTTCGTCGTCCTGCTGCTCGCCATCATCCGCTTCGGGGTTGCGTTTCAGAGCGGACGCACGTTCTCGCGCGGCGATTTCTACCATACGCTGCCTGGTGCCCACGCCGAGACGGTCAACCCCGCCCTGTGGAATAGCCCTGACGTCGATCAAGGCCAGGGCAAGCGGCCGACCTACCTGCGTGGCCCGACGCAGTTCGTCACCGCCTATCCGCTGGTCTATTTCGATTCCTACGCGTCGATTGCCGCTTTTCTGCTGGTGGTCTACGGCGCGCTGATCTGGCTGATCGCCGAGATCCTGTGGCGCGCGCTCACCCACGCCAACGGCGCGCCGATTCCACGGACCCCGGTGTTTGCCGCCACGCTGTGTTACTTCCCGCTGCTGCAGGCCTGGCTGGGCCGCGAGTTCGAAGTCATGATCGCGCTGGCGTTCGCGCTGGCGATGTGGGCGGCCGTCCACAGTCGCATGGCGGCCCTAGGCACGGCGCTCGGGTACATCGCGCTCTACAAGTACGTGCCGATTATTGCCCTGCCCTACTTGATCGTGCGGCGGTGGTGGAAGGCCGTCGCGGCGTTCGTGGCGACTGCGGTTGTCTTGATTGCGGCGGCGTGGTGGCTGTTCGGCCTCGCGGGATTCGTCAATAACGGCGTGCCCGGCCTGGCGAGTGGTCAGCTGACCACCCTGACGTCGACGAAGGCGTTTTGCGATGGCCCGGTGCCGCTGCTGCGCTACCTCGAGTCGGGGCAGGAGGTCAGCGTCCGCACTGGACTCTGCAGCCTGGCGGTGAGCCTGCCGATTGCGCCGGCGGCGATCTTCGTCGGACTCATCCTCCTGGTCGCCGGCATTGGCATCTACTCGACGTGGCGGCTCGATCGACACCGCGAGCCCCTGCCGGCGACGACCGAGCGGTGGCGCCGGCTCATCGAGCTCGCCCTTATTGCGCTGGTCTCGAGCACGTTCTTCTACGCGCACTACTACTTCCTGTCGGTGGTCGTCGTGGCGCTGAACGTGACGCTGGTGCGTCAGCTGAACACCCGTGATGGATCGCGCGTCGCGCTGGTCGTATGGGGGCTCGGCTACCTGCTGCTTGCGGCCTTCCTGGTGCCGCCGTCGTTTCTCAGCCGGCTGCTGGGCGTGGACCTCTGGAAGCTGTATTTCATGAGCCTGGCGTATTTCAGCGGCACCCTGCTGCTGCTCGGCCTGCTGCTCTATCAGCACGTCACGCTGCCGCTCAGCGCCGATTCCGTGCGTCCCTCGCGAACGGGCTAACCCGCCTGCACGACAGACAGGCCGAGATGCTTTGCGAACGCGTCGAAGTCGCGATCACGATGCAACAGTGAATGCCGTCCCTCGATGCAGAACGTGGCGATCAGCACGTCGATGGTCTTGCGGGGCGTCTTGCCGCGCCGGCGCAGCGCCCGGTAGTTCTTCGCGGCCTGCACGGCCAGTGCGCGGCTGGAGGCATCGAAGATTTCGAACTGGAGCAGTTCGGCCGCCACGAGCGACGCGGTCCTCTCGTCGCTGAGGCCCTGCAGGATTTCGGTCAGGATGATCGTGGTAAGTCCGAGCCGCTGCTGATCGACGTGTCGTTCCAGCCAGTTGGTTTCGGGGTTCTCGGCGCCGTTGAAGTAGTCGATCCAGACCGAGGTGTCGACAATCACCATGGCGGGCTACTTCCCGATGCGCTGCATCCGCGACGCGGCGAGGTCCCCTTCCCAGGCGGCCTTGCCGCGCAAGCGCCGCACGCCGGCCTGGCTGCGGGTCTGGATCAACAGCCGCAGGGCCTCTTCGACGATTCCGCGCTTGGTCGTCGCCTGTCCGGCGCGCATGGCCTCGGCCATCAACTCATCGTCAATGTCGATGTTGGTCCGCATAGCTATGTGTAAGATTCTCAATTATTTGTGTATCCGTCAAGGACTCCCGGTGCTGCCGGCTCGGGCCGCGCGGCGTGCTAGCGGCTCGGCCGGCGCGAGAGGACCGGCGGCATGAGCCGCGTCGGCGAAACGCCGGCGTCAAGATGCACGTGGAGCGAGTTGGCACACGCCTCGAGAACGATGGCCGGAACCTTTTCTTCCTCGGCCGGGGGCCGGCCGCTTAACGCGTCGGCGGCCTCCGTCCATGCCACCGAAAGGCGCCAGTCGAGATTGACGCGTGGACGCTCGGCTGGCCGGCGCCCTCTCGCCGCGTTGGAGCGGGCGGGATTGGCAGGCGCAATCCCTGCCTCAGGCGCGACACCGCCAGCGGCCTTGCCTGTCGGCTTGACCGGTGGCAGTTCCTCGTCCAGGCGCTTGGTGATGCGCGCTACTGCATCCAGGGCCGAGGTCGCGGTGGTCCGGGGTGGCGGCGCGGGTTTCGCCTTCGCAGCCGCGGCCGGCGCTGCCCCATGATGTTCTTGCGCGCGCGCCGGGGTGGCGGCGGGTGCGGCCATCATCACGATGGCCATGACGATCAGGCGGGCGGGGCTCACGGGTGTGACTTCGCGGTCAGGCCCGGGTCGACCGCGTCGGAGAAGTGGACGCGGCCCGTGCCGAGTTCGTAGTAGGCGCCGACCAGTCCGATCTTGCCCGACTCGAACAGGTGGCGCAGGATCGCGCTGCCGGTGACGACCTCGTTGATCGACTCCTCCACGTTTTCGAGGATGGCGGCTTTGAGGCGTCCATCGGCGGAGGTGGCCGTTGACCTGGCTACGGCCGGGCGAATGGCCTTCAGCAGGAAGTCGAGGTTGACGCCCATCGACTTGCCGGCCGGTGTCTCGATGGCGGCCTTCACCGCTCCGCAGAACTCGTGGCCCATTACGACGATCAGCGGGATGTGCAGGTGCTTGGCGCCGTACTCGAGGCTGGCCAGCACCGAGCGGTCGCTCACCTGCCCGGCGGCGCGGACGACGAACAGTTCGCCGAGGCCGGTATGGAAGATGGCTTCGGGCGGCACGCGCGAGTCGGCGCAGGACAGCACCGACGCGAACGGCGACTGCCCTTTTGTCAGGGCGGTCCGGCTGGCCGCGGTGATCGGCAGCGCGTCTTCGGGTTGGGCGACGAAGGTGGCGTTGCCGGCCTTCAGCCGGGCGACGGCGGCGGCGGGCCCAAGCTGGTCGGCGCGCAGCGCCGGGCTGACCATCGCGATGGCCAGCGCGCACGAGGCGGCGAGCCGCAGGCGGGTGGAAGTCGTCATGACTGACCAATCGGCGGGACGGCGCAGCATCTTGAGTCGGGGGGCCAGGGCCTTTCGCTTTTCCGGCGAAAGGCGTAGACTGGATCTTGTAGTTAGCGGTCCAGCCTTCGCGGATTCGATCCGCTTCGGCTAGGTAAACCTGTTTGGGGGCGATCTGGCTTCGACGGGGGTGCGGGATCGCGGAACGCGTGCCGAGGCCCATGCACCTCGCTAATCCCGTGGAAAAACAACGTAACTGCGAACGCAGACTACGCTCTCGCCGCTTAATACCGGTGAGCGATCAACTTGAGAGCGCCTACGGCTCGGGATTGATCGTCATTTAGTAGGCTGGCTGCCACGTTCCGCCCTGAGGCGTGGTAGCAAGACACATCGGGGATGGCGGCCGGGGCTTTTGGCTCCGTTTCTAACCGGTCGCGACACGAGAACGGAGACACGCACGTAGGGGTCTGCGACGACGTGTTCTCGGACGCGGGTTCAACTCCCGCCGCCTCCACCAACCTTCGCTCTGGATCAGGCGAAGGTTGTCCCGCCGTAGCTCGCCTGAATTCCCGCGAGCGAAGGCGGACTTACGCTTTCGATTCGAGCTTCGGCTGGGCAAGCCAACCGTCTCGTTGACTGACTGTTTCACTCGTTTTTCCCGCCGCCTCCACTATTCCTCCACGGAATTCGCCGCCAGTTTCCAAGAGCCGAATCGCCGCATCCAACGCGGCCGGACTCAGATGCATGTAGCGCTGCGTCGTGGCCAGGTCCGAATGTCCCGCGAGTTCCTGGATAGCCCTCGCCGGCGCCCCACGCATCGCCAGATGCGAACAGAACGTGTGGCGCAGGATATGGACACCCGGCTTTACGTTCGCCTTCCTGGCGGCACGCCGCATCATCACCTGAACCACCTTCTGTGTCAGCGGCTGACCTTTGCTTTCGCAGAGCACCCGAGGCCCGCGTAGATGACGCGCTTCCTTCAATGCTTCTGTTAGCCGCTTGGTCAGCGGCACATACCTGAGCCGCCCTCCTTTCGGCACCGTAACGTGGCCCTTCCAGTCGGATCGCGCGACACAAAGCTGCCGTTTGTTCAGGTCAACGTCTGTCCACTCCAGCGCCATGATTTCGCCGCATCGCAGGCCCGCCTCGGCGCCGAGTAGGACGACCAGGTAGTTCTGCAGATCACTGCGGGACGCATCGATGAGTCGTTCGTACTCCTCGAAGTCATGGAAGCTCGCCTGGCTCTTCGGTGTCGGCAGCAACTTGATCACGCACGGAACGCGTTCGATCGAGCCCCACTCGACGGCCGTCTTCAGCATCACGCTCAAGGTCGTCAGGATGTTGTTGACGGTCTTTGCCGAGCGATCCGCAAGAGCGGATTTCAACCGCTGCACGTCTTCGGTCGAAATCGTGTCCAATCGTTTGTCGCCGAGTTGCGGAACCAGATGGGACTTGAAGATCGACTTCTTTCCCGCAATCCCGCTCGGTTTCAGGCGATTGGCTTTCGCGTAACCGTCCACAAATCGTGGCGCGATTCCTTGAGTGTTGGTGTCTCGAGCACCTCCTCTTTCGTGGCCCGCTTTGGTTTGCCGTTGACCAGCAACACCCGTTCGCGCGCTTCGGCCCAGCGTTGGGCCGCGGCCTTGCCCGTTGCTGAGGCTTTCTTCCGCTCGCGAATGATGGTGCCGTCCGGGAGCTCGACGCGTATGTCGACCTCCCATCCGCCGTTTACGTAGGGTCTGACTGTGACGCTCATCGCTGTTCACTCCTTTGCGATGGCGCCGACTTCTGATGGAGCCAGTCTAGCAAATCAGCGGTGCGGATCAGCACGCGGCGTCCGATGCGGATGATGCCGGGCAACTGTTGGCGCTCGACCATGGCGTAGATGGCGCGGTTGGTGGTCCGCAACAGCTGAGCCACGTCATCGACCGTCAGCAGCACGGGCAGCGCTTCAGGTCCGCCGGCAACCAGAGTATTGCGGTGAAGGCTCGCCAGATGCCACCGGGCTCCGGAATGTCTGGGCCATTGCTTGCTCATAGCAACTCCGATGAATTCCCTCGGTCTACTGCGGGATGGAACCGACTGTGCTTGGGTTTGCGCCTAGGCGAGCCGAGGATGCGCTCGACGCGCGGTTGAATGGCGCCGAGGTGGGCGGTGTGCCGACACCGAACGATCGAGGCGTGCGCCTCAACCAGTGGTTGCTTTTGAGCAGCCGGGAGAACTGCGGCTATGCGGCGCGTCCTGTGTGGACGGCACTCGAAGCCTAACGAGAGGGTCTTTCGGCAATCCCCCTCTGTCCTATAGAACGCACCAAAACGTCAATTCCTGACGGGCTATCGCACGGGAGGATTTGCGGTTGGAATCCGGCCATCACGCAATTGCCTCTGGTGAGCTGCGCGCAGGCGCCGTCAAGGCCCGAAGGCCGCGCTGTGTGGTGCGCGCGGGCGGAGCGCAGCGACGAGCCTTGACGGCGCCGAGCACAGCTCCACAATCGAATGCGTGATGGCCGCGTCATCGGAACCCGCGGCGACAACACTCTTCCCGCACGCAACGGTTCAGCACGAAGACATCGGCGCGGGGCGTGAGCGACCCCCTGGGCTGGGCCCGGGGCCACGAAGTCCCCGCCAGGTGGGGGTCGCTCACGCCCCTCACCATCGATGTGTTCTGCTGTTGCTGACCAACGGCGGCAAAGAACGCCGCGCGATGTGCCGCACAAGCTGAACGGCGCAACGTGGGGCCTGAGAGCAAGTTGGCGAGACGCGCCTTCCTGGTTATTCGAACGAGTTGCGTCGTGAGCTGTCGTCAATGACGCACTGGAAGGGGGATGAACACCCCGCGGACGCTCATCCCCCCTGCGTTCCCCCACTGGTGACGGTTAGGCCGTGCCGATCATCGAGGAAAGGTTGAGGTAGGAATGCGGTAGTTCAAGGCACTCGATGCGGGCATCGCCTCGCTCAAGGGCGTCTAGGAATGCTGGCGACTGCGCCAGCCAGAGGGCGGGATCACCGACCTCGAGCCAGCGCCGGTAGAGTGCCTGAAACCGAGGTCCCCTGAACGCTTTCGAGGCGGCGGCCAAGCGCGTCGGATCATCGGCGGGCTCGCTTACTGCCGCAGACCGGCGCTGCCGGAACAGCCAAAGAAGTTCATCGACTTCAGAGGTTCTGAGCGGCCTCGCGAGCTGGTCGTAGGCTGCGTGCCTGAATCTCTCGGGTGCCTGCCAGAGCGGCTTCGGAAACAACACCCGGATCGTCCAGTGGCCGAGCGCATGGAGCAGCTCGGCGTGCCGCAGGAGGAAGACGCGGAAGTCCATTGGTACCGAGCTTGTCGGCAGGTAAAGGAAGACATGCCGGCGAATGTCCGGGTCGACGCCGATGGGCAGCTTATCTGGGAAGTATCGAACCGTCGTTTTGGGCGGGTTGCCGAACACCAGGCGCGGGTATTCATGCATCTCGAGCCTGGTGCCGAGCCGGCCGATGAAGTAGCGACGCTTCTCCCGCTCGGCGCCTAACCAGGTGACCGCGGGGTCGGCAAGGACCCCGTCAAGAACCATCAAGCGCTCTATTGCCCGGGCGGTCGGAGCCGGTTTGCGGTGCCGATTGTCTGGTTCGCCAATCGCGGCGTAGAGCGGCTTGTGGTGGACGTGGAAAATTCGGACCCGCTTCTGGGAGCCAATCGCGGTCGCGGTGGCCAGTCGCTTCGTCAGGAGTTTTTCAACGAAGTCGTGCACCTTCTGGCCATAAGTGATGCCCGCGAAGGTGCAGTACTGGCGGCCCACGAATACCCCGGAGTGCAGCATCACCGTCACGAGGAAGCGGGCTTGACGACCAGTAAGGCCGAACGCCGCAACCGCATTGACGCGGTCGGCACTGACCTGCCCGGCATCCCACGGGTTCGGTAGTTGAACGTCCATCCTCAAGATGAACGCTTTTCAGAAGCAATCCCTTTCTCACGCGATTCGTCCTCCTAGGCACTAGCGGGACCGTCTCTGAAAGCGGCAAGGCAGGGTTGGGCGTAGGATCAAGCATGGCCGACGCGCCCAAGGTGACGCCCGGGATGACCCTCGTGAAGACGTTCGCGGACCCGACGCCGAACGGACTCATCGTTCAGCGATTACTGAAGACGTTCTACACGCTAGCGCCAATCACCGACATGGACATCAAAGAGGGCCAACTCTTCATGCGGTCGCTCAATCTGACCTGCCGGAAGCTCGGCTCCGTCTGGAGCCATATGGACCGCTTCAAGAAGGCGCAGACTGAATCCGTCGAGGAGATGAAGCGCGAGCGCGAGAATCAGCCGCACGCCCACATCGTCGATGAATCACACGCCCTCTTCATCGAGTTCGATGAATTCGTCGTGCAGTTGAAAAGCACGCTTGATTATCTCGCTCAGATTCCGGTTCCAATCTTCGGGGCGAATCGGTGGCGCGTGAACACATTCGGCGATAGAGGTGAGGGTTTTCTGAAGACCCTACGGGGCTGCGCCCCGGAGAAATACGGCCCTGGAATCGCCGTCATCGAGAGACATCTGTTCGGTGAGAACCAGAAGAAGTGGCTCGACGCGACGATTGAGGCGCGCGACAAGATCACACACTACCAGCGCGGCGGTGTCCCTCCCGAAGCGTTCGCCGTCTTCGTCGATACGAACGGCGACGTGCATCTCCCCGAGTGGGCGACCGGGCAGACCGTCGAGCGGTTCATGGAAGTCGTCTGGCCGGCGCTCGTGTTCTACGTGGAGGATTTCCTCGCGCTCTTCCTTGCACTTCGGCTCCGGCCCGGAACCGTGTTCGTACGGAAGAATTTCGATCCCCTCACACTGGAGTCGCCTTGGCTCGCGATGCCGACGTTTCTTGCGGACCAGATGGCCAAGACCGCCCTCCGTAGCCGCGCACACTTGCCGCGGCAGGAATCCTGATCGCTCCGAGCGCTGGCCCCCCTGGCTTCAGGATATGTCGCTCGATTGAGTTACCCCGCCACGAGGGTCAAACGATCTTGCGCGGTGAGCTCGATCCACATCTTGATGGGCGGATCTTCGATCTCTCGGCTCTATACCTTCCGTCCGTAATGGCCAGCGACGTCCGACCTCATTGGGCCGTGATGATTCCAAAACGCCGCGTCTGTCGACTCCTCGAACGCGTGTGATGCACTTGAGAAACAACGCGCGTATCCGGTGCTGAACAGCTCTCCGCTCGCATCTTCGTAATCGACGCGGCCAACGAGCCACAATCGTTCGCGGCCTTCCAGTACACCGTCAATCCTGCTCGCGTCCTCGCTCGGGATCGTCTCGCTACCGAACGGCACTGCCTGCCCTGGCGCGAGCACTTGCGCCGATAATTCCAAGGAGCGGCTGTCGCCTCGCATGAGGTCCGGCCCATAGGGCGAAGGCGCAGGGGCGAGGTGATATCCGACATAGCCGCCGAGCAGTCGGCAAGGGCTCTCGCCCGTGTTCTTGACGACAAAGGGCATACCAATGCGCTTGCAGGCGGCGCTGTCATCAGAGCGTACGGTTGCGGGTCTCGCCTCGATTTCGACCATCATGAACCTCTACGTCTTCCCGTACCCGGCAGAATGGCTGCACGGCCGGGCCCAACCAAACGATGTTTCACGCGAACAATGTCTTCATCATTATCTCCCGGCCGCATCCAGTTTGTCGGCGATGGGCGAGCAACCCAGTCGGGCAAGCCCTGACTGAATCCGTGCCGTCGATGAACGGACAAGCCATACAATTCCACTATGGCTAGACGCGCCACCGGACCGGCCGAGGAACCCTTGGTCATCGATCGAGCAGCTGCGGCAGAAATTCCGTCGTCGGATGCCGTACGCGAATGGGGCCACGGCAAGCGAGCCTTCATTTCGAGCGTCATGGCGGAGTTGCCGAACGAGCGGCAGGCGGCGGCCGCGGCAGTTCGCAGCGCCAACGCATCGCCTGTGATGTTCGAGTTGTTCGGTGGACGCGACGCTGACCCAGAGAACGCGTATCTTGGAGAGGTCGAGGCGTCGGACATCTACATCGGCATTCTCGGGCGCCGCTACGGCAAGCCGCTACCAACGCGCTACTCTGCCACGCACGCCGAATACTTACACGCCGAGAGATCTGGGCTGCGCATAGCATCATGGTGCCTGCGTGCAGACGACCGTGAGGGCCCTGAGCAATCCTTCTTGGACGAGGTCCGAACCTTCCACGTCGTGCCTGAATTCGCCTCGCCCGATGACCTTCGCGCGCAGATCGAGGATCGCCTGAGGGCAATTGCCGCTGAGGATCTCGCGCCGTGGTGCAAGCTGGGGAATGTCGTGTTTCGCGCCGCAGAGGTGTCAGACGCCGGAGGCGAGATGCAAGTGTTAGCGCGAGTGCGGAGCGATGAGGTCGCGCACGCACTCGAGGCGCTTCGGCCCGAACGTATGGGCCACGGCGGCGAGGGGCGCTTCACTTGGTCAGGACGGAGCCGGTTCGTGAGGGTGCTGTCGATGAAGTCAACTACGACGTCGGCCCGCTCGAAGACGTTCACGATCGGGCTCGAACCCCGTGACGAGCAAGGCGACGGTCTCCTCGAAATGTCTGTCTCTGGATACTCGGCGGAGGATCTAGGCGAAGCTGCTCTCCGTTCAGCGCTGTTTGGCGAGCGTCATCCGCTAGCCGGCCAGCACATGGGCTTTATCACGGAGATGCGGGACCCGCTCGCGTCGCTCCGGACCGCGCGCGTGTCCGATGAAATCACGAGACCGCTCGCTGAACTTCTGATTGCCGACGAAATGATCGGCTCCGGCCGGGCATCGCGCCTTACGGATTTCAGGCTCGGAGCGGTTGTCCGGGGCGTACGGCGACTGACAGTGGGCTGGGAGCCGCCTCGCCGTTATTCGAACGCGCGGCCAGCGACGCGGACCATCGACGGGCACGTTCGCCTCTAAGCGCGAGAGCCATGAACATCACTGCTTCTACGAAGCGTTATATCGGTGATGACCGATTTCGTGTGCGTCTCTTTGAGGCCGTCGCGCAGCAGGCGCGTCTGGTGGTCAAGGAGCTTGACGGTAAAGACGTGAAGGCGAGCACCGGCTGGTCCGAAGACGAGTGTCGCCGGCGCATAGGCGTGTACGACGAGACTTGGGCGGAGCTCTGCCAAGCCGAGGCGTTGATTGGCCGATGGGGTACAACCGGTTCACGTGACACGCTGACGCACGCGATCAAGAGAATCTGCGACGGTGTTGAGCGTGGCGGGAATACCGGGTGGCTGCGCCTGCAATGGTATCCGGCGTTGCTGTTGTTCTATGCGGGTGGAATCGGAGCGGTCTCGGCAGGCCGCTTCGAAACCCTGATGGCGTTAATGCACGCACCCGTGAGCCAGGGCGACGGGACGCACGCCAAACTCGTTTTAGCAGTCACCGACGGCTTGAGTGACGGGACGCAATTCTTCAAGTTGCTGCCCGGCCTTGACCGAAAATACGTGCCGTGTAGCGAGCACTTGTTTGAGGTTCTCGGCAAGTTGCAGAGCGACGTGCTCTACCTTGGCTCGGATTTCGAGCTGTCGTTCGATACGTTTGAGATCTTCGTAGCGCTTGAGTACGCGCATCTGTCGGACCGAGGCTGGGGACCAATCGGCCGCTTCGGTTGGCGCAGTCATGAACACGGAAATGCTTGGCAACGGCTGATAACGGAGTCGCAGGCCGCGGGCGATTCCTGGGCCCCATTGGCTGCCGGTCTCTGCGGTGGTTCGAGTGCGCGGCTCAAGGCAGCGATTGAACAATTGCAACAGGCTGTCTCGCGAGCGCGATGGCAGTGAGAAACAATCACGCGATTCGCAACACCTAACCCTAGTTTGAAAACCATGCCCATATTGGGTATGATTGTGCCCATATTGGGTTCGAGGCTCATTTCGAAGAAATCCGGCCCCAAAGGCTTGGCGGATGCGCTGTTTACCATGACGCAGCAGCGCGTCCTCGGTGCTCTTTTTGGCCAACCCGAACGCAGTTTCTACGCCTCGGAGCTGATTCGCGATGCAGGCACCGGCTCAGGAGCGGCACAGCGCGAACTAGCGAAACTTGAGAAAAGCGGGCTAATCGTCGCCCGCCGGATCGGCCATCAAAAACACTACCAGGCAAATGCCGCGTCACCGTTATATTCCGAGCTCCGAAATATCGTGCTGAAAACGGTTGGCCTCGCGGAGCCGCTGCGAAATGGCCTGAGACCCTTGTCATCAGCCATCCGCGCAGCCTTCGTGTACGGTTCCGTAGCCAAAGCGACTGACCAAGCAGCAAGCGACATCGACCTGATGATCATCAGCGACAGCCTTACTTACGGTGAAGTCTTCAGCGCCCTTGAGCGGGTCACGCGCGCTGTCGGTCGGAAGATCAACCCCACCGTCTACACGGCCGCCGAGTTTGCGCAACGCACCCGAACCGAAAACGCGTTCGTGACACGGGTGCTCGAACAGCCGAAACTCTGGGTGATAGGAACGGAAGATGACCTCCCAGTCGCCGCTTGAGCGCCTCGCAGGTCCGGGGAATGTCCTCGCAAAGGAAGTTTCCGATGCGAAGGAGTTTGCGGGCTTGGTTCGTTCCGGCCTGGCGCGGTTGAAGGACGCGGAAAACGCCACGAACTCGCTGGATAGCAGATTCGATCTCGCCTACAGCGCCGCTCACGCACTCTGCCTGGCGGCGCTGCGCCACCATGGGTTCCGTCCGTCGAAGCGCTACATCGTTTTTCAGGTATTGCCAGACACTCTTGGACTTGGACCGGAAGTCTGGCGCATCCTGTCGAAGTGTCACGACATGCGAAATCGGACCGAGTACGAAGGTGTGCTCGACGTTGACGACAGGCTGGTCTCCGATCTTGTCGGCGCTTGTAGGAAGGTTGCAGAGAAGGTAAAAGGTCTACCGCCAATTCCGCAGAAGTCGAAGTAACGTCACCCAACCATGGCAAAACGCAAGTCGACAACGAACAACTCCAAAGAAGCGGCTGACGGCCAGAACGGCGGCATTGTGTCGCTCACTAAGGAGCTGTTCCAGGCGGCGATCACTCTCCGCGGGTCGATCGAACCGCCCGACTACAAGCGCTATGTTCTGCCGATCATCTTCCTGCGGTTCCTGTCACTTCGGTACGACCGCCGGCGCGCGGAACTCGAGGCGCTCATCGCAGACAGGAAGAGCGACTACTTCGGCGACAAGAAGGCCATTCACGATCCCGACGAGTATCGGAGAGTTGGCGCATTCGTGATTCCGGAAGCAGCGCGGTGGGAGAACCTGCGCAAGGCGGCACAAGCTGACGACATCAAGGTCAAGCTTGACGATGTGCTCGAGTCTCTCGAGACACAATATCCGGACAAGTTGAAGGGGCTTTTGCCGCGGATCTACGCGGGATCGAACCTGGACGCGGTGAGCGTGCGCGGTCTCATCAATCTGTTCAGCAAGGACGTTTTCGAGGCGGACCACGGCGGCGACGATCTGATCGGTCGCGTCTACGAGTATTTCATCGGCGAGTTTGCATCGAGCGAGGGCAAGCGCGGCGGCGAGTATTTCACCCCCGTCTCTATCGTCAAGACTCTCGTCGCCATGCTGGAGCCGGAGAAGGGCGTCGTCTTCGACCCGTGTTGCGGGTCAGGCGGCATGTTTGTGCAGTCGGATCTCTTCACGAATCACAGCCACCAACTTTCGTTCGTTGGCCAGGAGAGTAAGGACTTCACTTACCGGCTTTGCCGGATGAACCTGTTCATCCACGGGCTAGACGCGAACATCCAGCCTGGCAATTCATACTTTGACGACAAGCACGCCACCCTAAAAGCCGACTATCTGCTGGCAAACCCTCCGTTCAACGACGGCAGCAAAGGAGACAACGGGTGGGGTGCTGATCGGATCGCTGATAAGGATCCTCGCCTCACTCTTGGCGGCCACAAGATGCCACTCTCCCCGCGCAACGCCAACACCATGTGGATGCTCCACTTCCTCTCGCATCTGAAGGACGGCGGGACAGCCGGTTTCGTTATGGCGACGGGTGAGCTCTCCAACAGCGAGATCGCGCGTCTTGAGGTCCGTAAGGCGCTTGTGGAACTGGACTATGTGGACTGCGTCGTCCAGCTTACGGGTCAGCTTTTCGCCAACACGCAGATTCCCTGCTCGCTCTGGTTCCTGTCGAAGAATCGCAAAGGGGGCGACGGCTACCGGAAACGACTAGGTGAGGTGCTGTTCATCGACGGACGCAAGCTGGGGACGCTGATCCCGGGTTCGCGGAAACAGAAGCAGCTCTCTGCGGATGACCTCGAGCGGATGGCGAGTGCGTATCGGATGTTCAAACGCTTTGTTATCCCAGATCAAGTGTCCGGCTTCTGCAATGTAGTCAGGTTGCATGAGATCCGTGACCAACAGTTCGCGCTCACAGTAGGACGGTACGTTGGGGCAGCAGACAACGACGCCGACGGAGAGGCATTTGAAGATCGATTCCCAAGGCTGCTCTCTAAGCTCGAAAGCGAATTCCGTGACTCCGAACGGGCTCAGGAGCTAATTCGCTCGCGTCTGCGGGGCGTCTCCTCGTGATGGCGCTCCACCCGTGGCCTATCAAGAAGCTCGGCGACGTTGTCGCAGGTATTACCGTCGGTCACGTCGGACCGATGACGACAGAGTACCGGCCGTCTGGAATCCCGTTTCTCCGATCCCAGAATGTCCGACGTCTACGGATCGATCCAGAGGGTCTCTGCCATATAGGGGAAGAGTTTCACGCCAAGCTTTCGAAGTCGCGGCTCAAGCCCGGCGACGTTGTCGTCGTGCGCACTGGCGAGCCCGGCACGGCTGCGGTAGTGCCCGGTTGGCTGGAGGATGCAAACTGCGCGGATCTCGTAATCATCCGTCCTGGGAATTCGAACCCGCGCTTTATCGCTTATTTTATCAACTCGGCTACCAACGGCAAGATCGCTGATGTTGTTGTCGGCGCCGTCCAGCAGCATTTCAACGTTGGGGCTGCGCGCGAGCTGTTGATTCCGACTCCCTGTCGAAAGATCCAAGATGGCATCGCGGAAGTGCTTGGTGCGCTTGATGACAAGATCGAGTTGAATCAGCGGATGAAACGAACCTTGGAGGAACTGGGGTCCGCGTCCTTTTCTTCTTGGTTCGTAGACTTCGATCCCGTCATGGCGAAGCGGGATGGCAGAAAGCTAATCGGGGTGCCGCAATGGGCGGTCGAGCATTTTCCGAACCACTTCGAGGAGTGCGAGCTCGGCCCGATTCCCCAAGGTTGGCGGGTGACAAGGGTTGATGAAGCGTTCGAGCTCAATCCCAAGAGAGAATTGCCCAGAGGCCAAATTGCGCCGTATCTTGAGATGGCCGTTCTGCCGACGACTGGGCACTCACCGGAGGGGTGGGTTCGCCGCGCCGCAGGGTCAGGCATGCGATTCTCGAATGGAGACACTCTGATGGCTCGGATTACGCCTTGCCTGGAGAACGGGAAAACCGCATTCGTCGACGTCCTCGAAGCGGGAGAAGTGGGCTGGGGCTCAACCGAATACATTGTCATCCGGTCAAGGCTCGCGATGCCATTGGTGCCATCTTATCTTCTCGCACGAAGTGATGACTTCCGGGCGTTCGCGATCCAGGGAATGACCGGCTCCAGCGGTCGGCAACGAGTCGGAGCGGATGTCCTCGGAAGCTACAAGCTTCCGCTCCCATCAGATCCCCGCTTGCTGGAAGCGTTTGGCACATTCGTCGAACCGTTCTTAAACATGGCGCGCGCCAACTCCACTGAATCCCGAACCCTCGTCGAGCTTCGAGACGCGCTTCTCGGCCCGCTCTTGTCGGGCGAGTTGACGATCAAAGCTGCCGAACAGGCTGTCGGAGCAGTGCTCTAGCGTGGCCAGTGGCTGGGGCACGGAGACCGAGTTTGAGCTGACGACTCTGGAACGGCTGCGGGCCTTGGGATACACGCATGCCGTCGGCGCGGAGATCGCGGAGAAACACCGCGAGTCCGACTCAGAGGTCGTGTTTCGAAAGATTCTTCGTGAGCACCTGACGAAGCGCTACCCGCACCTGCCCCCAGAGTCGATCGATGAGACCGTCCATCTGTTTGCGCGACCCGATGGCGTTGACACACTGCGGCGCAACATGGCGTTCCACGCGATGCTCAGGACTGGCGTCGAGGTGCGCGTCGAGCGGCCAGACGGCACTCACAAGGTCGAGCACGTCTATGCGATCGACTGGGACCATCCAGAAGAAAACGTCTTCCACGCGGTGAACCAGCTGCCAATCAGCGGCGCTAACAACCGCCGGCCCGACATCATCATCTACGTTAACGGGTTGCCCCTTGTCCTCTTTGAACTGAAGAATCCTTACTCGATCGCGCCATCCGAAGAAGAGGCGCTCAACCAGATCCAGCACTACACCGTCGACATTCCTCAACTCTTCGAGTTCAACGCGCTTTGCATTGTGAGCGACGGTGTCGGCACTCGCCACGGCGTCTGGACGGCGACACCTGAGTGGTACGCGCCGTGGAGATCAATCAACGGCGAGCAAGTCGAGCCGGGCACCACCGGCTCGATGCGCGCTCTTGTCGAGGGATTGTTTTCGAAAGAGCGCCTTCTGTCATACATCCGCGACTTCATTCTTTTCGAGGTCGCCAACGAGAAGATCGTCAAGAAGAGCGCAAAGTACCATCAGTTCTTTGCCGTCCGTAAGGCTGCAGCGAAAGCGGTCGAAACCCATCGCGCCGGGACTGACCGGCGACTTGGCGTCATCTGGCACACCACCGGCTCGGGCAAGTCGCTGTCCATGGCGTTCCTCGTCGCCTTGCTGCGGCGTCGTCCTGAGCTGGACAACCCGTCGTTCGTCATCCAGGTGGATCGAACAGACCTCGACGAACAGCTTTTTGACCAGTTCGTAGCCGCGCGTTCGCTCGTGGGCGAGGTCAAACACGCCGACAGCGTCGAACAGTTGCGAGACCTCCTCGCCACAAGCGGTGGCGAAGTGATCTTCACGACGATCGAGAAGTTTCGCCTACGCACCAACCGTGGGGAGATCGCGCATCCGGTCTTGTCAGAACGTTCGAACATCATCGTCATCGCCGACGAGGCGCATCGGTCGCAGTATGGGTTCCTCAAAGGATTCGCCCGCTATCTCGCCGACGCCCTTCCGAACGCGCGGCGACTCGGTTTCACTGGAACCCCTGTCAGTCTCGGCAGCGCCGATACCGTAGCGGTGTTCGGCGACCTGATCCACACCTACGACATCCGGCAGTCGCAGGAAGACAAGTCCACGGTCCCGATCTTCTACGAGCCGCGCCAAGTGCGGCTGCATTTGAGCGCAGCAGACATCGACGCGTCACTGAAGGACATCACCGACGGCCTGGAAGAGACCGAGGAATCGGATCTTGAGCGGCGCAAGTCGCGGTGGGCAGCGCTGGCCGCAGCAGCCGGCGCAAAGGGGCGCGTCGAGCAGCTCGTTACTGATCTGCTCGCACACTTCATAGATCGCACCGCCACGCTCGACGGAAAGGCGATGGCCGTGTGCATGACGCGCGCGAACGCCGTCCGCCTCCACGACGAGCTGAAGAAGCTACCCGGCTGTCCGGAGGTCAAGGTCGTGATGACTGGCGACCTTGGTAAAGACCCCAAGGCCTGGAGCGAAGCGGGCCACCTGACCACAAAACCGCAGCGGGAGACGATCAAGAAGCGCATGGTTGATCCCGACGACCCACTCAAGCTCGTCATCGTCGTCGACATGTGGCTCACGGGCACGGACATCCCGTGCCTTCACACGCTGTACATCGACAAGCCGATGCGCGGTCACACCATCATCCAGGCCATCTCGCGTGTGAACCGCGTATTCCGTGACAAGCCACACGGGCTGGTGGTGGACTACATCGGAATCGGCGACGAGCTGCGGGATGCCACGAATACGTACACGCGCGATGGCGGGCGCGGCGAGCCCGCGCCGGACATCGGCGACGCAGCGCGCCCAGTATTTCTCAAGAAGTTGGACGAGATCCGGGCCCTCCTGCCGGCTGGCCACGAATACGGTGCGTGGCGCGCAATGAGCGGGACCCAGATCGAGGATCTGTACTCGCTGGTCTACGGTGTCATGGCGGAAGACGAGACGCGCCGAGACGACTTCCTCGATGCGGAGGTCAGGCTTACCGCAGCGTTCCTGCTCGTCAAACACCTGGACGACTGCCGACAACACGCCGACGACATAATTTTCTGTCAGCGCGTCAGGAATCAGCTGCGAAAGGCCCTCCCCGGTCGCAAAAAGAAGGGCGCGATTGAGCAGGCCGTCCGCGATCTGGTCGACGATGCCGTCGAGTCTGAGGGCGTGGTGGACATCTTTACCGCCGCCGGCCTCCCGCATGCCGATATCTCCGTGCTCGATGATCAGTTCCTCCAGACATTCAAGGACAAACCGCAGCAGAACCTTCGGCTGATGCTGCTTGAGCAGCTACTGGCGGACGAGATCCGGCGGCGGCAGCCTCGAAACGTCGCCCAGGCGAAGTCGTTCCGTGAACTCCTTGAGAAGACGCTCCAGCGTTATCACAATCGCCTAATCGATGCGGCGACGGTGGTCGCTGAGATGCTGCGCATGAAGCAGGAGATGGACGCGACCGATGCGCGTGCGCGCGAACTCGGCCTCACGGAGGAGGAGGTCGCTTTCTACGACGCTGTTGCTGAGAATGCCCACAGCGGGTACGAGGAGAAGTTCCTTCGCGACTTGGTTCACGACGTGGTCCAGACGATCAAGCGCAATCTTAAAGTGGACTGGACCGAGCCGCATCGCGACCAGGTCCGCGCCGAGATTCGCGCCGCTGTGAAGCGCGTGCTCCGCAAACGCGGCGTTCGCGAAGCCGACTTCGAGCCGTTTATCGCACGGTTCATTCAACAGGCCGAGGCGCAGTACGCCGAGTGGCCATTGGTGGCCTGAGCCGTCATGAGGAAGCAGAATTCTTTGGATGCCCCAATTGCACACACCGCGCGGATGCGTAGCGGGCCGAGGCAGGATCTTGAGCCATTCTGGAGATCAAAGTGACTGAGAAGATTCTGCTCGAATCTGACGCCCTTCCGGCCTACTTGCTGTCAGCGCTTGACAGTCGGGACGCGGCTCTGTGGCTTCGCGGTGTCCCCAAGGAGGCATCGACCGACATCCTTCTCCGTTTTCTCGGACTGCCGTGGCGAATGGTTGTCTCTGAATGGTATGACGCCGCGACGATAGCCGCACTCGAGTCGACATCCACCTCCAGTCCAGAAATGATCCGGAAGCGCGGATTCGTCCAGATTGTGGACGGGGATCCGTCACGAATCGAGCTACCACAGCGTTCGCTTCCTTTCTTCCTCTTGAATGGCCGTGGTGAAGGGGCGTCTGACTTTGCGGGCCGCCTCAGGCGGCTCACGATGCTGGAAGAGCTCCGTCGTTCTAGTGCCAAGCACCTCGTTGTGCTCTCGGTCGAAGGCGAACCAGTCCCCTCAGATTTGGCGGAACTGTGGAGCTCCGGATTCCGAGCTCACTTGACAATCGTCTCAAGCTCTCCGCAAGCGAAGACTGACCTGCGCGATTGGCTCGATCGGACTAACGGAGTTGCCGCGACATCGCTGCTATCACTCGAGCCATCTGCCGCAGTCGAGGATTTCCTCGAACGCTACTTCGCGGTCTACCCAGAGCACCGCGTCGTCGTTCGCGTCCGCGACCGTCACGGCTCACTGACCCAGGTTGACTTGACTGAGATCGACGAGCCGGAACGGCCCCTCTTGTCTGTCTACTCCCTGATCGAGGAGCGCCACCTGGCACCGCTCGCTCCCCACGAGCTGCCTGAGGCCGACTTCGTTGAATTCTTCCGAACGCCACACGCCTCGTGGCGCCCGTACGCGGCAGGGCTACCTTGGGTTCGCAATCCAGAGGCTCGCTCTTCACTAGCCAAGTATCTGAAAAGACTCGACTCAGTTGGCTCAGAAGACAACGTTGTCGCCTTCATCGCGTCGGAGTCCGGTGCCGGCGGAACTACGCTCGCACGTATCTTGGCTTGGGAAGCTGCGCGTGAGGGCTACCCTGTCTTGATCGCGAAGGAAGTGCCATTCGTTCCAGATGCGCTGCCCCTAACCAACTTTCTCAAACGTGCGCACGTTGAATTCGATCGACGCCGACAAGCAGATACAGTCCGGGTTACCGGCGCGACCGAGGGAAACGTGACCGGTCCGCAGAACCTCTACGAAACCCCTTGGGTGATCGTATTCGACCGCATTCACTGGCAGGACAGGGACGCTGAACTGGCCAGGTTTCACCGCGAACTCGAGAAGGCTGGACGTCCCGTCTGCGTTCTGATTGTGACAAGCACCGTTCTTGGGTTGTCGTTCTACAACAGCGCTGTGTTCAAGGAAATCACCGAGCTGAATCATGCTATCGGCCAGGACGAGGCACTCCAACTAGGACACCACCTCAATCGCTTTCTCCAGGGCTACGGGAAGCAGCGGTCTGACGCTCAGTGGCGGACCTTCCACAGCAATCACACGGTGCGCCTCCTCGAGGGAGCAGCGGCTTTTTGGGTCACGTTGTCATTTTGGATTCAGGGCCAGTACGACCTGAACGAGTCAATTCAAGCATGGATGTATCGCGCGTTCACCGGCGCAACTGAAGATGCAACACTGCGAACGGCGCTATTGGAGATTGCCGCGATGAGTTCGGAGCGCCTTCCCCTTCCTGAGGCCTTGCTGCCTCCACCTGCCGGGCCATGGCCTGTATCCCAGTTGCTTGAAGATGCGCGGTCGGGCCTCGGTGCTTTGGGTCTGGTGAGCGTTCGGTCTGACGGCCAGAAGCATTGGGCTCTAGTCCACGATATTTTGGGTCGCTTACTCATCAATGCACTGTTCTACGATTTCCCAGTGCGAAGCGCACTTGGTTTTGAGCACGCGAGTGACGCCGAGCACCTGAGATTCCTCCTGCTTCGACAGATTGCTCACAAGCCTGCTATTGGCGAGAGGGCATTTCGTTCAATCGCCGAAGAGTTCGCCACGTCCATTTTCAAAATCGATCCCGCTCGCGGCCACGCCAACTTCACTGCCATGTGGCGGGACATTCTTGGGGCGCTTGAGACGATGCCTCGCTCGATTCGCGATACCAGTCGGGTGTTCCGACATCACGTCGCCATCTCTCGCCGCCGGATCGCGACACTGGACGAGCGATTCTACGGGGTGACGAAGGAAGACAGACTCCGGCTGCTTACGCAGGCCATTGACGACATCAACTACGCGCTAACGATGATCGAGTACACACCCGGCTCTGAGTCGAACCTCAACCTGTACAACTCGCTGGCGAACGCCTATTTCGATCTGGCCAAGGCCGAGGGCGAAGCGGGCGCATCCCAGGATCGCCTTGAGGAGTTGAGGAGCCTGGCCAACGACGCTACTAAACGCGCTTATGAAGAGAGCCCGACGAACTCGTTCGTGACCGAGACGTATGTCAAGAATCTCCTTCAGATCGCAGAAAGCCATCCGGAGTCAGCCGCGGAACGGTGCACCGAAGCTCTCGGCATCCTCTTTGGTGTCCTGTCGTCCGACGAGGCCAGTTATCGTCGGGCTCAACTTGGGGCTCTGGCGGACCGGGCCCTAGGAATTCTGTTGGAGCGCGCACCGCTGATGCAAGGGCGGCCGCCGCAGACCGCGCTGGACGTCTTAGTCCAGGCGTGGTTTGCGCTGACGAACGGCGATGATGCCGAGGGTCGTGTTGAGGACCTAGCCAAGATACCGACTGCGAACAAGCTCCAGGCGCTGGAGGTGTTGCAGCATCCTCTGGCCAAGGGAAACATGCAGGCCATTCGATTGGCGTTCGACATTCTGGCCGCGACACAACCATACGCATTCAAGGAGCAATTGGAGCTCGTTCAGCAACTTCAAGCCACCGACTACCGTTTGACGCCACAGTTGCGGCTTGAGTACGCCGTCCTTCTCTATCAGAACACGAGGGCGTCGGAGGGCGATCGGGCGTTCAAGGCGCTTCGGCAGCTGTGGAAAGAAAGTGAGCATTTCGTCCAGATTCCGGAACGGCTGCGATGGCTTCGAACAGCCGATGGTAACGGGCTTCAAGTCGTCAGTGCGTTGACAGGCTCAGACTTCGGCAACCGTGCGATGGCCAGGGTGCAGCAGTTCGGCAACGCTCTCGTTCCGTTCCGGCCAGAGGAGCACGGACTTCGTGACCTCAGGCCGGGTACTCGGTTCTCGTGTCATGTGTCGTTCGGCCACAACGGCCCGTTCTTGCGGCCAGTGACTGCTCATTGAGCCCTCAGCAGCGGAGCCCTGGTGCCTGACCAGATCGATTTTGTTGAGAGGCATGGTCTTGGGTTGGGGCTCGCCCTCCGCCCGCGGACGGTATTTGTCGAAGGGACTAGCGACGAGGACCTGTTCCGGATGGCCGCGCGCTTGGAGAAACAGAAGAACGGGATCGACTTGACCGGCGACGGACTTGTGGTGCTAGCCGCAGGGATAGCGCACGGTGGTGGCGTGGACGGCGTCGTTCGCCTTCTGAACGGCTTTCGCTTCATGGCCCCCAGCTGCCTCTTGCAAAACGGGAGTCAGAAGTATCGTTTCGTTGGTCTTTTCGACGATGACCGCGCAGGCAGAGAAGCTGTCAAGCGGGCCCGCGAATTGGACAAGAGCGCAATCGAATATCGCGATGTGTTTCGGATGCGTCCTGTTATGCCATTACATACCGACAGGGATCCGACGAGCCTACAGAACCGGTTCGAGGCTGAGAACCATCCGTTCAAGGGGCTCGACTGGGAATTGGAGGACATGCTTCCGGAATCGTTTCACGAAGCGTTTGTACAGTCTTACCCCGACGCCATCGCCAAGGTGACGAAAATTGGCGGTATGACCCATCGAGACCTGACGAGAGACGGCAAGGCGAAGTTTCACCGATTCATCAAAGAGAATGCCTTACATGCCGACCTGCAGGGATTGATAGCGACGATCAGAGCGCTTCGGTTCTACTTGGGAATGCCCGCTCTCTAATCCAGAATCGCGGAGTCATGGCCTACACCCCTTTGAGAGCCGATGCTGCTCCCGAGTCGATCAGGGACTTCGTTCGGCTCCACGTGGACATGCAGCTGCACGATGTGCACACGATGCTGCGCCTCCCGCTGACGAAAGAGCCCGGCTTAGAGGGCGGCTGCAACTTCGCGAGTGTCTCTGTGCTATGTGCGGTGCTCGCTGGTGCATCGACTGTTTTCTTTCGACAGAATGGCCCCGATGGAAAGCGCTTTACCGATCTCCTTGTTGCGCACTACCCGTGGGACAACCAACCGCGCGGTGGCGTCGAGCCGTCAATTGCGACCTCTGCGATCTACAGCAGGTACCGAAACCCCCTGGTGCATGCCTTGGCAGTGTCCACCCGGAAGTCCGGGCGAGGACCGGCGCGGCGGATTGTCGTCGACACCCAGGAGAAGCCTCTCGGCGTTATTAAGCAAGCGCTGACCGAGGAAGCGATTGTGGCTCTTGAGCGACCAGACGGGCCGGCTCCGAACTGGTTGACTCCGGTGGTCACGTCTAACAGCGGGGGCGGAGTTGACCTCTACCCTCACTCTCTGTATTGGGGAACGCGCCGAACGTTGGAAAGTCTTTTCAAAGACCGAGAGTTGATGCAGCAAACAGTGCAGTGGTTCGCCCCTTTGGCTGTCGGCACGTTGAGCCCTCAGGGACTCGAGAAGGACCGGAGCGGGCAACTGTGATCTCCAGGCTGAGTGCGTTGTCGATTCAGCACCCTGTCGATCCTGTCGCGAATGGTTTCTTGGGAGGCGGCGGGAACCTGCACCTGAAGCCTCCATCATTTCTCCAGTTTGGAGGCGGCGGGAAACTGCTCAAGTGCCCATCGGCGGCGGGGATCATGTTGAGCGGTTCCCGCCGCCTCCAACATGCCTCCAAGAAGTGGGTCGATTTCTGAGGATGCCCGAGGACGGCAGTGGAAGCGACGAGAAGCGGCAAGCGCCGCCCTATCAACGCGTTAGCATCAGAAGTCGCGCGCCATCAGCAAGTTACGAAAATCCGCTGATTTCAAATTCAACTCCCGCCGCCTCCACTTCTCTCACTTCGTTCGCGAAGTGTTCGGCGTCGGTCGTTTAGTTCAGTCAGCGCCTTCGGCGCTAGACAGTGCAGCTCCCGCCAAAGGTCTGTCAGGCCAACGCCTCCAGGATGTCCAGCGCCGCCCGAACTCAGGATCGCTGGGCGTCAGCAGGAGGAATCCGCGAGAGTTCAGCTCGAACGAATCACCGCCTCAGCCGAATCGCCTGCACGACAATGGCAAGAGCCGCGATGACGATGGCCGCGACGGAGACGGGCTTCGCGAGGTCGAGCGGCAACACCAGCCAGGCCAGGGCAAATGCCAAGCCCGACAAGACCAGCGCCCACCCGGTGAATCGCTGCGCGGCCTTCACCCTGGCGCTGTCGCACTGCATGGCTGACAACGGCGTCAACGTCTTCGGAATGGCATTCCCGGTGACCATGAAGAACACCCCCAGGATGACCATGGTCAGGCGCTGCGGAGCATCGCTGCGGTCAAGCACGCCAAGCGCCTCGGCGAGCTTGATGCCCAGCGACACCACCAGGATGGCGGCGCCGGCGACGATGCCGCCGCGAAGGGAGTCGGCGGCACGCTGGGCGGCCACCGTGGAGGCGTAGCGCCGGCCTGTCCACAGGACCACCCCCATCACCGCGAGCACCGCCAACGCGGTGATCCAACTCCGAAATCGGCCCGGCGTGAAATACCAGTTGGCCGCAGCCAGCGCGGCGCTCAGTGCCAGCAGTACTGGCGCGACATTGCGCGACAGCGACATGTGAGCGGTCGTCATACGTTTCCTTTCAGCGTTCGCGGTTTGCCGAGCCGGTGTCCCGTGGACCGGGTCGAGGCATGCGGCTTGATGTCCCAGCCGACGGTCTGCGCGAAACCAAGCAGCGCATCCTCGAGCACCGACATCTTCAGGCGATAGACGATCGTCCGCCCGCTCTTCTCGGCCTCGATCAGGCCGGCGTCCTGCAGCACCGAGAAATGCGCCGACATGGTCGGCTTCGAGACGGCGAACTGCTCGGACAACTCCCCCGCCAGCATGGGCCGCTCGCGCAACAGTTGCAGCACGCGGCGCCGCGTCGGGTCGGACAAGGCCTTGAACACGCGGTTCATGAGTTGATGATTAGCTAATCATCTAAATATGTCAAGCACCGGCCAGCGTGCCAGATCAGTGCTATCTCAAGAGCTGAGCCGTTCGCGAGCCTGAACACCGCAACAATGGCGCCGCCGGGTGGTGCGGATCCTGCATTCGCAGGTCCAATGGCGGAGCTTCCCCCACCGGTCGCAGCGCGGCCGAGGCGCGCGCGACGGCCCTTTCGCTGGCTGGCCTACGCCATCGCCGCCAGCATCTTCATTCTGGTCGCCGGCGTCTTCGCGCTACAGACCAGCCAGGCGCGCGCCTATGTGCTGACGCGCGTCACGGATCTGCTCGCACAGCAGGGCATCACGTTCTCCGCGCAAGACTTCGACTACAACCTGCTCGACCTGTCGACGGACCTGCGCGATGTGCGGGTGGTCTCTCCGGCGTTGCCGGATGGTCCACCGTTTCTCGAAGTGGACTCCGTCCGCGTCGACCTCAGCCTTTGGCAGGTTGTGCGGGGTCGCTACGTCGTGCAGTCAGCACAGGCAACTGGTGTGCGCGTTCACTACTTCGTGGATGCCACCGGCCTCGACAACCTGCCGCAGCCCCCGACAAACCCGGACGACAGCAGCGAACCGCTCGACTACCTGATCGCCGATTTGCGCGTTCCCGATGCCGCGGTGCGATACGAGAACCGCGCTGAACAAATCGACCTGACCATCCCGCGTGCCTCACTGTCGATCACCGGCAGTGGGTTGACCAACCGCCACGACGTCACCCTCGCGGCCCACGGCGGGACTGCGCGGGTCGGCGAACGCAGCGCGACCATTGACCGCCTGTCCGCAGACATCGACCTGGGCCGTGACGATGCGACGATCGAGCGCGGGGAGATCAGCGCCGAGGGCGCACTGGTGAACGTGAGCGGCAGCATCGGCCCGTTCGCGGCCCCCGTCCTCGCCATCAACGTCCAGGCGACCGCAGACGCTGCGCGCTTGTCGGCGGTCGCGCAGCTGGCAGAGCCGGTGGGCGGACAGGTCAGCCTCGATGGCCGTGTCTCGGGGCCACTCACCGCACTTGCCGTGGATGGTCAGGCCAACGGCCACAATGTGCAGGTTCGCGACCTGCACAACGTCGCCTTCCAGGCCGAGGCAACCTACCAACCCGAGCAGGGCACGGTGGAGGTGACGCGCCTCAGTGTCACCAGCCCTCACGGAGCCGCCAATGGCAACGGCACCGCGACCCTGCGCGGAACCGGAGCCTCGCGCGTCACGGCCTCGATCGAGGGGCTGCACGCCGAGCCGGTGATGCGCGCGTTACGGCTTCCCTATCGCGCGGCCACGCAGGTCGATGGCCAGGTGGCTGCGGAATGGCCCGCGCTTGAGTATTCGAAGGCCACGGGGTCCGCTCGGCTGTCACTCACCCCCGCCGTCGGCGCGGCGCGGTCCACGCTGGCCGTGGGCGGACGAATCGACATTGCCGGCAGCGGCGAACGGGTGAACGCGACCATTCGGCAACTGCGCGCCGCCGGCATCGACATCAACGGGCAGATCGCGCTGCGCGACCGCGACCGTCTCTCGGGCGTGGTCACCGCTCGCGCCGACAATGTCCAGACCAGCATCGCCGCTGTCGAGACGTTCCTCGGGCGCCCTCGCGGTTCACTGGCGCCCATGGTCGTCACTGGGGCGCTCTGGGCCGACGGACGCATCGGCGGACGGATCGCATCGCCGCGCGTGGCCGCGACGATCGCGGCGCCGGCCCTGACGATCGGCGAGGCCTCGGGCCTTGGCATGGACGGCGAACTGATCTACCAACCCGAGGCCGTCACCATCCCCCGCTTCGATGTCGCCTGGCAGGAAGCCCGCGCCCATGCCACTGGCACCATTGGCCTGCGGGGGCGCCAGTCGATCGACATGAGCGTTCGCGCCGAGGCCATGCAGGTGGCCGGCGTGCTGCGCGCGCTCGAGCGAAGCGATGTTCCAGCCAGCGGCACCGTGTCGGCCAGCGCGACGGTCGGCGGCACGCTCAATAGTCCACTGGCCAACTTCCAGGTGCAGGCCACCGATCTCGTCGCCTACAACGAAGTGCTCGGCACGCTCGCGGCCGATGGCCGATTCGCCAATCAGCAGTTGGACGTGACGTCGCTGCTGCTCGACAAGCCGCAGCCCGGCGGCAATGGACGACTGAGCGGCACAGCACGCTATCACCTCGATCGCGAGCAGTTCGCCGTGAACGTGCAGTCCTGGAATGTGGAACTGCTGACCCTGACACTGCCGGACGCGCAGGCAGTCACCGGCGCGGTCGAGATCCGCGCCTACGCCAGCGGCACCGTCGCCAATCCCGCCGGCACCATCGACCTGACCGCCGATGACCTGGTCGTCGGCGCCCATAAGCTGGGGCGCATTGCCTCGAACACCAGGCTGGAAGGCGGACGGGCCACCACCACCACGACGGCCGATCGTTTCAGCCTGACCGCGCAGTCGACCTTCGGCACCGCATCGCCCTACCCGGCCACCATCTCGGCCACTGTTGATAACTTCAACCTTGCGGACTCTCCAGTCGCCCTGCAAACCCCCATCGAGGGACGCCTGCAGGCGCGACTCGAAGCGACCGGCGACCTGACCAACTGGCAGAACGGCCATGCCGACGCCAGCATCGAGGCGTTCTCAGGCAACTGGAACCAGAAGCCGTTTGCCATCGACGGTCCGGCCCGCCTTCGCTACGCCGACGAGCGGCTGACCATCGATCGCCTGAGGGTCACCGCCGAGGACTCGACGCTCACGGTCAGCGGCCACTTGCCGCTACGCAATGGAGCCGCCCCCGGGGCTATCGCGGTCGATGCCACCGCCAACCTGGCCACGCTGGTGCAGTACGCACCTGCCGGCACCGCCATTGCCGCCGACGGCACGCTCACAGTGGCCGGCACCATCGTTGGCACGCTCAGCGCGATCGACCCGAACCTGCAAATCGCCCTGACCGATGCGCTGGTGCTGGCGCCGGCCATCGAGCCCGGCATCAGCAACATGAACGCGACGGCAACGATCGCGGATGGCACCGCGACCCTTCGCGAGTTCACCGCCAACTGGGGCACCGCTCAACTGGCCGTGTCGGCGCTGGTGCCGCTCGCACTGCTACCCGAACTGCCGGAGGCCTTGGCTCGGCAGGATGGGCCGGCGACCTTTCGCGCCCGCGTCGACAACCTGAATCCCGGCTCATTGCCAGGCGCACCGCAGGGGCTGAGCGGAAAGCTCTCGCTCGATGCCGAGGTCGAGTCGCCTCGTCCACGTCTGGAGGATGCCGTCGGCAAGATTGCCTTCCGCGACCTGCAACTGGGCTTCAACGGCCTGACGCTCGGGCAGAAAGACTCATCGAGCATTGCCATCAGCGACGGCATCGCCTCGATCGAGTCGCTCGCGCTCGCCGGGTCGGTTGGCTCGATCAGTGCGACCGGCACGGTCGGCCTGCTGGGCGACCAGGCCCTCAATATCGACATCGACGGCGCCATGAACATCGCCGCCATTGCCATCGTCACCGACCGCATCCGGGCGGAGGGCGACTCGATCATCGACGTGTCGGCGCGCGGCACGGTGGCCAAACCGGTTCTCGGCGGCACGGTCAGCGTCAGCGACGGCACGGTCGTTCTCGACGAGCCGCGGATCGCTGCCGAAGCCATCGAGGCGCGGATTGAACTCAATCAGGACCGCATCGCGCTGTCGTCGCTGAGCGCCGGCGTCAACGGCGGCACGGTGACGGGCAAGGGCGGCCTCTCGATTCGCGGCGGCACCGTCAGCGATGTCGCGGCCGAGCTCACCGCGCGCGATATCGCCTTCGACGCACCGCTCGACCTGCGCAGCCTGTCGGACTCCGACATCCGGATCAGATCCCAGGGCGACGACCTCGTCGTCAATGGCCAGGTGACGATTCGCGAGGCCGGCCTGACCGGCGACATCAACTTCGACACGGGCCTGCTCGCCACCATCACCGCGAGGCGCCAGCTCGAACTGACGCCGCAACGAAACCCGCTGCTCGAGCGGCTGCTGCTTGACGTCAACGTTGACACGGCGCTGCCAATCCTGGTGGACAACAACCTGGCCAGGGCCGAGATCTCCACCGATCTGCGGGTCGTCGGCACCCCCTACGAGACCGGCCTCCTGGGCCGGCTGACGGTCGCGGAAGGCGGCCTGGTCACGCTCAATGAGCGTACCTACGAGATCGAGCGGGGCGAAATCACCTTCATCGAAGACCGCCGCATCTACCCGTCGTTCAACCTGTCGATGACGACGACGGCGAACGACTACGACATCACGCTCGGGGTGACCGGGGAGACAGGCGAGACCGAAACGACGCTGACGTCCAGCCCGGCGTTGCCGGAGCCCGACATCATGGCCCTGCTCATCACCGGCCGCACCCTCGACCAGATGCGCGGCGAGGAATACGACGTCGCGCGCGAACAGGTGCTCTCGTACCTGACCGGGCGGGTCGGCTCGACCCTCGGCCGCGGGCTGCAGCGCATCACGGGGCTCAGCGAGGTACGCATCGAGCCGCAACTGATTGCCAACGAAGCCAACCCAGGGGCACGCCTCACCCTGGGTCAGGAGATCGCCGACGATCTTTCCCTCACCTACTCGGTGGACCTCGCCGACAGCAACGACCAGATCTGGCTCGCGACGTATGACGTGACCAAGCGGTTCCAGTCGCGCGCGGTTCGCCAGAACGACAACAGCTACCGGGTCGACTTCCGCCACGACGTTCGCAAAGGCGGCCGGCCCGAGCCGCGGCGTCAGCCCCGGGTGCGGCCGGTCGTGGCCGCGGTCACCGTGCCAGACAACGCACCGATTCCCGCCGAGCGGCTGCGCGACCTGCTTGGAGTCGAGGCCGGCGACGACTTCGACTACTTCTCGGCGAGCGATGGCGTCGAAGACATCGAGAAAGAACTCCGGGAGCTCGGCTGGGTCCAGTCGCGCGCGCGGCTCACCCGCAAAGTTGATGCTGGCGGCGTCAGCCTCGTTCTCACGGTGACCCAGGGGCCTCAGGTCGCCTTCTCGTTTGAGGGCGTGACGCCTCCGGACAAGGTTCAGGACGAAGTCCGGTTGCAGTGGCATCGCGGCGTGTTCGACGCCCAGCGAACCGACGATGCCGCCGAGGCGGTGCTGGAATGGCTGATGCGCGATGACTACCTGCAGGCCCAGGTCAGCTCGCGCATCGACGACAGCAATCCCGGCATGCGTCGGGTGCACTTCACGGTTGCGCCGGGGCCGCAGTCGCGAACGGTCCTGCTGGTGTTCGAGGGTGCCTCGGGAATCGACGCCTCGGACCTCGACCAGGTGATCGACGAGCAGAAGCTCGAGCGACAGCTGTTCACCGACCCGACCGTCGTGACCGAGCTGCTGCAGCGACTCTATCGGGAACAGGGCTACCTGAACGCGGCGCTCGACAAGCCGCGCTACGAGTTCGAAGGCGAGGTGGCGCGCGTGGTGCTGGCTGTTCGCGAGGGCCCGCGGTTCACGGTCTCGTCAGTAACGATGGCCGGCAACAAGGCGATCGCGACGCCGCAACTGCTCGTCAACCTGCCGACGGTTGAGGGCGACCCGTTCCTGCCGGTCGCGGCCGAGAACGCGCTGCAGCACATCAGGGACTTGTACTGGGAGCGCGGCTACAACGAGGTGCGGCCTCAGTACCAACTGACGATCGACCGCGCGAGCGGCCGCGCCGGCATTGCCTTCACCATCGACGAGGGCCAGCAGGCCATCGTGACCGAGATCCGGATCGCCGGACACGACAAGACCAGCGAGCGCCTGGTGCGGGAACAGCTGATCATTGCGCCGGCGGAGCCCCTGAACCTCAAGGCCCTGAGCCGCTCGCGCAAGAACCTGTACGACAGCGGCGCCTTCTCGATCGTCGATCTCTCGCGCGACACCATCGTCGAAGCGGCTGCGGCCCCCGGCGCCGCGGCCAGCGACACGGCGCGGCCGGTGTCGGTCGACGTCACGGTGCGCGAGGTGCAGCCCTACCAGGTTCGCTACGGCGCGTCATACGATACCGAGGGCAAGCTGGGCGGCATCGTCGATGCCTCGATGCACAACGTCCTGGGCAAGGCCCGCGTGCTCGGCATGTCGGCGCGCTACGACGCCCAGCTGCGCGAGGGCCGGCTCTACCTGTCGCAGCCGACGCTACGCCACTGGCCGGTGCAGACGCTGGCGTCGCTGTACTACAGCGAGGAACGTAACCCGGCCACCCAGGTCAGCAACGCCTTCAACATCGACCGCAAGGGCATAGCCATCCAGCAGGAGAAGATGGTGAAGGACTCGTATGTCTGGACCTACGGCTACCGCTTCGAGCAGGCGCGCACCTTCGCCCCTCTGCTCGGGGCGGCGCCGGACGAATTCATCAAGGTGTCGCCGCTGACCTCCACCCTGGTGCGTGACACCCGCGACGAGGCGCTCGACGCGACGCGCGGTTCGTTCAGCTCGCAGGCCGTGGCCTTCTCGCCGACGTGGCTCGGGTCGGACGACACCTACATGAAGTACTACGGGCAGTACTTCCACTATTTCCCGCTGCAGCCCGAACGGCGCAAGCGGTTCTCGAACGAGATCATCAGGCCCCGGCTGGTGTTCGCAACGGCCATTCGGCTCGGGTTGTCCAAGGGGCTCGGGACGTTCGTGCCGGCCAGCGAACGTTTCTTCGCCGGCGGCAGCACCTCGTTGCGCGGGTTCGAGCAGAACGCCGTGGGGCCGATCGGCCCCACGGGGATGCCCGCCGGCGGCGACGCGATGCTCGTGCTGAACAACGAGCTGCGCGCGCCGCTGTTCAGCCTGGTGGACGGGGTCGGGTTCATCGACATCGGCAACGTCTGGCAGCGCACCAGCGACTTTTCGCTCAGCGACCTGCGCAGGACGGTCGGCGTCGGGCTGCGCCTCCGCACCAAGTGGGTGCTGGTGCGGGGCGACTACGGCTTCGTCCTGGGGGCCAGGCCGGGCGAGCAGAAGGGCCGGTTCTACTTCAGCATCGGCCAGGCCTTCTGAACCGCGTCGCCGGCTTCGCGTACGGCCGCCGAGTCAGTCTTTGGACAAAGGGCTTTCGCGCTCCGCCCGCTCCTGCTCTTCCGCGGTCAACGGCGCGCCCTTCACCGCTTCGTCATAGCCTCGGTTCTGGTCGGGCCGGTCATTCACCTCGGCCGGAGGCTCCTGCCCGCCGCGACTGCTTTCGCGCGTCACCGGCACCGTCTCGTCACCGTCTTCCGGATCCGCTTGCGCAGTGTGGTTTGCCATGGCTGTCCCCGTTCCCTCCCCCGCCTTTATTGCAAGAACGCCGCCGCGAGCGTGGGGCGCAAGCCGACGGATCAGATGTTGCGGGTGTTCGACTGTCAGGTGCTGTGCGCGTCTTCCGCCGGCCAAGGCGGTCGCGCAGCGCAGTACGCAGCACAGCCGCATCGGCGACGGCGGCGGCCTCCGGGTCGTTGTTGAAGAACACCCACACGTCGCGGTCACGAGCATCGACCGCAACCCGGTCGGCCCACTTCAGGAGCGCGTTCTGAGAGTAGCGTCCGAAATATTGTCCAGTGGGACCATGGAAGCGCCGGTACAGGACTGGCCCGACGGCGGGCGCGTCAATCTCCGAGCCTTGCTTGTCGTGCTGACACAGCGACACGCCGTGGGCAGCGAGCAAGTCGTAGATAACCGGGACGTACCATGACGGGTGCCGAAACTCGATGACGTGCTGCAGTGCCTGGCCTGTTGTGAGCGTGCGTGGCAAGGCCGCAACGAATTGCGACAAACGCTCGTCGTTGCGCTGAAGGTCCGGGGGCAGTTGATACAGGATCGGGCCCAGCTTGTCACCTAGAGCAGAAGCGCGTGTCAGCAAGCGCTCGACCGGCTCTTCGGGTGCGGCCAGCCGCTTCATGTGCGTGAGAAAGCGACTGGCCTTCACTGCCAGGCGGAAGCCGGCCGGGGTCCGGGCCGCCCAGTCCGCGAAGGTCCGCGCTTCGGGCAGCCGATAGAACGTGCCGTTGGTTTCGACACAGTCAAAGTCCGCGGCATAGTGCTCGAGCCACAGGCGGGCCGGTACCGTGTCTGGGTAGTAGCGGCCGCGCCAGCTCTTGTAGGTCCAGCCGCTGCAGCCGACACGCACCTCGCAATCAGGCGAGGCAGGAGCGTTCCCGCCCGGCGACGCGGAAGTGCCGATGGTCACTTCGGATCAGCTCACCTTGAAGCACGTCCGTGACACAAAGCGCACCGTCATGATGGCCCCACCGTCACGGGCGCCTGGGCCGGTCGCTCGGCCGAGGCGCCTTCGCCGGCGCCCATCAGGCTGCCGTCAGACAGCACCACTTCACCGGTTTCCATGACTTGCTTGACGCGCCGCAGGTCGTCGGTCAGTTGATGGCTGGGCTCTTCCCCGAACCATTTCGCGATGGCCGCGCCCACCGGCCCGCCGGGCGCGTCGTAGCCCAGCTCGACCTGCACTTCCGTGCCGCGATCCGCCGGCGCATCCTTGAAGCGGACGCTACCCTCGTTGTGAACTTCGCCGCCTTCGAGCGAGCGCCACGAGACGAACTCGTTCTCCCGTTCGCCGACGACTTCGGCGTCCCATTCCACCTGCGTGTCACCCGGTGCGTGGGCCACCCAGTGCGAACGGCTCGCACTCACTTCCCTGACCGAGACCAGGTGGATCATGAATGAGGGAAGACGCTCGAGGTTGCGCCAGAACTGGAACACCTCGGCCCGGGGCTTCATGACGGTGACGGTCTTCGTGACGTGAATCATTTCAGGCTCCTTGTTGTGATCGCGTAATGGTTGAGGCGTCGGCATGCATAGCCCCAGCGGACGATCCCAAGGGCCCATGCAATCGTCCGACCACATTTCCCTTTGTCGCCTTCCGTACAGTCAGGCGCGCCCATGGCGCGGCGGAGTTTTTGCAAAGGTCGCGAAGGACACCACCAGCCCGAGCAGGAGACTCCATGGCCAAGAAGAAGACCGATCGAACGATACCCGCGAGCAATGCCAAGACCTCGGCCGCGAAGGGCCGCCCCACCGTCAGCGGCCCGGCCGACCCGCCGCTATCGGTGAACAGCCCGGATGATGTCGAAGCAAAAATGGCGGCGACCGCGCAGCTGGCTGAAGCCGTGCCGTTCAATCCGCTCAAGCCGTCCGAGTTCGATCCCGACGCGGCCGTGGCTCCCCTGCAAGGCGAATGGGTCGAAGCCTCCGATCAAGCCGCGACCGGCAGCACCCTGACCGAGTCCAACGGATCGGACAAAGTTGGCAGTGGCGCTCCGCCTATCGGTAACAACCGGACGATCGCGCCGCTCGATCGCGTTCGGGTGGATTCGACCGGCCGGCCGCTCACGACCAATCTCGGCGTGCCGGTGGCCGATAACCAGAACTCGCTGAAGGCCGGCCTGCGTGGTCCAACGCTGCTGGAAGACTTCATTCTCCGCGAGAAGATTACCCATTTCGATCACGAGCGCATCCCTGAGCGCATCGTCCACGCGCGCGGCTCAGCTGCGCACGGCGTGTTCGAGTGCTACGAGTCGATGGCGCGCTTCACGCGCGCATCTGTGTTTGCCGAGGCCGGCAAGCAGACCCCGGTGTTCGTGCGCTTCTCGACCGTGGTTGGCGAGCGGGGGTCCACCGATACGCCGCGCGACGTCCGCGGGTTTGCGGTGAAGTTCTACACCGACGAGGGCAATTGGGACCTGGTCGGCAACAACATCCCGGTGTTCTTCATTCAAGATGCGATGAAGTTTCCCGACCTGGTGCACGCGGTCAAGCCCGAGCCGCACCACGCCATGCCGCAGGCCGCCTCAGCGCACGATACCTTCTGGGACTTCGCGTCGCTGATGCCCGAGATCACGCACATGCTGATGTGGGTGATGTCGGACCGGGCCATCCCGCGCAGCTATCGCACCATGCAGGGTTTCGGCGTCAACACCTACCGGCTGGTGAACGACCAGGGCGACTCGGTGTTCGTCAAGTTTCACTGGGTACCGGCCGCGGGCACCCATTCGCTGGTGTGGGATGAGGCCATGAAGATCTCCGGCGCGGATCCTGACTTCCACCGCCGCGATTTGTGGGAGGCGATCGAAGCCGGCGCATACCCGGAGTACGAGCTGAACTTCCAGATCATCACCGAGGAGCTCGCCGAGAAGTACTCGTTCGACATTCTCGATGCCACCAAGCTGGTGCCGGAAGAACTCTCGCCGCTCATTCCTGTGGGCAAGATGACGTTGAACCGCAACCCCGACAACTTCTTTGCGGAGACCGAGCAGGTGGCGTTCTGCACCGCGCACGTGGTCCCAGGCATCGACTTCTCGAACGACCCGCTGCTGGCGGGCCGCATCCACTCGTACGTCGATACCCAGATTTCACGGCTGGGCGGGCCGAACTTCCACGAGATCCCGATCAACGCGCCGGTCGCGCAGGTTCACAACAACCAGCGCGACGGCATGCACCGCCAGGCGATCAACCGCGGGCGCGTGGCCTACGAGCCCAACTCGCTGGGGGGCGGCTGTCCGTTCCAGGCCGGGGCGGCCGGATTCGTCAGTTTCCCGGCGACCACCGAAAGCGCCGACGATCACAAGGTCCGCGGCAAGGCCGAGCGGTTTGCCGATCACTACACGCAGGCGACGCTGTTCTGGAACAGCCAGACGCCAGTCGAGAAGACGCACATCATCAACGCGTTCCGATTCGAACTGTCGAAAGTCCAGGTCGCGGCCATCCGCACGCGCATGGTCTCGGGTCTGATGAATGTCGCGCCGGAACTGGCCGAGGCCGTGGCCGCCGGCCTGGGCATCACGGAGATGCCGACGCCAATGCCGACGGTGATGCAGAAGAAAGTGCGTCCCGAAGTCAGCGAATCGCAGCCCCTGTCGTTGTTCGCGCGACCCGGCGACGGCAGCATTCGGGCGCGGCGGATCGCGATCCTGGTGGCCGACGGTGTCGACGGCCGCGCGGCCGCGGCCCTGGCCAGCCGCCTGCGGGCGGCCGGCGCGGTCCCGGTCTTCGTGGCGCCACGGCTCGGCGAGGTCGCCAGCACCAGCGACCCGATTCAGGCCGACGCCTCGCTCGAGGTCGCCCCGTCGGTGGTCTTCGACGCCATGGTGCTGGCTGACGGAACAGGGGCCGCGGGCATTCTGGCTGCCGATGGCCGCGCGCTGGAGTTCCTCAAGGATCAGTACCGGCACTGCAAACCGATCATGGTGCTGGCCGGCGCGCTGCCGGTCTTCGACAAGGCGGGGATTCCCCGGGCGCTGCCGACGGGCAAGCCCGACCCGGGCCTGATCCTCGCGGCCGGTGACGCTGGCGATCCGCCCACCGACGCCTTCATCCGCGCGGTGGCCGCGCATCGTCACTTCGATCGCGAGACCGATCCGCCGCGGGTCTAAACGCAACCGTTGGGCTGTGGCCGGGTTCCCAAGGTATCGCCAGGTGGCCATCCGGGACGGTATGCACACGGCCACAGTCCCACCGGACCGGCGACTAATGAGGCGCCCTGCCGGCTTGTTTTTCGAACTGCAACCCGGCGAGGCGGCCCAGCAGCCGGCGGCCGGACGCGGACTTCTGTCCCGGCGCCTTCCCGTGCGGCGAGGCGTGCTCGATCTCGGAATTCACCTCGGCGCCGATCAGGATGGCCAGCCCCGAGATGTAGAACCACAACATCAGGATCATGACCGCGCCGACCGAGCCATACGCGGCGTTGTAGTCGGTGAAGGTCGTGATGTAGAACCTGAACGCCAGCGACATGAGCAGCCACAGGGCGGTCGCGAGCACGGCGCCTGGTGTGATCCAGACCCATTCCTGTTCCGCGTCCGGACCAAAGTAGTAGGCCAGGCCAATGGCGGTCGAGGCCATCGCGAACACCACCGGCCATTGCAGGATGAGCCACGCCCACTTGAAAGCACTCCCGAAGCCGATGGTATCGCCCAAGTAGATCGCGATCTCGGGCCCCACCACCACCAGCGCCAGCGCGACCAGCACCAACAACGCCATACTCAGGGTCAGGCCGATCGCGACCAGGCGGACGCGCCACCAGGGGCGTGCCTCCTCGATGTCGTAGGCCCGGTTCAAGGCGCTGACAATGGCCACCAGGCCGGCGGAGCCGCTCCACAACGCGGTGAGGACGCCGAACGTCAGCAAGCCGGCGCTCTCGGTCTCGGCCAAACGCCTCATCTGATCCTGAATGAGCTGCAGCACTTCAGCCGAGACCATCGGGCCAAGGAGCCGGCCGATGTCGTCGGTCACGTGGTCGAGCGGAAAGAAGCTGGCGATGGCGAGCAGGAACAGGATGGCCGGGAACAAGGCAAGGAAGAGGTAGTACGCCACCTGCGCGGCCAAGCCGAGGCAGTCGTCGTCGATCGTCTCGCGAACGGTCCGCCGACCAAGCTCCCACCACGACAGGTGCAGGCGCGGGAAGATCACGCTCCGGGCGTTTGCAAAGCGCCTGCCGGGCCCGGCGCCGGCGACCGTGAACCCGCGCTCGAGATCAGGTATGCTGACGAGGTTTCCTGAGCACCACCGCTCCCATGAGGATTGAATCGATGCGAAACCGAAATCTGTTCGTCGCCACGACCGCTTTTGCCGCTGCCCTGTTTCTCGCCGCCCCGGCCCCGGCCTCGGCCCAGACCCCGGAACCGGCCCGCGGCGCGGCCGCCAAGCCCGACAACACCAACCCGCGGACGGCGCGTTTCGGCGTGTGGGACAACACGACCAATCCGAACAACGTCATGACCTACGAGGCTCACGGCAACGGCGGCAGCAAGCTGACCGTCAGCAATCCGAGCAACCCGGCCTCGGACTGGAGCTACGTCACGATGTTCGACGGCAAGTTCGAACCGGTCACCGGCCAGAAGGGCGCCGAGACGGCCGTGGAGATCATCAACCCCAAGGCCATCCGCATCTACAACAAGCGCGACGGCGTGGTAAACCAGGTCGTGATCAACACGTTGTCGGAAGACAACAACACGATTTACAACGAGTACATCCGGATGGACAAGGAAGGCAAGATCACGGGCGTCACGCACGTGACCTACGTCCGCCGCAAGAAATAGCCTCGGCGCACGACGCGATTGTCAGCAGGACGGCCGCCGATCACCGGCGGCCGTTTTGCGTTTCAGCGAGGAAGCGCACCAGCGCGGCGTTGAACTCGCCCGGCCGTTCCAGGTTCGGCATGTGTCCCACCCCCGCCATCCACACCAGGCGAGACCCGACGACCAACGCTTGCATGCGCTCGGCGTCGGCGCGCGTCGTGAACGCATCTTCATCACCGACGACGATCAGCGCCGGGACGGCCAGGCGCTCGAGCGTCGCGGCATAGTCGGGCCGCTCGGCGCGCCCGCGCAAGGCGGCCGCCGCCCCTGCGGGAGAGGTCGACCGCATCATGGCCAGGACATGAGCGGCGGTGTCGGGCGCCGACGCGATGGTGCGCGGCGACAGCATCTGCGGCAGCACGTCCCTCGCATAGCCGTCCATGCCCTCGCGCTCGAGGCGCGCGGCCATCTCGGCGCGGCGGCGCCGCCCATCTTCGGTCTCGGCCTGCGGAAACGTCGCGGCCAGCACCACACCGTTGAGCCGGTGTGGATAGAGCCGCGCCAACTCCATCACGATCTGCCCGCCCATCGACAGGCCGGCCGCCACCACGCGTTCGATGCCCAGGTGATCGAGCAACGCCACCAGGTCGCGGGCAAACACCTCGAGCGTGGTCTTGCCGGCGACCACCTCGGAGCCGCCATAACCGCGAAGGTCGGGAGCAACCGCCCGCCACCCGGCCGCGGCCAGTGCCGCCAGCTGCGGCGACCACATCGAGCGATTGAAGGGATGACCGTGGACCAGCAGCACGGCGCCCCCTGCCGCGCCGTGGTCGTCGTAGTCGAGGGTGATGCCGTCGGGAGTCGTGGTGCGCATTTGACTAATGACGGTAACGTTCCTATTGTGGTGATGCAATCAGATCATTGCACCGAGGACAATAAAGATGCCGCCCACCTATCGCACCATCGTCGATCAGCTGGCACGCGACATTGCCGACGGCACGCTGCGGCCCGGTGATCGCCTGCCGCCCCAACGCGAGTTCGCGGATCAGCGGGGCATCGCGGCCTCAACGGCCAGCCGCGTCTTCGGCGAGCTGGCGCGGCGCGGCCTGGTCAGCGGCGAGGTCGGGCGCGGCACCTACGTCCGCGCCACCAGCGCGGCGCCGGCGCCGGCGGAACCAGCCACCGGCCGAATCAACCTCGAGATCAACCTGCCAGTCTTGCCGGCACAGGCCGAGTTACTGGCGCGGAGCCTGGCGCCGCTGGCCCGGCGGCCGAGCCTGATGAGCGCGGCGCTCGAGCCCGTGGCCGTCGCGGGATCGCCGGGGGCGCGGCAGACCGTGGCCTCGTTCCTGTCGCGGAGGGGCTGGATGCCCGATGCCCAGGGCATCTGCTTCACGGGCACCGGCAAGCAAGCCCTGGCGGCCGCGATCACGGCACTCGTGCCCGCCGGGCAGCGGCTGGGCGTCGAAGCCATCACCTACCCGATGGTCAAGGTGCTGGCCTCGCGATTGGGGGTGGAGGTGGTGCCCATCGCCATGGATCAACACGGCCTGCGGCCCGACGCGCTGGCGGCCGCCCATCGCAAGGCGGGGCTGCGCGCGATCTACTGCCAGCCGACGCTGCACAACCCGCTCGGCATGACCATGCCGGCCACGAGGCGGTCCGAACTCGCTGCCTGGCTCTCGCGCCATGAGGTCTTCGCCATCGAAGACCTGGTCTACGCGTTCCTCGCCAAAGACGCGCTGCCGCTGGCCGCCAGCGCGCCGGCTCACACGATCGTGGTCGACAGCCTGTCCAAACGCATCGCCCCAGGCATTTCGATCGGATACATCGTGGCGCCGCCCGGGCTCGCCTCGTCCTTGGCCGCGGCCGTGCGCGCCGGCGCGTGGGGCGCCTCCGGCCTGTCGATGCAGCTGTGCTTGCGCTGGATCGCCGACGGCACCGCCGCCGCGCTCTCGGCCGGCAAGCGCCGCGATGCCACCACGCGCCAGCGCCTGCTGCGCGGCATCTTCAAGGGACTCGACGTGCGCAGCGACCCCACGTCGTACCACGCGTGGCTGCTGCTCCCCGAGCCCTGGCGCGCCGACGACTACGCCGCAGCCGCGGCGCAACGCGGCATCGGCATCACGCCGGCCTCGGCCTTCACCATATCGCCGGGGCACGCGCCCAACGCGGTCCGCATCGCGATCGCATCGCCGTCGGTGGCGGTACTTGAACCCGCGCTGCGCACCCTGGCGGCACTGGCGCGTGAACGACCCGGCGAGTGGGAAACGGAATGACCCGCCGCCACGGCACGATCGAGCGCCAACAACGAAACGCGGCCGCCCCCCGTCTAAGCCTGGCGTGGGTACCGTTTTCCGCGACCTCGTCTACGCCATCCGCAACCTCGGCTCGGCTCGCGGCTTCACCGCCACCGCCGTCCTGACCCTCGCGCTCGGCATCGGCGGCACCACCGCCATCTTCACGCTCATCCACGCGGTCATGCTGAAGTCGCTGCCGGTCGTGGATCCCGCCAGCCTCTATCGCCTGGGCGACGGCGACAACTGCTGCGTGCAGGGCGGCCCGCAAGACAGCTGGGGCATGTACTCGTTCCCCTTGTTCGAACGACTCAAGGCCGAGGCCCCGGAATTCGAGGAGATGACCGCCTTCCAGGCCGGCATGGGACGCCTGAGCGTGCGCCGCCAGGGTGTGGACGATGCGCCGCGGCCGCTGCGGACGATCTACGCGTCGGGCAACTTCTTCAAGACCTTGGGCGTGAACGCCGCGATCGGCCGCATGTTCACCACCGCCGACGACACCGCCGGGGCGTCGCCGGTGGTCGTGCTCGCGTACCACGCGTGGCAGGGTGTCTACGGCGGCGATCCCGCGATCGTCGGCACGACGCTCGTCATCGAAGGCCAGGCGTTCACCGTCACGGGCGTCGGCCCGCCCGGGTTCTTCGGCGAGACGCTGCGGGCGGATCCGCCCGACATGTGGGTGCCGCTGCAGCAGGAGCCGCTGATTACCGGCGCCCAGACCTCGCTGCTGCGCCAGCCGATCTCGGCGTGGCTCCGCGTGATCGGCCGCGCGCGGCCCGGCGCATCGCTCGAGGGCGTCGACGCGCGACTGTCCGGACTGCTCCGGCAGTGGATGCAGCACGAAGCCGGCTACCCGCCCAACTGGATGGCCCAGATCGAGCGCTCGCTCCCGCAACAGGTGATCAAGCTGGTCCCGGCCGGTGCCGGCGTCGGCGTCATGCGCCAACAGTACGGCCGCAGCCTGCGGATCCTGATGGCGGTGTGCGCGCTCGTCCTGCTGATCGCCTGCGCCAACGTCGCCAACCTGTTGCTGGCCCGCGCCGTGGCACGCCGCGGCCAGACGGCGGTGCGCCTGGCCATGGGCGCTTCGCGCCGGCGAATCGTCATGCAGGCGCTGGTTGAAAGCGTGCTGCTCGCCATCCTCGGCGCCATGGCCGGCCTCGTTGTCTCAGTGGCCGCTTCGCGGTTGTTGCTGTCGCTGGCCTTCACCGGCGCCAGCCTGCTGGCCATCGACACGCTGCCGTCGCCAACCGTGCTGGCGTTCGCCACCGGCCTGGCCGTGCTGACCGGCTTGCTGTTCGGCGCGGCGCCCGCCTGGTTTGCCACGCGGACCAATCCGATCGACGCGCTGCGCGGCGCGGGCCGCAGCACCGGCGACGGCGCGTCGTTCGCGCGCAAGGCGCTGCTGGTCGTGCAGGCGTCGCTGTCGGTGGTGCTGGTCGCCGGTTCGGCCATGCTGGGCCGCAGCCTGGGCAACCTCGAGGGCCAGGACTTTGGCTTCGACCGCAGCAACCGGGTGCTGGTCACGGTCGGCCGGCCGTCGGCCACCATCACCGGCGATCGGCTCACCGCGCTCTACCGCGATCTCGAGGATCGGCTCGCGCGCATTCCCGGCGTGCAGGGCGCCGGGCTGGCGCTTTATAACCCGCTCACCAACAACTGGGGCGAAGGCGTGCTGATTGCCGGCAAGCCGCTGCCACAGCCGGGTGAACAGAATGGCGCGTCGTGGAACCGTGTCAGCGCCAACTACCTCCAGCAACTGGGGGTGACGCTGGTGCGCGGCCGGCACTTCTCCGCCGCCGACAACGAGACCTCGCAGAACGTCGCGGTGGTGAACGAGGCCTTCGTGAAGCGCTTCTTCAAGCCCGAAGAAGATCCCCTCGATCAGTTCTTCGGACTGAATCTGCCCGAGAACGTCAACTCGTTCCGCATCGTCGGCGTCATCCGCGATGCGCGCTTCGCGCCGTTTCAGCTCGACCAGCCGGCGAGGCCCATGTTCTTCGCGCCACTCGCGCAGACCGTGAACTACGCCAACGAGATGATGAAACGCGTCGAGACCGCTTCGCACTACGTCGGCGGGTTGATGCTGCTGACCAGCAGTTCGCCTGGCGCCATCGAGCCGCAGGTGGCGCGCACGCTCGCCGAGGCCGATCCCAACCTGGCGGTGATCAACATCCGCACGCTCGCCGAACAGGTCGAGCGCACCTTCGACCAGCAGCGCGCGGTGGCCAGCCTGGCCGGCCTCTTTGGCGTGATCGCGCTCGTCCTTGCAGCCATCGGCCTCTACGGTGTCACCGCCTACTCGGTGGCCCGCCGCACCAGCGAGATCGGCATTCGCATGGCACTCGGTGCCGACCGCCGGCAGGTCATCGGGCTGGTGCTCGGCGGCGCGTTCCGCCGCGTCACGCTCGGCCTGCTGCTTGGCCTGCCGCTGGCCGTGGGCACGGGCTACCTGCTGTCGGCCCAGTTGTACGGCGTGCCCTTCTGGGATCCGGTGGCGCTCGGCGTCGCGGCGGGCTCGCTGACGCTCGCGGCGCTCGTGGCATCGGTGGTGCCGGCGACGCGCGCGGCCGCGCTCGCGCCCATGCGCGCCCTGCGCACGGATTGAGTCACGCGTTAAGGACAATTGCACTTCGTGGCGGGATCGCGTTAGCCTTGAGGGCTTTCAAGGAGCCCTCATGACTAACGATCAAGCCAAGACCGCCGCCGAAACGCTCATCAGCCTGTGGGAAGGTGAATTCCCCGCGACCTGCCAGGTACTGGCGGCCGTCAAGGACGACAACCGCGACTACAAGCCGGACCCGAAGTCGCGAACCGCGTGGCAGATTGCCACCCACATCGCGACCTCCGATATCTGGTTCATCGACTGCGTCCTCAAAGGCAAGTTCGACTTCAATCCCGAAGCCGCCAAGCAGGCCGAAGCCCAGTTCTCGCAGGTCAGCGACATCGTCGAGTTCTACAAGAAGACGTTCCCCGCGAAGTTGGCGGAGCTGCGCGCGCTACCCGCTGACAAGCTGACCGCGACCGTGAGCTTCTTCGGCATGATGGAAATGCCGAACGTGAAGTACATCGGCTTTGCCAACAACCACTGCATCCACCACCGCGGGCAACTGGCGGCGTACCTGCGCGCCCTTGGCTCGAAGGTGCCGAACATCTACGGCCCCAGCGCCGACGCGGAACCGTAGCCGCTTTCGGAGGGACTGCCGGCGGAGCTAGCGCAGCACGAACTCCGTCCGGCAGCTCTCGTTCAGCAGGAAGCCGTCCTCGACCACGCGCACTTCGAGGTGTCCGCCTGGCAGGGGCGGCTTCAGGCTGAGCGCCACGCGCCACAGACCGTTGGCGAGGGGCTTGCCGAGTTGCACCGGCCAGGTCCTTTCCACCGGTCCGCCGGCCGAACCCAGGCCGATGGCGAGACCGCGCTGGTTCAGTTTGTCGGCCGAGATGATCGTCGAGATGGTGATGGGCGCGCCGCGCGTGAACTGCCGCAGCGCCGGCCGCGCGCCGGCCTGCTCGAAGACGAAGCCCGAGCAGGTCGGAACCTTGGACTTGCCTTCCGGCACGGCCACCGTCGCAAAAGCCAGGCCTTCTTCCGCCGCGGCGCCGCCGACCTGGCCGGCCACGCGAACCTGGTAGGTCTTCGCATCAACCGCGAGACGCGCTTCGCCAAGGGCCTTGCCGCCCTGCGCCTTCAGGGTGCCGCTCGTCCGCGCCGCCAGCTTGCCCGTCGGGTCGAGCGCGACCACCGTGTAGCTGACGTCGGTGCCATCTTCCAGTCCGGCACCGATCTCGAACGGCACGATGATGCCGCGGCGGTTGCCTTCGCCGGCCACCGCGGACGGCGCCAGCGCAATCGGCAGGCCCGACACCGGCATGGCCGACTCGATCAGGCTTGCCGACGTCGTCTCGCTGCCCGCCGACGGCAGGTACACGCGGCGATGCAGCAACGAGACACCCGGCGCGCGGGTCTTCACCGAGAGCTTGCGCGCCCGGTTCTTGTTGGCCGACGACCCCGGCGCGTAGCCAAGCAGATAGTAGGCGCGGTTCTCGGCCGCCACGCGCGTGAGCGCTGCGCTCGAGTCATTGCCGAGCAGCGCGCGGCCGCCGGTGGCTCCGGCGAGGTCGCGAACCACTGTGTTGTCGAACGGCGCGCCGTCGCGGCCGACCTCCGCCCCGGGCGCTTGCCGACCGCGCGGATCCACGGTGTAGATCGCCACGTTCGCGGCCCGCGCCGTATCGATCAGCTTCGACATCACATCGTCATTGGTCCCGCGGGGACGCTCGGCGGCCTCGAAGAAGTTGGCCGGCAGGTCTCCACCTCGGCTGAACCACAGCACCGCCTTGCGGCGGGCCGGAATGCGGCGGAGCTGCTCGACCACGCCGAACAACACCCCGAAGCTCCTTTTGCCGTTCTCGCCAGGACCGAAGACTTCGACCTCGGAATCCATTTCAGCAAGGCTGGCCGCCGCATCGGGTGCCGGCGCGCCGGTGTCGCCGGTGGGACCTGGCTGCTCGAGTCCGAGGTTGCGCTCGAGCAGGCCGCGCGTCTGCGGAATGGTCTGCAGGGCGAGGGTGCGGTCGCTGGTCAGGAAGAACCCGGAATCCACCCCCGAGCGCACGATTGCGACGTAGTCGTTCGGCAGCAACGTTTCCTTGAAGAAGCGATCGGCGACGCGACGCGCCTGCGAGACGTCGTCGACCTGCAGGCCGAGTTCGTCGAGCACCACCACGAACAAGCCACCGGGTTCGACCTCGTTCGACGCCAGGCCCGGCGGCAGCGGCCGAATCTCCGACGTGCCCGACAGGTCAACGAACTGGAACGTCTGGATGACCTGCGGGACGCCGTCTTCGAGCAGTTCAAAATCTTCGGCCGTCAGGTTGTGCACCGGCGCACCGTTGGCCGTGGTCGCGACGACGTCAATCGTGACGAGGTCGACGCTCGAGCGGAAAGTCGGTTGCTGCGCCCGCCCGAGGACAGAGGTGCTCAAAGCCAGGCCGACGCCGAGCACGACAAATCGCCATCTGGTCATGGCCTTGATGTTACGACAGCCGGGCCCGGAGATAGGCGGCGATTGCCGGGTGCCCGCCGTGCTCGGCCCAGCCGGCCGGCGTGGCCCGGTAGATGGTGTCCTCGGGGTCAATTCGGGCGCCCCGCTCCACCAGCAGCCGCACCACGGCGTCGTGCCCGCCGAGCGCCGCGCCGGCGTCGAGCAGCAGCCGCGCCACCTCGGCCGCATTGCGCGGCGACCGCTGCCGCGCGTCTTCGACGCCATTGGCAGCGACGTAGTGCAACAGCGTGGCGCGATGCACCGGGGGATGACGATCGGTGACCAGCTGCGAGCGCGCGGTCGCCAGGCCAGGGTCAGCGGCCAGCAGCGCGGCCAGCGTCACGAGATCGCCATCGACAACGGCGGCGGCGGCGCGTTCGAATCGAGCCCCTTCGTCATCAATTGCAACCGGCTCGGGTCGCGGCGAGCGCTCCATGGCAATCAGCTTATACTCCCCCTCGGGAGAAAGAACATGCGTGCACGTATCGTGATTGCTCTGGTGGCGACGGTCGCCGCGGGAAGCCTGGTCGCTGGCCAGTCCGCGAAGCGGCTCAACCCCATGATTGAACTGATGGCCGCGAAGAAGCCGGTCTTCGGCCTCTACGCGCCGGCCAATCCCCGCATGGGCGGTCCTCCGGGCGCTGCGCCAGGCGCCGTGGTCACGCCGGCCGTGCAGCTGCCGCGGAAAACCGCAGCGCAGCTGGCCGCCGAGGCGCTGGCGAACAAGAACACCGACTACATTTTCGACGGCACCATGGAAGGCAACATGGCCCGCGCGCTGCCGGTGTTTACCGATTTCGTGAAGGGCATGGCCGGCTCAGGTGCGTTCCCGAAGTCGGCGACCGGGGCGTTCACGCATCCACTCGTGGTGAAGATGCACGAGATCGCGCCCGACCCGAAGGCGGCGGCGATCAGCATCGGCCAGCAGCTGAACCTCGGCGTCACGGGCATCATGTTCGTGTCGGTCGAGACGGCCGCGGAAGCCAAGGCCGGCATCGACGCCATGCGCTTCAAGGCCAACGGCGGCACGCGTTCCGAAGACGTCGGCCAGGCGCCGGCGCTGTGGGGCCTGAGCGAGAAGGAATACAAGGCCAAGGCCGACCTGTGGCCGCTCAACCCGAACGGCGAGCTCGTCAACTGGACGATCATCGAGAGCAAGGAAGGCCTCGAGAACGTGCGCGCGATCGCGGCGGTCAAGGGCATCGGCGTGCTGTGGCCCGGCGCGGGCACGCTGCGCGGCCTGTTCACCACCACCGACGCAAGCGGCGCCCGCAAGCTCGACGAAGCCGCCTGGGAGGCGTCGATTCAGAAGGTGCTGGCGGCGTGCAAGGAGTTCAACATCGCCTGCGGCTACCCCGCCAACGCCAACGACATCGAGATGCGCATGAAGCAGGGCTTCAGCGTGTTCGTGATGGGCTGGGGCGACCCCGGCTTCAAGGCGATTGAGATTGGGAAAAAGGCGGCAGGACGGTAGGTCTTGGCCCCCCGTAAAGGGGGGCCCTACGAGCTACTGAATCAGACTGTAGGGCACCCCTTTATGGGGTGCCGATCTCAGCAGCTGACGCAGCGGTTGTTGTTCTTGGCCCCGAGGCTCTCGAGCAGCTTGATGGTCTCGGGGTACGGCTGGGTGCGCTGCACCGGCCCATTGGCCAAATCCACCGTCGTCTGGCCGCGGCGATTGACGATCTTCACGTCGGCGCCCTTCGAGACCAGGTAGCGGATCATCTCGTTGTCGCCGCGCGATGCGGCGTTGTGGACGGCCGTGCTGCCGTCTTCATCCTCGGCGTTGACGTCGACGCCGACTTCCTCGACCAGGAACTTCACCGCGGCGAGCATGCCCGTGGGCGCGAAGCGATGAGCGTTGCCGGCGAAGCCTTCGCTGTAGCCGGCACCGGCGGCCGCCACCAGCGGCGGCGTGCCAGGACCACCCACCGGCAGGTTGGGACGCTGGGGCGCGGCGGTGGTGTCGCCGCTGCGCGTGCCGCCCTGGAAGTCGCGGCCGCCCGCGGGCTTCATGGTCGGGATGTTCGGATCGGCGCCGCGCGCCATCAACAGCTTCATGGCCGCGATGTCGCTGGCATAGGCAGCCCGCCAGAACGGCGTGGCGCCCGAATCGTCCGTGCGCAGCAGGTCGAAGTTGTACTGCGTGAACCAGGTGTTGCGGTTGGTGCGCGCGTTCGGATCGGCGCCCTTGTCGAGCAGCTTCGTCATCAGCTCGAGGTAGCCCATCTTCTGCTGCAGGTAAGCGCGCGGCTGCGGATAAAACGAACGCGGCTGCCACTGCACGTTGACGACGGCATAGAGGGGCGTGACACCGCCGATGCTGGCCAGGTTCGGGTTGGCGCCGTTGTCGAGCAGGTAGCTCACGGTATCGAAGTGGCCGTTGATGGCCGCGACCAGCACCGGCGTGGTGCGATCGCCGGCGCCGCGCTGGTTGATGTCGGCACCGCCCTTGACGAGCACCTCGACCGACGACAGCGCGCCCTGGCGGGCTGCGAAATGCAGGGCCGCGAGCCCGCCGTGCTTGCCGATCAGCTCGTTGTAATTGAAGCTGCGCGTGACGCCGGGAATAACCGGGCCAGGGCCCTGGGCCGGCTGCGGGCGCGGCACGCCGTTCTGGTCGACGTCGTTCGTCATGGTCAGCGCCGAAAAGTCCTCGACCCGCGAGGTGATGCTGACGTCGGCGCCACGCGCCAGCAGCATCTTGACGACATCCACACGGTCAGCGGCAGCAGCGAACATCAGCGCCGTCTGGCCGTTGGCGGTTTCCTTCACGTTCAGGTCGGCGCCATTCTCAATCAGCATGCGCACCGATTCGGTGCTGCCGGCGTGCGACGCCTGCATCAACGCGGTGGCGCCGGTGGTGGTGGTGGCGCTGACGACCGACCCGGCCGCGATCAGCGGGGCGATCACCGAGGCGTTACCGATCTGCGCGGCCAGGTGGAGCGGCGTGTAGCCGCCAAGCCGCGTCTTGGCGCCGACGTTGGCGCCGGCATAGAGCAGCATCGACGCCAGCTCCGCATCGCCGTTGAGCGCCGCCCAGTGCAGGGCCGTCATGCCGTCGCCCTGTGCGGCGTTGACGTCGAGGCCGTCCTTGAGCAGCTTCTTGACGGCCGCGGCGTCCTTCGCCATGGCGGCGTCGGCGATGGTCGGTGTTTGTGCCGCCTGCAAGGAGGCAACCAGACCGACGATGGCGATAACGGTGGCGAGTCTCTTCATATGATTCACTTTCGTAGAGCCGGGACTTCAGTCCCGGCCGCGCAGGCGGGTCTCAAGACCCGCCTCTACGGACGGTCCGGCTGAAGCCGGACGCTACATCACACTTACTCAGCCGCGGTTGGCGCCGGCGCGGCGTTCAAATCCATCACCGCCGAGCTGTCGCCGAACGTTTCCATGTCGAGGCCGACGCTGCGCATGGCGCCCAGCATGGCGTTGGCCATCGGCGTGCCGTCAGCGGCCTTGATGTGCATGTTGCCCTTCAGCGCGCCGCCGGCGTGGCCGGCAAAGAACAACGGGCAGCGCTTGTGGTTGTGCACGTTCGAGTTACCCATCGGCGAGCCGTAGATGATGAGCGAGTTCTCGAGCAGGTTGCTGTCCCCGTCCGGCGTTTCCTTGAGTTTCTTCAGGAAATACGGAATCAGGCTGACGTGGTACTTGTTGATCTTGGCCAGCTCCAGGATGCGGTCGTCGCGGTCCTGGTGGTGCGAGGCAATGTGGAAGCCGGTGTTGACGCCGGTCTCTGGATAGACGCGGTTCGAGACGTCGCGGCTCAACTTGAACGCCACCACGCGGGTCACGTCCGAGGCGAAGGCGACGACCTGCATGTCGAACATCAGCTTGACGTGCTCGTCGTACGAATCGGGCACGCCGATCGGGGCGCCGGGCAGCGTGCGCTGGTCACCCGAGGTGTTCTGCGCTTCCACCTTCTGGATGCGCCGCTCGATCTCGCGCACATCGTCCAGGTAGTCGGCCAGCCGCGCCTGGTCGGCGGCGCCGAGCGTGCGCTTCAACTGGTTGGTGGACTGCGTCACCCAGTCCAGGATGCTGCGGTCGCGGCGGCGGCGGGCGGCGCGCGCCTCGGGCGTGGCACCGATGCCGAACAACTGATCGAACACCGCGCGCGGGTCGCGGATCATCGGCAGCGGCTCGCTGGGCGAGGCCCAGCTGATCGAGTCGGTGTAGGCGCACGAGTAGCCGTAGAAGCAGCCGCCGGCCTGGTCGACGTTCTCCACGCACAGCTGCATGGAGGGCATGGGCGTTTCCTGGCCGAACTTCTGCGCGTAGAACTGGTCGAGCGAGGTGCCGGCCCTGAGGTCGGAGCCCTGGGTCTGGTGCGGGTGCGACTGGGTCAGGAACACGGCCGCCGACCGGAAGTGGTCGCCGCCGATTTCGGGCGGGTTGAACGCCTCGGCATTGCGGACGTCGGTGTTGCTGACAATGGTGATGTATTCGCGCCACGGCTCGAGCGGCGCCATGCTGGTCGGGCTCAGGTCGAACGCCGTGCCGGTGGCCGAGGGCGCCCACAGGTTCTTCTGGATGCCGAAGGCGGTGCTGCCGGCGGCGCCGTGCACCATCTCCATGGCGACCAGGCGGACCTTGCGCGTCTGGGCCGCCGCATTGCTCGGCACCATGGCGTCGAGCATGGGCAGGGCGATGGCGGCGCCCATCCCCTTGAGGAACGTGCGGCGGGCGAGATGCTTGTGCGTGATGAAGTTCATAGGGTCCTCACGGAACGGCGACGGCAGTGGGCGCGGCTTCGGCGGCGCGGCCCATCGTGAACAACGGACTCGTGGCAACGGCCTGGACGAAGGCCGACATCTTGTAGTCGCGCTTGGCGACATCGCGCACCAACCGGCGCACGGCCCACATGTCGGGCGCCTCGATGCGGCGGCCCAGGGCATAGGTCATCAGGTTCTCGGTGAAGCTCAGCAGGAACACGTCCTTGTGCTTCAGCAACGCGCTGCGCAGGCCGGCGGCGCCGTTCATGGGCGTGCCGTCGTAGAGCGTGCCGCTCGGATCCACCGGCATGCCGCTGTCCTTGATGCGGAACTTGCCGGTGACATCAAAGTTCTCGAGCGCCAGGCCCAGCGGATCGATCACGCGATGGCACGAGGTGCACTGCGGGTTCTTGCGGTGCTCTTCCATGCGCTCGCGCACCGTCAGCACCTTGCCCGAGACCTCGCCCTTGGTGTCCTCGAGTGCCGGCACGTTCGGCGGCGGCGGTGGCGGCGGCGAGCCCATCATCACCTCCATCACCCACTTGCCGCGCATCACGGGCGAGGTGCGGTCGGCGACCGACGTGAGCACCAGCACGCTGCCATGCGTGAGGATGCCGCGGCGCTCGGCCGGCAGCGTCACGCGGCGGAAGGCGTTGCCGGCGACGTTGGGAATGCCGTAGTGCCGCGCGATGCGCTCGTTGACGAACGAGTAGTCGGCCGTCAGCAAGTCGAGCACACTGCGGTTCTCGCGGACCAGGCTGTCGAAGAACAGCTCGGTCTCCTTCTCGAAGGCATCGCCAAGCGTGCGATCGAAGTACGGATAGGCGACCGCATCGGGCAACACGCCTTCGACGTCGCCCAGCCGCAGCCACTGGCGGGCAAATCGCGTCGACAGCGCTTCGGAACGTGGGTCGGCAATCAGCCGCGCGACCTGCTTCTCGTATACGCCTGGCGCGCTGAGGCGGCCCTGGCTGGCCAGGCGCGACAGCTCGGCATCGGGCGCCGCACCCCAGACGAAGTACGACAGCCGCGAGGCCAGCTCACTGTCGCTCAGACGATACGACTGCCCAGCCCGCAGGGTCGTCGGCGTGTTCTCGAGACGGAACAGGAACTGCGGGCTCGCGAGAATGGCCTCGATGGCGCCGCCGATGGCGTACTCGAAGTCGCCTTCCTTGCGGCTGTCCGAATAAAACTTCATCAGGCTGGCCAGGTCGCGGTCGGTGACGTTGCCGCGGAAGGCCTGGGCGGCCAGCGTCCGGACGATCTTCGCCGCGCACACTGGTTCGTCGGCGGCCGAGGTCGGCCGGCACGAGAACACCTTGCGGCGGCTGGCGGTGTCGGAGATACCGGTCACGTTGTAGGGACCGACAATGCTGAAGTCCTTGACGTGCGGCAGCGTGGTGATGCCGAGCGCGACGCCAATCTGCGTGTCGGCCAGCGTGTGATCAATCGGCGCGACCAGGTCGTTGACCGGGCCCTCGAAGCGCTGCAGGAACGCCGCGGTCACGCGCTGCACGCCGGCCTTGATGGCCATCGGCGGCGTCTTCAGCGACAGGCCGGTCGTGGTTTCGGCCATGCGCGGGTCGATCTTCATGACCGCCTTGCGCTCGCCGTTCACCGACACTTCAACGGTTTCGCCTTCGTTGGGACCGCCGAACAACACGCCGCAGGCGTTGCTGTGCAGTTCCACCTTGAACACGTAGTCGCCGTCGGCCGGGAAGTTGTGCTGCACCGACAGGCCGCCGCGCGTGCCAAACGGCGCGCCTTCGGCCCGCGCCAGCTGCGACGCCGTCTTCGGCACGCGGTAGTTGGTTTCGCTGGCCGGCGCTTCGGGGTCGCCAATCGCCAGCGCAGTCACCTTCGCCGCAGCACGCAGGTAGCTTTCCATCAGCGTCGGCGAGAACGCCTGCGCATCGGCGACGTTGTCGAAGCCGTTGCTGATGGTGTCGGCCGGCAGCAGGCTGGCGACATCGATGTCGATGTCGAGCATGTCCTTCACGGCCCGCGCGTACTCGGCGCGGTTCAGGCGCTGGAAGGGCCGCGACCCGGGATTGGGATTGAGCGCGGCCGCGCGATCGATGCGCGTTTCGAGCGCCGTAGCAAGGGCGAGAATCTGATCCGCCTCGGGGCGACGGGCGCCGGCCGGCGGCATCATCTGCGCGCGCAGCTTGCGAATGATCTTCTCCGTTAACACGACATCGTCGCCGGCCTTGGCCGTGTCGAACGACGCGAGCGTCAGGCCACCGGCCTTGCCGCGATCGCTATGGCAGCCGACGCAGTACTGCTTGACCATGGCGTTCTGCTCGGTGGCGCCGAAAGCAGGCGCCGCGGGAGCATGAGACGCCACTGGAGTCGGCGCAGCAGTGGGTACCGCACGCGCCGGCTGTCTGGCCGGCGCCGCGGCCGGCGCAGCTGGAGCCTGTTCGCTCGTGGCCGCCAAATGAAGACTGGGAATCGCAGCGACGAGCACTGCGAGGATCAATCGCGTCATGGCCCTCATTTCTGGCGCCAGTATAGCCGACTAAGTGCTGTCGTTGCCGATACATCCAGAGACACGGGTCGACCGATAAGCTGCGCAAAATGCGCCCATCTGGCGCGCTTATTTCGGGCCGGTTTTCGCTAGCGTTTCAGCAGCACCCACAGGCCCGGCAGGTAGGCCATCGACCACGCGACGAAGTGCCGAACCACCGGAAACTCAGCCGGAGGCCAGCCGCGGTACAACTGGAACAGGACCACGGCGAATCCAAGCCCGGCGGCGACCGCCGTGGCCAGGCCACGGCCAACCGCTTTCCTCATATCGAGCCGGCCGTCCAGGTGGGTCTGCAGCGCGGACAGCATGGTCCATAGCAGCACCCACGACACCAGCATCATGGAGTAGCCGCCGAGCGGCGCCAGCGCGTAGAACGACAGCGCCGCCAGCATGCCGCTGACCAGCCCGCCGATCGCGCCGGCCACGGCCTTGGCCGTCCGCCACCCGAGGTAGCCGCCGAGCGCGGCAAACAGCACCGAACCGTGGATCATGCCCGACGACACCTGGTGCTGCGGGATGTCGAGGAACCAGACGTAGTCGGCCACCGTGCTCAGCACGGCGAGCAGCATGGAGCCGATGAGCGCGGGGCCGAGCAACGCCATGGCCTAGCGTCCGGCGGCGGCGCGCCCGATCTTGATCGCTTCGTCTGCCTGCGCGCCCTGCATCAGCAGCGCGAGGAAGCCCTCCTTCACGCGCGTCTCGACATCCTTGGCGTTGGCGGTGAGCATGTTGGCGATCTTCACGCGCTTGGTCTCGATCAGCACCTGCTGCGTGCCGGCCTCGGCGCCGGCGCGCGCGGTCTCGCGATCACCGCCGATGGCCTGCGCCAACGAGCCGATGCCGCACGCCAGCACGCTCATGCCGGGCAGGTTGGCGATCTCCGCGCGCTGCGCGATGGCCTTGGGATCCTCGAGCATCAACATGGCGAGCTTGGTACCCTTGGGATTGGCCGGCGACCAGACATCCGCCTTCGCCGCGGTGAAGAAGCTGAGCGCGAGCTTGGCTTCCTCGATGTCGCGGATGTGCGGAATGGTAACGCCATCTGCGCCGGCCTCCAGAATCTCCTTCACACGCGCCCGCGTCACATCGGCGCCGTCCTTCGAAATCGGCGGAATGCGCACGATCAACGTCTTTGCGCTCGTCTTCTTGAGGCCGCTGCCATAGGCCTTGACGGCGGCAGCATCATAGGCGCCCTCCAGATTCAGGAACACGTAGTCATACAGCGGGTTTGCGGCGACTTTCGCCGCGCCGTCGGGCGTATAGACCGGCGGCTTGCCCCGCTCGGCTTCGCTCGGGGCGTAGACGCCGAACGCGACCTTGCCCTGCGACCAGAGCGGGATGACTTGGGCGTGTGCCGCGGATGCAGTCACAACTGCGGCGGCCGTGATGATGGCGGTGCGAATGATGGCGGCGTTCATGGTTGGTAGATGCTACCCGACACTGATACAGACGGGAAGGCACTACTTGACGGGATGGCACCACTCGACGGGGTCTCACTTCTTGACGGGGGTACCACTTGCCGTGAGTCTGCCCCTTCAGAAGACACCGCCCCGTCAAGGGTTGACTCCCCGACAAGAGTTGCCCCCCCCCGGCAGACAACTGATCTATCCTGCCGCCATCATGGCCGAAGACAAGAAGTCGGGCGTATCGCGGCGCGACCTGTTGAAGCGGGCGGGCATGGCGGGGGCGGCGCTGACGATTCCGCTCACACCGGTCACCGGCGACTCGGCGCCTATGGCCCCCCATAAAGGGGGGCCCCACGTGGAATCTTTTCAATCGGCCATTCGCCGCGAGCCCATCGAAAACCTCACGGCGGCCGAGGCCGAGCTGCTCGAGATGATCTGTTCGCGCCTCATCCCGTCCGACGAGAACGGCCCTGGCGCGCGCGAGGCGCGGGCGGCGCACTACATCGATCGCGCGCTTGGCGGCGCGCTCGCCGCGTCGAAGCCGGCCTACGTCGCCGGCTTCGCTGCCCTCGACCGCTACGCGCGATCGTCGCGCGGCATGCCGTTCCTCGAGCTGCCGGAGCGCGACATGGATTCGGTGTTGATTGACGTCGAGACCGGCGCCGCCACCGGCTTCCAGGGCAGTCCCGCGGCGTTCTTCGCGATGGTGCGCACGCACACCCTGCAGGGCACCTTCGGCGATCCCTACTACGGCGGCAACGCCAACTTCATCGGCTGGGACATGCTCGGCTACCCGGGCGTCCGCACGAACGTCTCGGCCGATGATCAGCGGCTTGGCGCGAAGCTCGTGCCGAATCACCGATCGGCGTACGACACCGAGATGTTCACAAAGGCGGTGGCGCGAAACGGTCCGGCTAAAGCCGGACACCACATTGAGAGCGGACGCCACATGGATGGTCCGGCTGAAGCCGGACACTACCTTGATGAGGCGAAGCGTCATGGCTACTGAGCTCAAGGCCACGGACGTTGTGGTGATTGGCCTCGGCGCGGCCGGCGGCGTCTCGGTGTTGCCGCTCACCCAGGCCGGCCTGGACGTCGTTGGTCTCGAAGCCGGCACGTGGCTTACCCGCCGCGACTTCGCGCCCGACGAGATCCGCAACAACGTGCGCGACTGGCCGCAGTCGGTGCAGAAGGCGCAGCAGGAGGTGCCGACGCATCGCCTCAACGCGAAGGCGAACACTACGCGCGCCGGCAGCCATCCGATGATGAATGCCGTCGGCGGCACGACGCTGCACTACTGGGCGCAGTCGTGGCGGCTCAACCCGTGGGACTTCACGGTGGTGAGCGACACGACCAAGCGCTACGGCGCGTCGCGCGTTCCCGCGGGATCCACGGTGGAAGACTGGCCGTTTGGTCTCGACGAACTGGAGCCGTACTACGACAAGGTGGAATACGAGATCGGCGTCTCGGGCCAGGCCGGCAACGTCAAGGGCACCATCGATGCGCGCGGCAACATCTTCGAGGGCCCGCGCGCGCGGCCGTATCCCATGCCGCCGCTGCGCAGCACCGGCTTCATCGACCTGATGGCGGCGGCCGCCCGCGGCCTTGGCTGGCATCCGTTCGCCGGACCGGCCGCGATCAACTCGCGCACCTACCAGAATCGCTCGGCGTGCATGTATCACGGCTTCTGCAACAAGGGCGGCTGCCACGTCGATGCCAAGAACGGCCCGCACCTCACCACCATTCCTCGCGCCCAGGAGACCGGCCGCCTGAAGGTGGTGACGCGCGCGCACGTCACGTCGATCGACACCGACGCGAAGGGCCGCGTCACGGGCGTGACCTATGTCACCGACGGCCAGGAGTTCATTCAGCCCGCCAGGGTCGTGTTGCTGGCGAGCTACACCTACGAGAACACCCGCCTGCTGTTGCAGTCGAAGTCGAAGGCCTTCCCGAACGGCTTGTCGAACAACCAGGGCCAGGTCGGGCGCCACTACTTCAGCCACGCGCAGGGCGCGGGCGTCACGGCGCTCTTCCCCTTCAACATCAACGCCTGGTACGGCCTGCCGGCCCAGGGCGTCGCCGTCGACAACTTCGCCGACGACAACTACGACCATGGCGCGCTCGACTACATCGGCGGCGGCAACCTGTGGGTGATGTCTGACCGCCGGCCGATCGCGGCCGCCAGCATGGGCACGTTCGGACGCACCCACGCCTGGGGCAAAGACTGGAAGGCGTTCATCATGCAGAACGCCGACCGCACCAACACCGCCTACATCCAGAAGACGACGCTCCCTTACGAGGACAACTTCCTGGACCTCGATCCGACCGTGAAGGATCCGCTGGGCTTCCCGGTGTGCCGCATTACGGCCGACTTCAAGGACAACGAGCGGCGCGTCACCGCGCACACGCAGGCGAAGATGGCCGAGTGGTACAAGGCCGCCGGCGCCACCGCGACGCAGGCCAACCCGCTCGGCACCATGGGCCCGACGACACACGCGTATGGCGGGACGAGGATGGGCCGTAACCCCGAGACCAACGTGGTGAACGAGTGGGGCTTCTCGCACGAGGTGCCGAATCTGGGCGTGCTCGGCGCGTCGGTGATGGGCACAAGCGGCGCGCGCAATCCCACGCTCACCGTGCAGGCGCTCGCCTGGCGCACCGCGGAGTACCTCGCAAAGAATTGGAAGAGGGTGACGGTGTAGGGTCGCCGCTTCGCGGCTCCTGGGGCTTGGCGCTTCGCGCCTCGTGGGGCTCGCGGCTCCGCCGCTCGTCTGGACGAAGGTCCAATGCGAGATCCACACGAGGGCGCAGCCCGAGCCTTACGAGCGCCGAAGGCGCGAGCCCCACAAGGCGCGTGAGCGCCGAGCCCTACTTCGGGAAGCGCTCGTAGAGCGCCACCAGCGAGCCCTGGCCGATGATGTGGCCCTTGATCGCCTCCATCAACGCATTTCGATTCAGCCCTTCAGCCAGCGGCAACTCCGTATCGAGCGCATACACCGTGAACGTGTAGTGATGCGGCTTGCCGGGCGGCGGCGCCGGGCCGCGATAGCCCATCTGGCGGAAGCCCGACGGCCCCTGGATGGCGCCGGCCGGATCGGCGAGCGTCGGCCCCATGGGCAACTCCGCAGGCAAGCCCGTAGCGGTGCCGGGAATCTTGTAGATCACCCAGTGCACGAAGGTCTGGCCCCCGAACACGACGTCGGGATCGTCGAACACCAGCGCGAACTGCCTGGTGGCCGCCGGCGCGCCGCTCCAGGCAAAGGCGGGCGAGACGTTCCGGCCATCCGCTGTGTGGTCCCGGGGAATGGTTTCGTTGGCCTTGAGGGTGGGGCTGGTGACCGTGATGACCGCCGGCGCCGCTTGCGCCCACGCCGTGCCCGACACGCTGACCATGAGCGCGGCGAGCACCATGCCGCGAATGTTGACTCCGAATCGCATCCCATCCCCCAACGGCGGCACTGAAGTGCCGCCCTTCTGGCACCGCTCGGGCAGGTCAATTGGCTTGAGTTGTGACCCGCCCGGATTATACAGTTGCCGCCATGAACCGACTCTCTAGCCGTGTGCAGGTGGGCGCCGGCGCCCTGGTGCTGATGATTGGCCTCGCAAGCGTGGCGCCACGCGGGCAAACCGCCGCAAAGGTTGGCGAGTGGCCAACCTACAGCGGCGACCTGGCCGCCACCCGCTACTCGCCGCTCGATCAGATCAACGCCGACAACTTCAATAAACTGCAGCTGGCGTTCCGGTTCCGCACCGAGAACTTCGGTCCGCGACCCGAGTTCCAGTTCCAGTCGACGCCGCTGATGGTGAACGGCCGGTTGTTCACGACCGCCGGCACGCGCCGCGCCGTGGTCGCGCTTGACGCGACGACCGGCGAGACCCTGTGGATGCACAGCGTCAACGAGGGTCCGCGGGCGGCGGCCGCGCCGCGCCAGTTGTCGGGCCGCGGGCTCTCCTACTGGAGCGACGGCAAGGAAGAACGCATCATCTACGTCACGCCCGGCTACCAGATGATCGCCCTCAACGCCGTCACCGGTCAGCGCATCGCCGGGTTCGGCACCGACGGGATGGTCGACCTCAAGCAGGGCCTCGACCAGGAAGGGGTCGACCTGGTCAACGCCGACATCGGCCTGCACGCCGCGCCGATCATCTCGAAGGACGTGGTGGTGATCGGAGCCGCCCACCGCGAAGGCGGCGCGCCGCGCAGCAAGACCAACATCAAGGGTTACATCCGCGGCTACGACGTGCGCACCGGCAAGCGGATCTGGATCTTCCACACCATCCCGCTGAAGGGCGAGGCCGGGTACGAAACCTGGGATCCCGATGCGCACGTCTACACCGGCAACGTCGGCGTGTGGGCGCAGATGAGCGCGGACGAAGAGCTGGGCATCGTCTATATGCCGGTGGAACTGCCGACCGGCGACTACTATGGCGGTCACCGTCGCGGCTCAGGCAAGGGACCGGAAACCTCGCTCTACTCGGAAAGCCTGCTGGCGCTCGACATCAAGACCGGCCAGCGCAAGTGGCACTACCAGCTCGTGCACCACGGCATTTGGGACCACGACATTCCGTGCGCGCCGATCCTGATGGATCTGGTGGTTGACGGCAAGCCCGTGAAGGCGGTCGCGCAGCCGACCAAGCAGAACTGGCTCTATGTGTTCGACCGCGTCACCGGCAAGCCGGTGTGGCCGATCGAAGAGCGGCCGGTCGAGAAGGGCGACGTCCCCGGCGAGTGGTATTCGCCGACGCAGCCGTTCGTCACCAAGCCGCCCGCCTACGAGCGCCAGGGCGTCACGCTGGACGACTTGATCGACTACACGCCCGAGCTGAAGGCCGAGGGCGCCAAACTCGCATCGATGTACAAGCTGGGGCCCATCTTCACGCCGCCGGTCGTCAGCAAGTGGGAAGGCCCGCGCGGCACGCTGATGATTCCCGACGTCACCGGCGGCGCCAATTGGCAAGGCGGCTCGTTCGATCCCGAAACCAAGATGTTCTACATCTTCACCAACGTCGCGGTCACCACGCTGGGCCTGCTGCCACCGGAACAGGGCCGGTCGGACATGCTGTATGTGCGTGGCGCGGCGCGCAATCCCAACCCGCCGGCGCCGGGAGCAGGCGGAGCGCCGGCCGGCGGCGGCGGATTGAACGTGCAGGGCCTGCCGTTGATCAAGCCGCCCTACGCCACGATCTCCGCGCTCGACATGAAGACGGCGACACAGGCCTGGCGCATCGCGCACGGCGACACGCCCGACAACATCAAGAACCACCCGGCGCTGAAGGGCCTGACCATTCCGCGGACGGGCCGTCCCGGCCGCATCGGCGTGCTGACCACCAAGACGCTGCTGATTGCCGGTGAAGGCGGGTTCGCCACTACGCCGCAGGGCCGCGGCGCCATGCTGCGCGCCTACAACAAGGCGACCGGTGCCGAGGTTGGCGCGGTCTACATGCCGGCGCCGCAGACCGGCTCGCCGATGACCTACTCGGTGAACGGCACGCAGTACATCGCGGTCGCGGTCAGCGGGCCGGGATTCGCCGGCGAACTGCTGGTCTACAAACTCGGCACCTAGTCTCAACACGAAGGCCACGAAGAACACGAAGCTGCTTTAGAAAGACCAAATTGCTTCGTGCTCTTCGTGAGCTTCGTGTTAGCCACACTATTCACCCGATCGGGATCCAGAAACTCGTCTTGATCAGGAAGATGTTCGACCCGGGCGCGGTGACCGATCGGAACGCGTCGTTGATGTTGACGCGGCTGCCGAGCACCTGCGACTCGGCACGATCCTGCTGCCACACCATGTAGAGCGTGCTGCCGGGCCGGTACTCCCAGCGCAGCACCACGTTACTGCGGAACGACAGCGTGTTGAAGTCTCGGTTGCGCAACGTGAACGTGCTGCCGCCGGCACTGACCACCTGGCTGCCATCCGGATTCACCGATAGCACCGTGCCCGCGGTGCCGTACTTCAGGCGCTCGCGGCTGGCCGGTTCCAGCAGTTCGCCGTAGTCGTAGTAGTGCCCCGACGCCGCGAAGGGTTCCGCATACACATCCAGGTTCAAGTCGGGCCGCAGCGTCAGGCCCAGGCGGAACTCCATCGATGCGGTGCTGCGATCGATGAACGCGAACACGTAGCGGTTGTCGAAGGTGATCGGGCGGCCGCCGGTGAGCGTGCTGACGTACTGCTGCGGCTCGGTGACGCGGTCGTAGAACGGCGACAGGGTCAACTGCCAGCGCGGACCGGGACGCATCGAGACCAGGCCGGTCACCCGCTTGGTGGACGCGCCATCGTCGTTGGTCTGGAAGAACATGGAGCCGGTGACGCGCGTGCGCGAGGTGGCGCGATTGCCGCCGTTCACGTTCAGGCTCCAGCCGGGGCCGCGCGACATCAGCGGTCCGCCGCGGGTGAGCGAGACACTGGTGGTGGCCAGGTTGCGGGTGACCTGCACTTGCGAGGTCCAGAAGTTCAACCAGGTCACGTTGAAGGTCCCGCGGACGTGGCCGGTCTGCATCAGGCGGCGCAAGGTGGTATCGGTCTGGCCATCCACCTGGACGTAGTAGCTGCGGAAGACCCGGCCGGGCTGGGTCTCGCGGTAGCGGAGGTTGGCGTTCGAGAGCCAGCCGTCGGCGCCGTTCAACTGCGCGAAGTCGTTGGTCTCGAAATTCTCGGAGTCGATCTTCGTGTTGGCGCCCCACAGCCAGTGCCGCCCGCCGGTCTTGTCGAAGGCCGCTTGCACCGTCCATCCGCCGAGTGAGGTCAAGGTCGGATCCAGCCGCGAGTAGTCGCGATCGGGACGCTGCGCGTAGTGCGCGCTGGCGCGCTGCACCCGCTCGATGGCGCCCTTCTCGCCGTTGATGACCGACCCGCCGCCCGATCCGCGAAACTCGTACTGCCCGCCCTTGAAGCGCAGCGTGGTGTTGCCCGCCACACCGAGGGCGTTGCGGGTATACAGGTTCGCCAGGGGGCTGCCCTCCTCGAACTGGCGATGCACGTAGTTCACCAGGAACCCGGCAGTAGACGCCGACGGCCCGAACTCCTGCAGCACGCGGCCGACCATGTGATACGCGTGCGGCGCCACTTGAACGACTTGCTCGCCGGGCACGCCGCGGGTCGCGATCTCGGCGTCCTCGTCGTTGGTGACGGCGGTCAGGAACCCAATCGAGGTCTTCGACGGCAGGCGGCCCGACAGCTTGGCGGCCGCGATGATGGTGTTCGAATCGGGATACTGCACGTAGTCGCCGGTCGCCGGCCCGATCGGCCGCGTGCCGATGCGGCGCGAGTAGTAGAAGTTCGGGTGGCCGATGTTGAACAGCTGCGCGCCTTCGAGAAAGAACGGCCGCTTCTCGGGAAAGCGGGTCTCGAAGGCGGTCAGGTTCACTTCGGCCGGATCGGCCTCGACCTGTCCGAAGTCCGGGTTGATGGCGGTTTCCAGCGTCAGGTTCGGCCCCAGGCCCATCTTGACGTCGGCGCCGACCCGCCCCTGCAAATTCTTCCCATCGTCAAACGGGTTGCCCGGATCGCGGTTGCCGTTAATGGTCGAGCCGCCGGCGATGTACGGCAACGCCTCGATGCGCCTGGGCGGCACGAGGTCGGCAATGCCCGTCAGCTCGCCGAAGCGGGACGACCAGGCACGCACGGTCCGCGGGATCACGATCCAGTAGTCGGCCTCGTCCAGCGTCGGCCGGAAGCGATACAGGTTGAGGCCCCAACGCTGCTCGGACACCGGGTTGAATCGCAGCTGCGAGAACGGGATCCACAGTTCGGCCGTCCACTGGTCGCCCGAAACCTGTGTCTCGGCCCGCCACACCGGATCGAAGCCGGCGTCGAAGCTGTCCTCGTTGTCGGTCGAGTGGAACCGGTCGATGCGGACACCGGCCGCCGTGACGCCAAAGACGACCGCCGTGCGCCGGTCGAGGAAGGTGTCGAACGAGACCAGGATGTGTTCGGCCTGATCGGTGTTGTCGCGCCGGCCGAGCGGCGCCTGGATGCGCCCGTCGCTGCTGAACATGCGTGCTCCGACGTAGAGCGCGTTGTCGTCATACAGCAGCCGCACTTCCATCCGGTCGGTCGGCGGCGCGTTCTCGACGGGTTCTTTCTGGGTGAAGTCGGTGATCGGCGTGGCCTTCTGCCAGGCCTCGTCATCGAGCCTGCCGTCAATGCGCACGCCACCGTTGGGCATGCGCGTGGCCGTGGCCCGCTTCTGATTCGCCGTGCCGGCTACCGGAGTCTGGGGAAACGCGGACGATGCAGAGAGCAGCAGGAGGGCGAGCGCGGGAGCGACGATGCGAGTGACGGCCACCGAAACCTCAAATCACGAAATCCGTTTTACCCTGCCTCCGTCAATCGCGAGGGCCGGTTCCAACCGGGCGGCGTCGCCCGGATTCTCAACGCCGACGAGAATATACCCGTCCGAGACCTCGGGGTCGTACATTTTTCCGCCGCGGCTCGGCAGGCCGGCGGTCACGAACAAGGTCACGACCGTCGCGAGAATGGCGCTGAGCATGGTCATCTCGAAGATGATGATCAGGTTGGTCCACAACGGCACGATCGGCATGCCCGAGGTCACGAGCGGCCAGGCCCGCTGCCCGGCGCCCAGCAGGTAGTAGGACGCCACCAGCCCGATGGCGCCGGCAGCCACGGCCACCCACGGCATTACGGTCTTCGCGTCGCGGTGTCCAAACTCGAAGTGGTCGAACGGCTCGGACGAGATCACGGTGATGTCGGCGTCGGCCACGCCGGCCGCCCGCAGGTTCTCGACCGCCTGCTGCGCGACATGGGGATCGTTATAGAGCCCGTAGACAGCCTTCATGAGTGCGCCCCCTTGGGGTGACCCGATTCAGGCGGGAACGTCTCGGTATCGAGCCGGGTCGATAGCAGTTGCTCTTCGGTGAGCGTCGCGGCATCGAGACGCGACGGCAGGCCGGCCTTCAGCTCCCAAATCGAGATGATCGGCACGAACTTCGCGAACAGCGTGTAGAGCAGGATCATGCCGGCGAAGGTCGCGGCCATGATCGTCAGCTCCACCGGCGTGGCCTCGTAGGTACCCCAGGAGTACGGCAGTTGTTTGTGGCTCAGCGACGGCACGACGATCAGGAACCGCTCGAGCCACATGCCGATGACGACACCGACCGACGCGATCACGGTGCCGGTGATGGTGCGCGTATACGGGTTGCTCAAGATGGCGAGCGGGATCACGAAGTTGCAGACCACCATGGTCCAGTAGAGCGGCGCGTAGGTCCCTCGCTGGGTCGCCCAGAAGACGGCCATCTCGTGATGCTCGTTGCCGTACCACACCGTCAGGCGCTCGTTGAACACGAAGTAGCCCCACAGGATGGCCATCAGCAACAGCAGCTTGCCGAGATTGTCGAAGTGCAGCGGCAGCAGGTACTTCTCGAGCCCCAGCGTCTTGCGCAGCGCGGCCATGGCGAGAATCAGCGCGGCAATGCCGCTGAAGATGGCGCCGGCCACGAAGTAGGGTCCGAAGATGGTGGAGTGCCACATCGGCACTTGCGCCATCGAGAAGTCGAACGAGACGATGGTGTGGACCGAGACGGCAACCGGCAGAATGGCGATGGCCATGATCTGCATGGCCGATTCGAGCCGGTTCCACTCCTTGGTCGTGCCGCGCCAGCCCATGGCGAGCGCGCCGTAGATGCGCTTGCGCAAGCCGGTGGAGCGATCGCGCACGAGCGCGAAATCGGGAATCATCGGCAGCAGCAGGAACAGCAGGCTGCCGGTCAGGTAGGTGTTGATCGCGAAGAAGTCCCACGCCAGCGGCGAGCGGAAGTTCGGCCAGATCTCGCGATCGCTCGGGTAGGGAAACAGCCAGAACGCCAGCCACGGGCGGCCGAGGTGGATGATGGGAAACAGCGCGCCAATCGACAACGCAAACACGGTGATCACTTCCGCGCAGCGCGTGACTGGGCGCCGCCAGCCGGCATTGACCAGTCGCAGGATGGCGGAGATCAGCGTGCCGGCGTGGCTGATGCCAATCCAGAACACGAAGTTGGTGAGATACAGCGCCCAGAACGTGGGCCAACGCTTGCCGCTGACGCCAATACCGTTCCAGATCTGATAGCCCCACGCCGCCGCGCCGCAGGCCACGACCGTGCCGGTGACGAGTACGGTCGCATAGAACCAGATCGAAGTCTGGAACAGCGGCCTGATCAGGTCGTCGGCAATCGGTTTACTGGTTGTGCGATCCAACGGAGTTGTCCCCTCGCGAGTAATCGCTCATCCGACGCCCAGCGACCGTTCCGTAGGAACGGTCGAAGATGGCCACGCTCACGAACACCCTAGTAAGTGTCCGGTTCATGCCAGGGCTGCTTGTCGAGGTAAGTGATCTTCGGCTCGGCGCCGAGATCTTCGAGCAACTTGCTGCCGCGCGGCGACTGCGAGAGCCGCGCGACGCGGCTGGTCGGGTCGTTCAGGTCGCCGAAGACGAGCGCGGTCGTCGGGCACGCTTGCGCGCACGCCGGCTGCAGCACCCCGTCGACCAGCCCGCGGTTCTCGGCCCTGGCGGTGGTCTTGGCCGCCTTGATGCGCTGCACGCAGAACGTGCACTTCTCCATCACGCCGACTTCGCGGATCGAGACGTCGGGATTCAGCTGCAGGTTGAGCGGCTTGACCCATTCCGGGTTGAAGAAGTTGAAGAAGCGGACGTTGTACGAACAGGCATTGGCGCAGTAGCGCGTGCCGATGCAGCGGTTGTAGACCTGCGCGTTCAAGCCGTCTTCGTTGCGATGCGCGGCATAGGTCGGGCAGACCGCCTCGCACGGCGCGTTGTCGCACTGCTGGCACAGCACCGGGCGGAACTTGACCTTCACGTCGGGAAAGTCGCCCTCGTAGTAGCGCTCCACGCGAATCCAGTGCATGGCACGGCCGCGCGCCGCCTGCTGCGCGCCGACCGTCGGAATGTTGTTCTCGGCATGGCAGGCCGTGACACAGGCTTCGCAGCCGGTGCACTTGTCGAGGTCGACGGCCATCCCCCATCTATAGGCCATTAGTGCTCATCCCCCCTGCCGTGCGCCCAGTCGGGCCGTTCGCGCGTGGCGCCGCCGAACAGGATCAGGCTGTCGGTGTCGGGCTCGCCGACCTTGGCAATCTTCACGCGGGTCGCCGACCACGCCAGCGCCCCGGTGGTGCCCACCGTCGATGGCGCCAGGATGGTGATCGGGTTGACGCCGCGATTGGTCGCATACCGGGTGAAGTTGGTGTGCCCCTGCCCGACGGGCATGGCCACCGCATCGGGTGCGATGCCCGGATTCAGGAAGGCCGGCGCGCGCACGCTGCCCTGCGTGGACGTAATCTCGATGAGATCGCCCTGCGCGATGCCAAGCGCGATCGCCTTCTTCTCGTTGATCTCCACCCAGCTGCACCACATGGCCGACGACATGGGATCGGGCATTTCCTGCAGCCACGGCAGGTGCGCCAACGATCCGTCGTAGAGCGCCTGCGAGGCGTAGGGCTGGAAGTGATACGGGAACTGCGCCGCGTCGCCATCGAACTGCGGCTCGGTCCAGGCCATCGGCGCCGATGTAGCGTCCGGCTCTAGCCGGACCGTGCCTGCCGATGTGGCGTCCGGCTTCAGCCGGACCGTGTCTGTTGCCGCCGCATTCAAATACTCCTCGAACGTGTTCGGCAACGCCGGCGCAATTGGCGTGGCCAACCCGCGCGACACTGCCAGCAGCACGTCGGGCGTCGAGCGCGTGTCGAACAGCGGACGCATGACCGGACCGAACTTGCTCGGTGCCGCCTTCGCCGACCCGCTTTCCGGCGCCGCCTCGACCCACGACTCGAGGAATGAGTGATCGGGCAGGATCAAATCCGCGAGCGCGCTGGTCTCGTCCACGAACGATCCGAAGGAGACGATGAAGGGCACGCGCTTCAGCGCCTCCCCAACTTTCCACGAGGCCGGCGATGCAAACACCGGGTTCACATCGTCGATCAGCAGCACGTTTGGCGCCGCCTCCAGAATCTCCTGCAGCGGCCGGGTCGCCACCTGGGTACCCTGCGGCACGAACGACAGGCCGCCGGGCCGGTTCAACGCACCGGCCGCAGCGTTCAGCGTATTGACGGCGTGGGCGTGGAACTCGCCATTGGTATGGGCCAGCGGTGCGCCACCGATCATCGCCACTGACGGTCCGCTGGCGGCAAACTCCCGCGCCAGGCGCTCGATCTTCGCGACGGCAACGCCGGTCTTCTCGGCGACGATCGCGGGAGCGTACTCGCCGGCGTCGGCGGTCTTGTTCAGCACCGCCGCGATCGCCATGGCCAGCAAGCCTTCGGTGCCGGGCTTGCACGCCACGAACTCGTCGGCGTTGGCCGCGGTCTGGGTCAGGCGCGCGTCGACGTGCACGAACTTCGGCCGCGCCGCGGGACCCGACTGGCGCATGCGCCCGTAGGCCACGCTCTGGGCGACCGCGGAATTCCAGGTGCCCAGGAAATCGGCGCCGAACGAGATGACGTACTTGGCGTTCTCCAGATCGACCGTCGCCAACTGGTGCTGGCCAAACGCCGCGGCGTTGGCACGGCGCAGGACCTCATCCGAGAAGAACTCGTAGGTGACCGGCGCCTTGGCGCCGAATCGCTGCAACAGCTCGGCGATCAACTCGAGCCGGCGTCCGCGACGCGGCTTGGCGAGGAACGCGAGCGACGCCTGGTCGTTGGCGGCGGCCAGCTCGTCGAGCTTGCCGGTGAGCTCCTTGATCGCCTCGTCCCACGTGATGTCGGCAAACTGGCCACTGCCCCGCTCGCCGATGCGCTTGCGCGGGTTGGCCAGCCGATCGGGGTGATAGGTCACCTGCAGGGCGGCCTGGCCGCGCGGACACAGCTTGCCCTGGCTGATGGCGTCCTCGGGATTGCCTTCGAGCTTCTTGACCAACCCCATCTTGATCACGCCGGGCTGGCCGTTGCGGAACACTTCCGCCTCGCCCTCCATCACACGCGCAATCACGCCGCAGCCGGCGCTGCACAGCGGGCAGATGCTCGGCTTCCACGTCGCCTGTCCCGGAATGAGGTCTTCCTCCGGAATGAAGCGAATGAGCTGGTTCTCGGGGTTACCGCACGCGGTGAGCGCGGCAGTGGTCCCTGTGATGGCCGTGAGCTTGATGAAGTGTCTTCGGTCCATAGCCCCGGCTCAGTAGTGGCACGTCAGGCAGTCGTTCGACGCCTTGGTTTCTTTATGGCAGTTCACGCAGAACGCCATGTTCATGTTCACGGCGCGGCGCGCGACCGTCTGTTCGGCCTGGTTGCCATGACAGGTCGAGCACTCGACCTTGGCCCGGATGTGCGGAGCGTGGTTGAAGCGCACGTGTGCCTGCGCCTGGTAGTCGTAGACGCGGTTCCACGCCAGGTCGAGCCCCTTGGTCTGCATCTCGGTTAACTGCTGGATGAGCGGCCGCTCGGTGGCAATTTGCGAGTGGCAGATCATGCAGGTGTTGACGCTCGGCAAGCCGGCCTGCGGACCGGTTTCGACCCCCGTGTGGCAGTCGGTACAGACGGCGCCCTTCGACAGATGAATCTGGTGCGAGAAGTCGAAGGGCTGCTCGACGTTGTCGGGACGCGAATCGAAGAAGGCCTTGAACGCAGCCCCCACCGAGGCGTGCGCGGGCGTGAACACCGCCGACGTGCCCCAGCGGGAACGCTCGGCCATGCCCGAGGGCTGGCCGGGGCTCGCGAACTCACACGCCGCCGTCGCCGCGGTCACCAGGAACAGGAACGCAATCACCCAGTTGGGCCACGCGCCACCGGTCCGGCGCCCCGGCGAGGGGGCGGCCTTACGATTTGGGAACGCCACCGAGGCTGCGGACGTAGTGGACGAGGTTCCAGGTGTCAGCGTCGGTGATCTTGCCCTTGAGACCCTTCATGTCGTAGGCGGGCGGCGCGCCGTTCTGGATCACCCAGAACAGTTCGCCCTCGCTCGACCCGCGGGTCCAGGTGGTGTCGGTCAGGTTCGACGGCTTCATGGTCTTGGGCGCCATGGTGCTGTCGCCGCCGCCGGTGTTGCCGTGACAGAAGCGGCAGTACTTCGTGTAGAGCACCTTGCCCGCCTCGATGGCCGCGGGCGACGAGGCAAACGCCGCCTTCATCTTGCGCGTTTCAGGCGGCACGGCGGCCGGACCGGCAGGCGCCTGGGCCCAGACACTGACGCCGGTCGCCGCCATCCACGCGATGGCGACGCTGCCAAAAACTGTCGAAATCCGAATCATGCGAAGGAGTTTCACACAGGGTTGCAGCAGACGCAATCAAATGTCTTCTTATTCCCCCATAGAAAAAACAGAGGCATCCAAAGGGAAAACCTATTTCAGCGCGCGCGGGTCGCCAAACACTTCCCTCGCGCCTGCCGGGGAAGCAATACTGGCCGGGGCGGCAATTCGGGACGGGACGACACCTCTTGACGGGATACGAAATACGCTCAGCCTCACCCGACGATCTGCCGCGAATTCGGCAGTTGGCTCGCGACTACGTCGCGTGGATCGCGCTCGACCTCGCGTTCCAGGAAATCGACGCGGAGATCGATGGTCTTCCGGGTGAGTACGCGCCGCCGCGCGGCGTGCTGCTGGTCGCGTGCCCGGACGGTGGTGAGCCGGTCGCGATGATCGCGCTTCGGCCTCTTGATGCAGGGGCGGGTGAGATGAAGCGGCTCTACGTGTCCCCGCCGGCACGAGGACAAGGCCTGGCCCGCGCGCTGATCCTGCGGCTGCTGGACGAGGCGCGCGCGCTTGGGTATCAGGAGATTCGACTCGACACCCTGCCCATGATGAGCGGCGCGCAGGCCCTGTACGCCGCGTTGGGATTTCGCGACATCGAGCCGTACTACGACACGCCGATTGCCGGGACGCGGTTTATGGGGCGCCGATTGTGACGGGAGGGCACGGACAGCTCCCGACGGGGGGACACTGCCTGGCGGGAGGGCACTGCTTGTCGGGAGGGCACTGCTTGTCGGGAGGACGAATCTTGTCGAGACGACAATCCTTGACGGGAGACCGTTCTAGGCGGCACGGCTATGCGTTCCGGGATTCGAACTGGTTGCCAGGGCCAGTGCGACCTCTTGAACTAGAATCGTTCACCCGATGCCCATCCCCGCATATGACGCCTTCTATCGTCCGCTACTTGAGTTCGCCTCCGATCAGCAGGAGCATTTCCTCAAGGACGCAATTGACTACATCGCTGGCAGGTATGGCGTAACGCCGGATGAACGGGAGTTACTCATCCCAAGTGGCGGGCAGCGGCTTCTGAATAACCGCGTTGGTTGGGCGCGCACGTACCTCGCCAAAGCAGGACTACTTGAGTATCCGAAACGCGGTGTTTTCCGAATCACGGCCCGAGGGATCAGCGCGTTGGCCAGCGATTCGGTCATCGACAATAAGTAATTCCGGCAGTTCCCTGAGTTTCTGGCCTTTCTCAATCCAGGTGAATCGGATGACGAGACGAAACCGGTGCTGGCGAGCCCCGGCGCCAATGCCGGCGAACAACCGTTGGAGGCGACACCGGAGGAGCTGATCGACCGCGGATACCATCGTCTGAACTCGGCACTAGCATCAGACGTCCTCGAGCGCGTGAAGAGTTGCTCCCCCGTGTTTTTTGAACGCTTGGTTGTCGACCTCCTGGTGAAGATGGGCTACGGCGGCCCAGAGGCCGGGCATGCGCTTGGGAAACCGGGCGATGGTGGAATAGATGGCGTCGTAAACGAAGACAAACTGGGCCTTGACGTCATCTACCTCCAGGCCAAGAGGTGGGACGCCAACGTAGGCCGCCCAGACATCCAGCAGTTCGCAGGAGCCCTCCACGGGAGGCACGCTCGGAAGGGCGTATTTCTCACCACCTCGTGCTTCACCGCCGAAGCTCGCGAGTACGCGGCCATGATCGAGACGCGGATCGTTCTGATTGACGGCAAGGAACTTGCTCGCCTTATGATTTCTCACGGCGTTGGCGTCTCCACTGCCGAGACCTACGAGGTCAAGAAGATCGACATCGACTACTTCAACGAAGAAGGCACCTGACCGACCAGGAGTGCCCTCCCGACACAGAGTGCCCTCCCGTCATGAGGTGCCCTCCCGTCAAGAGGTGCCATCCCGCCAAGAGGTGCCCTCCCGCCAAGAAGTGCCCTCCCGGCCGCCGCCGTCACCGCCGTCGCGCTATCATTGAGCCTTGCTTCGCTTCCTTCTCCGCGCGGCCGTTGGCGTCTTCCTGCTCGCCCTGTCGTTCATCGCGACGGCTCAGCCGGCGTCCCTGACCGTGCTGTCGCGCGAAGGCCGTAAGCCGCTGCCCCTGACCGCCATCAACAACCAGGACTACGTCGCGGTCGACGACATCAACACCGCCTTCGGCACGGTCGCTCGCGAGGATCGGCTGGCTGGCGGGCTCACCATCTCCCTCCGCGGACGCACGATCGTTCTCACCGCTGATCAGAATGTCGTGTCCGTGAGCGGGCGGCTGGTGTCGTTGCCGTCGCCGCCAGTGCGGCGCGACAACCGGTGGTTCGTGCCGGCCGACTTCCTTCCCCGGGCGCTGTCGCTGATCCTGGACACCCGGCTCGACCTTCGGAGGGCGGCGCGGCTGTTGATTGTCGGCGATCTGCGCGCGCCACGTGTCGTCGCCCGGGTGGACGCCGGCACCACCAACGTGGCGGTGACCTTCGAAGTCACACCCAACACCGAAGCGCGCGTGACCTCGCAGCCGGGCCGGCTCGTGGTGCAATTCGAGGCCGACGTCCTCGACCTGGCCCTGCCTTCGTTGCCGCCGCAAACCTTTCTGCTGGGTCTCACGCCGGGTGACACGCCGAACACGGTGTTCCTCAACACCGGACCGCGCTACGCGACGCATCGCGTCACGACGACGCAGGCGGATGCGGGTTCGGGTCGCGTCACAGTCGATCTGTTGCCGGCGGCGACCACGGACACGGCGGCTGCGCCCACGGCCCCCGCGGCGCCGCTGCCAGACCCGCGCCTCGTCATCCCCTCGCAAGGCCCCTCGTCTGGGCTGCGCACGGTGGTGATCGATCCGGGACACGGCGGCGAGGAGCTTGGCACACAGGGCGCCAAGGGCACGCTCGAGAAGGACATCACGCTGTCGGTGGCGCGCCGGCTGCGGACGCTGATTGAAAGCCGCCTCGGCGCCAAGGTGTTCCTGACCCGCGAGGATGATCGCACGCTGTCGCTCGATGATCGCTCGGCGTTTGCCAACAACCACCAGGCCGACGTGTTCCTGAGCATCCACGCCAACTCGGCGGTGCGGCCGTCGCTCAAGGGCGCGGAAGTCTATTTCCTCACCGTGGAGCGCGCCGACGCCGAGGCCCGCAAGCGCGCCGGCGACGGCGCCGCCACGCTGCCGACGCTTGGCGGCGGCTCCCGCGAGATCGACCTGATCCTGTGGGAGACCGCGCAGGCGCGCTACCTCGAGCAGTCGTCCGCGCTCGCCGGCTTCGTCGAGCAGGCGTTCAGCGGCCGCATTGAGATGAGCCCGCGAGCCGTGCAACAGGCGCCATTCCGCGTGCTGGTCGGCGCCAACATGCCGGCGGCGCTGGTCGAAATCGGCTACCTCTCGAACGCCGAGCAGGAAGCGCAACTGGCCAGCGGCGCTTACCAGGACCAGGTCGCCCAGGCGTTGCTCGACGCCCTTATCCGGTTCCGCGGGTTCCTTGAACATTAAGCTGCCCAGGAAGCTCACGGCCCGCCAATGGGCGGCGATCGGCGGCATCACCGTCGCGGCGGTGCTGTTTGCCTGGGGCGTGATCGCGGGACTGAGCCGCGTGCTCACCACACCGGCGCCGGGCACGGCCGCGACCGAGGCGCCCGCGGCGCCGCCGGCCACGGGCGATCCCGCGGTACCCAAGATCAAGGCGACGCTGTTCTTCGCATCGGAAGATGGACTGCACCTGGTGCCCGTCGAACGCGAGGTGCCGCTGGCCGAGGGCGTCATCGCCCAGGCGCGCTCGATTCTCGAAGCGCAGCTGGCGGCCGAGCCGGTGGCGCCGCTCGTGTCGGCCATCCCCAAGGGCGCGACGCTGCGGGGCATTTTCATCTCGCAACGCAACGAGGCGTTCGTCGACCTCGACCCGGTGATAAGAACCGCGCATCCCGGCGGCTCGCACCAGGAGTTGATGACCGTCTACACCATCGTCCATGCGCTGCTGACGAACCTGCCCAACTTGCAGGAAGTGCAACTGCTGATTGGCGGCCAGGAGGCCGACACGCTGGCCGGTCATGTGGACTTGCGGCGCCCACTGCGGAAGAATGAGGGGTTGAGTCTGCCGACCCCGTCCACGCCAGCCACCCCGAGTCCCCAATGAACCGCTTAAACGACCGCGCGCCCGGCGAGCTTCGCCCCACCACCATCACGCCCCACTTCTCGGTCCACGCGGAAGGATCGGTGCTGATCGAAGTCGGCTTTACCAAGGTCATCTGCACCGCCAGCATTGAGGACAAGGTGCCCGGGTTCCTGCGCGGCGCAGGCAAGGGCTGGGTGACCGCGGAGTACGGCATGCTGCCGCGCGCCACCTCGACGCGCTCGGGCCGCGAGTCGACGGCCGGCAAGGTCGGCGGCCGCACCATGGAAATTCAGCGGCTGATCGGCCGGTCGCTGCGCTCGGTGATCAAGCTCGAGCACCTCGGCGAGCGCACCATCTGGCTCGACTGCGACGTGATCCAGGCCGATGGCGGCACGCGCTGCGCTTCGATCACCGGGGCGTTTGTCGCGCTGGTGCTCGCGCTCGGCAAGTTGAAGGGGCGCGACCAGCTCCGGACGATTCCCGTGTCCGACTACGTCGCCGCCACCAGCGTGGGCATTGTCAACGGCATGCCGCTGCTCGACCTCGCCTACGAGGAAGACTCCAAGGCCGACGTCGACATGAACATCGTGAAGACCAGTGACGGCCGGTTCATCGAGATCCAGGGCACCGCCGAAGCCGAACCCTTCGGCACCGACGCGCTCACCGGACTGCTGGCACTCGCCGACAAGGGCATCAACGACCTCGTCGCCAAGCAGCGCGAGATCGTCGGCGGCATCCTGGGCCGATGACCCACCTTCACTGAAGCTACGGTGGACAAGCTCCTGGTCGCAACGACGAATTCGAACAAGCTCAGAGAGATTCGACCGCTCTTGACGGCCCCCCATAAAGGGGGGCCCTACAGGATGGTTGTGGATGGGGGGCCCCACAAGACGGTTGGTGGGTGGGGCTACGACTTGGTCACGCTCGCCGCCTTCCCGCCGATCGCAGAGCCCGACGAGACCGGCGCGACATTCTGGGAGAACGCGCGCATCAAGGCGCTGGCGTATGCCGGTGCGACGGGATTGCTGACCGTGGCCGAGGACTCGGGCCTCGAGATCGATGCACTCGATCGCGAACCCGGCGTGCGCTCGGCACGGTTTGTCCATCCCTCCGCCACCTACGACGAGCGCTTCGCGGAGATCTATCGGCGCCTGGCCGGCCGGCCATCCACGGCCCGGTTCGTCACCGCGTTGGTGCTCGCCAAGGGACGCGAGGTGCTGTTTGAGACAGAGGCCTCGGTCGAAGGCGAGGTTGCCCCGTCGCCACGCGGATCGCACGGCTTCGGCTACGACCCCATCTTCTGGTATCCCCCGTTTGGTCGAACGACCGCAGAACTGCCGGACGCCGAGAAGGCGGTGGTTTCGCATCGCGCCCGAGCGTTCCGAGATCTTGCACACTATTTACACCGCCAGGCTATTCCCGCCCGCTGATCTTCAAACGGTTGGCACACCCGTACGCTAATTTCGCCAAGCCATCGCAACACCTGCGATCCGTTACTCGATTAGCGTTCCCCCCGAGGTGGTATGAGCATCAAATTACGTTTCGTGGCCGCGGCCGTTGCCGTCGCCGGACTTATTGCGGCGGTGATGCCGGATGCCCAGGCCCAGAGTGGCGCGGGCATCGTCATCAGCGAGTTTCGCCTGCGCGGCGCCGTCGGCGGGAACGATGAGTTCATTGAACTCTTCAACGCCAGCGCTGCGCCGGTCAACGTCGGCGGCTGGTTGATTCGCGGCTCGAACAACAACCTTCCGCCGGCCGTCAGTACGCGCGCGACAATTCCTGCCGGCATCGTGATCAACCCGGGCTGTTTCTTCCTCGTGACCAACAGCACCGCGACCACCGGCTACAGCGGTTCGGTTCCCGGTAACCTGACCTACGCCACCGGCATTACCGACGATGGCGGCATCGCGCTGATGCGCCCCGACCTGTCGATCGTCGACCAGGTCGGCCACGGCGCCAACGGCGCATACGGCGAAGGCACCCGGTTGCCGACCCTGACCAGCAACGCCAACCGCGGCATCGAGCGCCGGCCGGGCGGCGCCGCGGGTCACGCCGACACCAATGACAATGCCGCCGATTTCCAGGCGATCGTGCCCGCGAACCCTCAGAACGCCTCCAGCCCGTGCCTTGCCGGCGGCAACCCCAGCATCAGCGGTTCGGCGACGCCGTCCGTGGTTGAACAGGGCAATCTGCTCACCGTGTTTGCCACGGTGACACCGGGTTCGTCTCCGGCGAGCACCGGCCTCCAGGTCGTCGGTGACCTGAGTGCGGTGGGCGCCTCGGTGACGGCGGTGTTGACTGACGATGGCGTCGCGCCGGATGTGACTGCTGGCGACAACGTGTTCACGACGGAGGTGACCGTGGCGCCGGCCACGGCACCTGGCGTCAAGACCCTGCCTCTGACGGTCACTGACGCTCAGACCCGCTCGGCCAACACCTCGGTGAGCGTCACGGTCATTGCGCCGCCGGTCATTCTCTTGCCGCATCAGATTCAAGGCAGCGGCAACCTGTCGCCGCTCCCGATCGGCACGGCCGTCACGGTTCGCGGCGTCGTCACCGCCCGCAAGTCGAACGGCTTTTTCATCCAGACCCAGGTCGGCATGGACGATGGCGATGCCGCCACGTCTGAAGGCCTGTTGGTCTTCACCGGCAGCACCCCGCCGGCGGCGGCAGCGGTCGGGCAACTGGTGGAAGTGTCCGGCAGTGTTGACGAGTTCGGCGACGCGGGCGTCACCGTCACCGAGGTGAAAGGCAACCCAACCGTGACGGTCACGGACCTGGGCGCCGCGACCATACCCGAGGCGTATCCGCTGGACCTGTCATTCCCGTCGCCCACGGGCGGGCGCGACCAGTTGGAACGGCTTGAAGGCATGCGTGTCTCAGCGGCGTCGTTGACGGCGGTGGCGGGCACGGCCGGCTCCAAGAACGAAGCGGCCGCCACCTCGTCCAGCTTCGGCGAAGTCGATGTCGTGGTCACCGGACATCCGAGGCCTTTCCGTGAGCCCGGACTCGAACCGGGTACGCCGGCCGCGTTGACCTGCGCCGTGGGTCCCTGCAACCTGCCGCAGTGGGACGGCAATCCGGAGTTGTTCCGAATCGACACCAACGGCATCGCCGGCACGACCATCAGGAACGTCTCGACTGGCGCCGTCTTCACCGACGTCACCGGCCCGCTCGATCACGCGTTCGGCAACTACGTGATCCTGGCCGAGACGCAGCTCGAACCGACCGGAGGGCTGAGCTTCGTGGCGGCGCCGCCGGCCGCACCGACCCAGTTCACGGTGGCGTCATTCAACATGGAGCGGTTCTACGACACCATCAACGACCCGGGCAGTGACGTCGCCCTGACCGTGACGGCCTACGACACGCGCCTCAACAAGGCGTCGCTGGTCATTCGCAACGTGCTGAACTTGCCTGACATCATTGGCGTGCAGGAAGTCGAGAAGCTCGATGTCCTCAACGCGATTGCCGCCAAGGTCAACGCCGATGCCGGCGCCGACAATCCGCAGTATGTGGCGTACTTGGAGGAAGGCATTGATCCCGGCGGCATCGACGTCGGGTTCCTCGTCAAGACCGCGGTCGGCCGCGTCGTCGTCCAGTCGGTGGAGCAGGTCGGGCTGGCCGCCACGTTCGTCGATCCGTCCGACGGCAGCATTGACGACCTGAACGATCGTCCGGCGTTGGTGCTGCGCGCTACGGTGCAAGGCCCGGTGACCGCGTTGCCGCAGGAGGTGACGGTGATCGTCAACCACCTGCGATCGCTGAACGGCGTGGATGAGGACTCGGCCACAGGCACTCGGGTGCGCGCCAAGCGCCAGGCCCAGGCCGAGTTCCTCGCCAACCTGATCCAGGGCATCCAGATCAATGACCCCGGCGAGGCCGTGATCTCGATCGGCGACTACAACGCGTTCACGTTCAACGACGGGCTCGGCGATTCCATGGGCGTCATTCGCGGCGAACCCACACCGGCCGACCAGGTGGTGACAGCTTCGCCGGACCTCGTCGAGCCGAACCTCGTGGATGTGGCCCAGTTCATCCCCGCGGACGAGCAGTACTCGTACGTGTTCGAAGGCAGCGCCCAGACGCTCGACCACGTGCTCGTGACGCAGAACCTGGTGCCGCAGTTTGTCGACTTGGTGCACCCGCGCATCAATGCCGACGTCGCCGAAGTCCTCCGCGGTGACGCGACCATTCCTCAGCGGCTGTCGGACCACGATCCGGCGGTGGCCTACTTCACGTTCCCGGCTGACACCGTCGCGCCCGTCTTCACCACCACCGTGAGCGACCAAACGCTGGAGGCGACCGGCCCAGACGGCGCGACGGCGACGTTCGCGACCCCGTCCGCGACCGACAATCTCGACGCCGTGGTCACGGTTACCTGCTCGCCGGCGAGCGGCAGCATCTTTGCGGTGGCCAGCACCGGCGTCACCTGCTCGGCGACGGACCTCGCCGGCAACACCGCGACGACGTCATTCAGTGTCACGGTGGAGGACACCACGGCGCCCGTGGTGACCGTGCCGGCCAACATCACCGCCCAGGCGACCTCCGCCGCCGGCGCGGTGGTCAGCTTCACCGCCTCGGCCAGTGATCTGGTCACGGCCTCGCCGGCCGTGACATGTGCGCCGTCCTCCGGCGCCACGTTCCCCGTTGGGGTCACGACGGTCACGTGCACCGCCGCCGACCTGGCGGGCAACTCCGCGAGCGCCTCGTTCACGGTGACCGTGACCGCAGCCGCGGTGGTACCGGGCCGGATCATCGGAGCGGGTACCGTGGGCACGGGTCGTGACCTGACCTGGTTCACGCTCGACGTGCGTGAATCGGCCAATTCGATCGAGCGCGGCTGGCTGGTGCTGAAGGTTGCCGATCGCCCCGGCCGGCCCGACCGCTACCTGGCCGCCAACGTGACGAGCGTCGAGTTCTCCAACGCGCCTGGTTATGCGCCGGGGCGGCGGCCGGGCAGCGGCGTCGACACTGTCCGCTTCACGGGTGTTGGGTACTGGAACGGCCACGCGGGCCACACCTATGAGGTGGTCGCGTCGGACCGCGGTGAGCCGGGCCGCGGTCGCGATACGTTCCAGGTCGTGGTCAAGAACGCCGGCGGCGCAGTCGTCGCCTCGGCGTCTGGCGCTCTCCGCGACGGCAACCTGCAGTCGCTTCGGTAAAGTCGGACCTGCTCCCCTTTTCGGAATCCGAAAATGGGGAGCAGGTCCCTGTTCGTTATCCGCGGCCGATGGCGCGCAGTTCGTGCTCGAGCGTCTGGGCCAGACCTTCTTCGATCGGCCGTGCGGTGAACCCCAGTTCACGCACGGCCTTGTCGTTGGCGCCAAAGTAGGTGGTCCCGGCGAGCACGCGCAGCGCCTCGGGCTGCAGCGCGGGAGGCAGGGTGGTGAATCGACCGGCCAGGCCGGTGAGCACCGCGAGCGCGCGCATGGTCCGCGGCCCCGGATGCAGCAGCGGCGCGCGCACTTTCCCAAACCTGGCCGCCACGTCGAAGGCGTACTCGAAGGTATGCCGAGGTCCGGTGATGATGTAGGTTTCGCCGGGGGTGCCCTTCTCCATGGCGAGAATGTGGCCGCGAGCGGTGTCTTCGACATGCGACCAGCAGAAGGCGGTCCGCGCCGGCGTCATCGGCAGGCGGGCGCGGAGCAGGTCGACGAGCGCCGTGTGCATGCCGCTGGTGTCGCCGGGGCCATAGACGAGCCCCGGCATGGCGATCATCAGCGGCAACCCCTCGTCTATCTTCGGCAACGCCACGCGGTAGTGGGCGATCCACTTGGTACGGTCGTACTGGCTCAGGTGGGGACCGTCGTAGCGGTAAGTCTCGTCGGGCACCGCGCCCCTGGTGTCGGAGAACACCGCCACGGTGCTCGTGTAGACGCCACGCGGGATCTCGAGCGTGCGCATGGTCTTGAGGACATTACGGGTGCCGTCGACGTTGATTTGATCGGCGAGCGGCTCGTGCACCCCGACCTTGTACCAAGCGGCACAATGAAAGACGCCGTCGACGCCCTTCATTGGCGCACGCAGGGTGCTGCGCTCGGTGATGTCGCCGGCGTGCATCTCGACGCCGAGCGCCTTCAGCATGCCCGCCTTCGCTGGCGTGCGGACGAGCGCCACCACCTTGTGGCCGCGGCCCAGCAGCTGCTTGACGATTTCTCCGCCGATGAAACCGGTTGCGCCTGTGACGAAGTACTTCGCCATGCCCCGGAGTCAGCTTACTACGCGCACAAATCGGCAACTCACCGTAGGGGCGGAACTTCAGTTCCGCCCGCCCTCCAGGCGGGTCTAAAGACCCGCCTCTACGGTCACGACTTCTTGCTGGCGTTCGAGAAGGCCCACCCGCCCAAGGCCTTCAACCAGGTCATCGATCAGATCGTCCGCGTGCTCGATGCCGGGCGACAGGCGAATCAGCGTGTCAGACAAACCTAGGGCTGCGCGCTGGTCGGCAGGAATCGAGGCATGCGTCATGCGCGCGGGATGGCAGATCAACGACTTCACGCCGCCCAGGCTTTCGCCCAGGGCAAACAGGCGACGGTTCGAGACGAATGCGGTGACGTCCTCGACGTTGCCATGCAGTTCAAACGACAGCATGCCGCCAAAGCCGGACATCTGTTCCTTCGCGACCCGGTGGCCGGGATGGTCCGGCAGGCCCGGGTAGTAAACGCGCGCCACCGCTGGATGCGAGGCAAGCGCGACCGCGATGCGGCCGGCGTTGTCGGCATGACGCTGCACGCGCAGCTCCAGCGTCTTCAGGCCGCGCATGGTGAGCCAGCAATCGAGCGGCGCGGGTACCGCGCCAATCGCGTTCTGCAGGAACTTGACCGGCTCGAACACCGCTGCGTCACGGGCCAGCACGGCACCCTGGATCAGATCGGAGTGACCGGCCAGGTACTTGGTCACGCTGTGGACCACCAGGTCGGCGCCGAGGGCGAAGGGCTGCTGAAACACCGGCGTGGCGAAGGTGTTGTCAACCACCACGAGCGCGCCTTTCGCGTGCGCCAGGGCGGCAATCGCGCGGATGTCTGACACCAGCAGTCGTGGATTGGTCGGCGACTCCAGCCACACCAGGCGTGTCCCGGCGGTGACGGCTGCGCTCACGGCCTCGAGATCGGTGGTGTCGACCGGCGTGATTCGCAGGTGGTACCCCGCGAAGACGCGATTGAGCAGGCGATAGGTGCCCCCGTACACGTCGTTGGGCACGATCACCTGGTCGCCCGGCCGCAGGTAGGCCTGAAGGATGGCATGCTCGGCCGCCAGCCCTGACGCAAACACGGCGCAATGTCCGACGCCTTCCAGTTCGGCCAGCACGCTCTCGAGCCGCTGGCGGGTCGGGTTGTTGGTCCGCGCGTAGTCGAATCCCCGGTTCACTCCGGGACTGTCCTGCTCGAACGTGGAAGTCTGGTAGATCGGCGCGATCAGCGCTCCGGTGGACGGGTCGCTGGGCTGGGCGGCGTGAATGGCACGGGTAGCAAAACGCATGTTATCGATCCTTGATGGTCGTGAACGGCACGGCGTGAATGCGATGGACGGCGCGCAGGCGCGCCAGGGCAGATGAGATGTCGGCAATCGGTTGTGGATGGATCAGCAGCCAGCGGTTCTGCCCGTCCCCCGAAGCTCCGTGCCGATCGGCCGGTGCGACGGGCGAGGCCAGCGACTGGACGCGAAGTCCGCTGTCGGCCGCCACATCGACGATGAACGCGTCGGTCGGGGGAATTCCGGGAAACGTCAGCCGGACAAAGCGGGGCGCCAGACGTTGGCTGCCACGTTCATCGAGTGAATCGGGCGCCAGGCCGCCCCAACCCAGCTGCCCGATCAGGAGCGCGAGGTTGTCGGGCGGGGCATCGCCCGCCAGGACGGCCAACATGTGATGAATTGCCGAGTGCGTCGCCATGAACCGTATCTCTCCCCTGCCTGGGGCGGGAGTTAGCACCACGGCTCTCTGGCCAGGTTGCTGTGGCGTCTGCGGGCCCGATCCCTCAGCCACTCTCGATAACCGTCATGGCCGTCACGGCCAAGACCTAATCAATGTATTTGAATCTGATGATTAGTGTCAAGCCGCGCTGATAATCAGGCCTTCATGCGAATGCTCCCTGCCGCTCTGCTCCTGCTCCCCGCACTCGTCTTCGCCGACACCTATCCCCGGCAGCCGGGCGTGGATGCGCTCCACTACGTGTTCCGCCTGACGCTGGCCGACACCACCGACGAGATCGCCGGCCGCGCCACCGTGACGGTGAAGTTCGTCGCCGATGGCGTGCGGGAAGTCGCGCTCGACCTCACCTCGGCGGCGGACGGCAAGGGCATGACCGTGCAGTCGGTATTGCACCAACCCCACCTGCCCGACCAGCCCAACCCGCCCAACCAGCCCCTGCCCTTCGCCCACGACAACCATCGCCTGCGCATCACGCTGCCGGCGCCGTCTCGGGCCGGGCAGGAGTTCACCTTCACGGTCGCGTACTCCGGCGTGCCCGGCGACGGGCTGCACATCCGTCCGAATATCCACGGCGAGCGGGCGTTCTTCAGCGACAGCTGGCCCAACCACGCCCGCCAGTGGCTGCCGGCCATCGATCATCCCTACGACAAGGCCACCGGCGAGTTCATCGTCACCGCGCCGAACCACTACCAGGTGGTTTCGAACGGCTTGCTGGTCGAGGAGATCGACCTGCCGAACAGCCAGCGGCGGACCCACTGGAAGCAGTCGGTCCCGATCGCCTCGTGGTTGCACGCGCTCGGCGTGGCGCGCTTCTCGGCGCACCATGCCGGACGCATCAGGGACATCCCGCTGCAAACCTGGGTGTTCCCGCAGAATCGGGACGGCGGCATCGCGCTGTTCGAAGACCTGTCGCGACGGGCGATGCTGTTCTACATGGATCACGTCGGGCCGTATTCCTACGAGAAGCTGGCCAACGTGCAGGCCGTCGGCATTGGCGGCGGCATGGAACTGGCGAGCGCGATCTTCTACGGCGAGAAGGATGTGGCGGCCGGCCGCGCGCCGGTGGTCCACGAAATCGCCCATCAGTGGTTCGGCAATGCCGTCACCGAGCGCGATTGGGACGATGTGTGGCTGAGTGAGGGATTCGCGACCTATTTCGCCCTGCTGTTCACCGAGCATGACGAGGGGCGCGACGCCTTCGTCGAGGGCCTGAAGCGCAGCCGCGAGCAGGTGTTCGCACTCACGCAGAAGCTGCCCGACGCGCCGATCGTCCATCGCAATCTCGACGAGATGCAGCGCGTCCTGAACGGCCTGATCTACCAGAAGGGCGGCTGGGTGCTGCACATGCTGCGGGCCGAGGTCGGCACCGAACACTTCTGGACGGCGATCCGCGAGTACTACCGCCGCTACCAGAACCTCAACGCGTCGACCGCGGATCTGCAGGCGGTATTCGAACAAGTCTCCGGCAAGAAGCTCGACTGGTTCTTCACGCAGTGGCTGACGCGGCCGGGCCTGCCGAAGCTGGAAGGCACCTGGCGCTACGATGCGGTCAGGAAACAGGTCGAGGTCACGCTCACGCAGTCGCAGGCGGCCGAGGCGTTCCGGCTGAACGTGGATGTCGGCCTGAGCTCGGCCCCTGGCGCACTGCCCCGCATTGAGCGCGTGGCAATGACGGACAAACGTGCCACCATGCGGTTCGACGCCGCGACCGAACCCGCGGCGGTCGTGATCGACCCGGGCACGTGGCTGCTCGTCGAGGCGGGCCCCTTTACCAAGGCGAAATAGGAACCATGGATAGACGCACCTTCATCAAGGCCGCCAGCGTGCCGCTGGGCGCCTCGGCACTCGGTCTCAACGCCTCAGCCATTTCGGCGACGAGCCAGGCCACCCCGCGATCATCGATCGTCGTCGTCGGTGGCGGCGCGTTCGGCGCCTGGACCGCGCTGCATCTGCGGGAGATGGGCCACACGGTGACCCTGATCGACGCCTATGGGCCGGGCAACTCGCGCGCCACGTCGGGCGACGAGACCCGCCAGATCCGCTGCGGCTACGGCGACCGCGAACTCTACTCGCGCTCGGCGCTCGCCGCCTTCACGGCGTGGAAGGCGCGCCAGGAAGAGTTCGGCGTGCCGCTCATGATGGAGACCGGCCGCCTGCAGTTGCTGCCGGACTGGACGCCCAGCGCCAGGGCCACGCAGGCGACGCTGGCGAAGATCGGCGTCAAGACCGAGGCCTTGACCCAGGACGACATGCGGAAGCGGTATCCGCAGATGAATCCCGAAGGCATGGGTGTGGGACTGCTGGAACCCGGCGCCTCGGTGCTGCGTGCCAAGCAGGCGATTCTCGCGGTGTCGGCCGCGTTCAAGCGCAAGGGCGGAACGGTGACGATTGCCCACGCCAGGCCCGGGCGCGGCGAAGGCCGCCGGCTGGTGGATCTGGAAACCGCGAACGGCGAACGCGTCGCTGCGCAGCAGTATGTCTTCGCCTGCGGACCGTGGCTGCCCCGCCTGTTCCCGGCGCTGCTCGGCAAGAGGATCCAGATCCCCGGCCGCGACGTGCTGTACTTCGGCACACCGGCCGGCGACACGCGCTTCAACTTCCCGAACTTCCCCAACTACTCGGAAGATCGCTGCTACGGCTTCTCGAACATCGACGAACGCGGCTTCAAGGTCTGCGCCACGTCGGGCTCCACCTCATTCGACCCCGACACCGACGAGCGCATCGTCACGCCCCATGAAGTGCGCCGGGCTCGCGCCTACCTGGCGCTGCGCTTCCCCGCGCTCAAGGATCAGCCGGTGATCGAAACGCGCGTGTGCCAGTTGGAGAACACGGCCGACGAGCATTTCATCATCGACCGGCATCCCGACTACGACAACGTGCTGATTGCCGGCGGCGGCTCGGGGCACGGCTTCAAGCATGGCCCGGTGCTGGGCCAGTACATCGCCAAACGCGCGCTGGGCGAGCCGACCGACCCGGCGTTCGACCACATGGTGCGTCTGGCCCGGTAGAGCAATGACGGGGCCCCGGCCGCGGGGCTCCCGGGCTACAATGGGTGCTGGTCCGGGGCGTGGCTCAGCCTGGTAGAGCGTCCGCTTTGGGAGCGGAATGTCGCTGGTTCGAATCCAGTCGCCCCGACCATTTTTCATGCACATCGCTCATGCGTTGAATCTTTTCGATTCGCTGCATAGGATGATCGACATGGACAGTTCGAAGCCGTCAGGTCCCCCGTCTCCGCTCGCCGCCCGTCCGCACGCCTCGTCCGCCCGCCGCCAGTCCCGCCAGCAGTTCGCGATTGACAGCCTCCAGCAGCGCTGTCAGCAGCCGTCGCAGCAGCAGTAGTCCCCACAACGGTTCCTGATTGACCCGTCCGGCGCCATGCGCCGAGAGGATATCGCTCTTTCTCGAGGTGACTCCCGTGAAGTCGTCATTGCTGGTCGTGTTGTATCTGTTGGTGGCGGTCGAGGCGGCGGCGCAAGCGCCGCTGACACCGCGGCCCCTCGATTCCCTGGCCGCCGAAACGTTCGAGCAGGCCATGGCCGGCTCGGCGCTGGTACGCGACCTGGTCCGCCAGCTCGAGGCGTCGAACCTGGTCGTCCACATTGAAACCTCGCGCAGCCTGCCGCACGGGATCAGCGGCACCATGCGGTTCGTCACCAGCCGCGGCGGTTACCGCTTCGTGCGCATTTCGCTGGCCGTGGACATGCGCAGCGAGCGGCGCGCCGCCATCCTGGGCCACGAGCTGCAGCACGCGTGCGAAGTGGCGGCCTCGGACGCGCACGACCTCGACGGCGTTCGACGGCTCTACGAGGCTGCCGGGCATCACCCCACGCATTCAGCGGATGTCTTCGAGACCAAGGCGGCGTTAATGGTCGAACGCCAGGTGGAAGCCGAGCTGAGGACGGCCGTGCATACCGACCGCGGCGGCAAGTAGGGGCCGCAGATGACGGGCCGCAGATTACGGGCCGCAGATTACGCAGATAACGCAGACTAGGCGCCAGGCGCCAGCGGACCCGATAGCTCAGGCAGCCGCGCCAGCCACCAGGCGCGGGCGTGATCGTTCGACCAGCCGCGGGCCAGGTGCCGCTCCTTGATCGCAGCCAGCAGTTCGCCGGCATCCTGCGGCCGGTCGGCGGGGTTCTTCTTCAGGCACCACAGCACCAGGTCGTCGATGTCGCGCGACAGCCCGGTGGAAACCCGCTGCGACGGTGCCACCGGCGCCGCGTGAACATGATCGACGAGGGTCTGCATCTGCGTGCCGTCCTGGAACACGCGCGTGCCGGTCAGCAGGTAGAACGCGACGCAACCCAGCGCATACACGTCAGCACGACGGTCGACATCGTCACGCCCCAGGATCACTTCCGGCGCCATGTAGGCCGGTGTGCCAATCAGCGTGTGTGCCGTCGCCAGGGTTTCGGTGACGGCAGTGGCCGGGTCGGTCTTTCGTGTCTGGACCAGTCCGAAATCCAGCACCTTCACGTAGTCGAAGTCGCGGCCCATGCGGCACAGGAAGATGTTCGCGGGCTTGACGTCGCGATGTACCAGGCCGCGCTCGTGCGCCTCGGCCAACGAGTGACACACCTGCTGCAGCAGGAACATGGCGCGCTCCGGCGGCAACGGGCCGAACTCGCGCACCAGCGACTCGAGGTCGCGCCCTGACAGCAGTTCCATCACGTAGTAGAAGCTGCCATCGTCGGTCGCGCCAAAGTCGAAGAGCCGGATGGAATGTTCGGAGCTGAGCGCTGCGGTGGCCTGCGCTTCCCGTTCGAACCGCCGCAACTGGGCCTGCGAGGCCGATACGGTGTCGCCCATCACTTCGGCGCGGACCAACTTCACCGCGGCGTCGCGGGCCAGCAGGCGGTGACGCGCGCGCCAGACGGCGCCCATGCCGCCCTCGCCGAGTTGCTCGATCAACTCGTAGCTGCCCAGTTCTCGAGCCTCGCTGATGCGACGGCCCATCCGCTGGAACAGCTTCGACGGCAACACCGCGGCGATGGCGCACGAGTAGTTGGGCATGGCCAGGATCAGGGTCTCGACGAGCGAGGGGACATCCACCCCGCGCAGGTGTGCGAACCAGATGCCGAGCGGTCCCATCGAGGCCGACACGAGCGCGGCCACGATCATGGGCCGTGGAGGCGCCGGCATGACCGCGGCCGAGAGCAGAATCACGATGGGAATCCACGACAGCTGCCCGGGAGCGTGGTAGACCGGATCCCGTGCCCAGGTCTCGAGCAACGCGATGCCGGCAGAGTTCAGCAGCATCAACACGAGACCCGAGTCGGCCTTGGCGCGGTCGCCGCACCGCCAGAAACAGGTGTGCAGGTAGACCGCCCCGGCAAACAACACCGCGACCACTTCGATGGTGATCATCCGAGGGTTGATCGGCGTGCCGAGCACCGCCGGGAACAACGCCCCGTCCATCACCAGGCCCATCAACCACATGGCGCCGCTGATCAGCGCAAACAGCCGCAGCCGCTGAACCAGCTCCGCGACAACATCGTCCGGCATCCGGGCTGACGACTGCGGTCCCGATGCCGGCCCGGGCGTGGGCAGGCGGGGGGCAATGACCTGCTTCTTCACAAAGCCGTTCCGATCGGCGGACGCATAGTGTTAGTCTAAGCCAGCTCATGCTAACAGCCGCTGCCCGGCCCACGACTACGTGCACCACCATGATGACCACTGGAGACGCCTCCAGCGGATGAGGTGAGCTGCCGTCACCGGGCCTTACGCAAGGGCCATCATCCGCGAGGTTGATGGCCTTTTTGTTTTTCACGAGGAATACGAGATGAAGCTCGAAGTCTGGAAGTTCGGCGGCGCGTCGCTCGCGGATGGACGCGCCATCCAGAAGGCCGCGCGGCAGATTGCCGCGCACCGCGGACCATTAGTGGTCGTCGCCTCGGCCCTGGCCGGGGTGACCGACCTGCTGCTGCAAGGGACGCCGCAGGCCGCCGTGGCGTTCCGCCGCAAGCACACGGCAGCGGCTCGCGCCGTCGTTGGCACCGGGGCTGCGCTGCGGTCGCTGATGCAGCTCATCGACGGCCTGTCGCGCGAGTACGAAGACTTGTGTGCCGCCGTGTCGGTGCTCGGCTACGCCGACCCCCGCGTGCAGGACGCCCTGGTTTCGCGTGGGGAACGCATGTCCGCGCAACTGCTGACCGCGGCAGTCGCCCGGCTGAAGCGGCGCGCCCGATTCATCGACGCGCTCGAAGTGGTCAGCACCGACGACCTGCACGGCGGCGCCACGCCGAAACTGGACGAGACCCGCCGGCGTGCCCGCAAGGTGCTGGGACCCATCCTGGCGTCGGGCACCGTAACCATCGTGCCCGGCTACATCGGCCGCTCGCCTGATGGCAGCCTCACCACCATGGGGCGGGGCGGCTCAGACCTCACCGCCACCGTGCTCGCCCGGGCCCTGGGCGCGCGCACCGTGGTGCTGTGGAAGGACGTGCCCGGCATTCTCACCGCCGATCCCCGCATGGTCCCCGATGCGCGGCTCATTCCGCAGCTGCATCACCGCGAGGCCGCCGAAGTCGCGCACTACGGCGCGAAAGTGCTGCACCCGCGCGCGCTGATTCCGATCGCCGGAACAACGATCGCGCTCCACGTGCGGTCGTTCATCAACCCCGACCTGCCCGGCACCGAAGTGTCGGCGCGCCAGGCGCTGAAGGGCTATCCAGTCAAGGCGCTGGCGCTGCTGCCGGCCCAGGCCGTCGTGACCGTCGCCGGCAAGGGGATGGTCGGCGTACACGGCATTGCCGCACGCACGTTTACCGCTGTCGATGCGGAAGGGCTGTCGGTCTCCACCATCTTCCAGGCTTCGTCTGAAAGCTCGATTGGCTTCACCATCCCCGAGTCGCAAGCCGAGCGAGCCGTCCGACGGCTGCGCCAGGCGTTCCGTCATGAGCTGGAGCAGGGCCTGATTGACGGGGTCACCTCGACTCCGCACATGTCGGTCATCGCGGTCGTCGGCGAGGGCATGGTCGGAACCCCGGGCATTTCAGCCCGCGTGTTCGCGGCGCTCGAGAGCGGCGGCATCAACGTGGTCGCCATCGCCCAGGGGTCGTCAGAGCGCAACATCTCGTTCGTGGTGGCCAGCAGTCACGCTCCGGAAGCTGCTCGCCGGGTGCATGCGGCCTTTCAGTTGGCGAAGATTGGCGGCGGCCGCCCGCTCACCCGCCGGCACACCGATGTCGTGCTGCTTGGTTTCGGCCGCGTCGGCCGAGCCTTGTCGGATCAGATTGCAACCTCGCAAAACGATGATGTCCGCATCGTCGGGCTGCTGGACCGCTCCGGCTACGTCTTCGATTCGCGCGGTCTGGCCCGCGCGCGATTGCTGCGGCTCGCCCGGGCCAAGGACGCCGGCGCCTTGCTCGCCTCGCTGGGCGGCCAGAAGGCCTCAGCCGCCGAGGCGCTGTCGGTGATGTCCAATCACGCCGTGTCGCGGCCGGTCATGGTCGATGTGACCAGCGACGACACGGGGTCGCTGTTGCAGTCAGCGATCAGCCACGGCTTCGATGTCGTGCTCGCCAACAAGAAGCCGCTGGCAGGCACTCGCGAGGCTTACGACCGGCTGGTCACCGTGCCCGCCCAGTTGGGGCGGCGGGTCCGCTACGAAGCCACGGTCGGGGCGGGGCTGCCCATCATCGACACCTTTCGCAAGCTCGATGAAACCGGCGATCGCGTGTTGCGCATCGACGGTTGCGTCAGCGGCACGCTGATGTTCGTGCTGTCGGAAGTCTCGGCCGGCCGGCCCTTCTCCAGCGCGGTGCGAGAGGCCGTTGCCCGCGGCTACGCCGAGCCGGACCCGCGCGACGATCTGTCGGGGCGCGATGCCGCGCGCAAGGGCTTGATCCTGGCCAGGATGCTTGGCTACCGAGGCGAGGCCCCGAAGCCCGATGACCTGGTGCCGAAGGCCTACGCCGGGCTGCCGCTGGCGGCGTTTCTCGAGCGGCTGCCGGAACTGGATGCGTCGTGGCAATCGCGAGTCGCGGCGCTGGCGAAGAAGGGCCGCGTGTTGCGATACGTGGTGTCTGCGACACCGCAGCGGGTGACGGCTGGTCTGGTCGACGTGCCGGCCTCGAGCCCCATGGGGGCGGCCAGCGGCACGCGGAACCTCGTGACCTTTCACTCGCGCCGCTACCAGCGCGAACCGCTCGTCATCAGCGGTCCAGGCGCCGGTCCTGACGTCACGGCCGCGGGCATCCTCAACGACATCCGGTCACTCGGAACGGCCTGACGCTACTCCCAGCGGAACACCCGCGCTGACAGCGCCGTGCAGGCCACGGCGATGATCGTCAGCGCGGCGAGGTCGCCCAGGTGGGCCGACCACTGGGCGCCACCCCAGATGCCGCGCAGCAGCGACACGATGTAAGTCATGGGCAGCAGCCGTGAGAGGAACTGCAGCACGGGCGGCATGACCTCGATCGGCACGAACAGGCCCGAGACCGCAATCATCGGATAGAAGATCAGGGCGCCCAGCGGCTGCGCGAAGCGGGCGGTGCGCACCAGGCTGGCGATCACGAACCCGATCGAGAGAATCGACAGCGTGCTCACCAGCACGGCAACCGCGAACGAGAACACCGGCACGTTCAAGCCGACCGGATAGAAGCGGCGGCCGGCCAGCAGCATCAAGGCGATGGTAGTGGCGGTGAACAAGAGTTTCACCAGCACATGGGCCGACAGAATGGTCTGCGGCCGCAGCGGCGTGGCGCGCAGCCGCTTGAGGATGCCGCCCTCGCGGTAGATCGAGATGATCGTCACCAGCGAGACGACGGCGCTGATGGCGATCAGGACCGAGACGAGCACGGGGAGGCCGCTCTGCAGGAACGAGGCGGCGCCGGCCGAGATCGGCGAGCGGGCCCCGCGTCCCAGCGATCGCCCGAGCACCAGGAAGATCGCCACCGGCATCAGCAGCGTGCCGATCGCCCCCAGCGGTTCGCGCAGGAAGATCTTGATCTCGAGCCAGGTGAGTTGCAGCAGTCCGCGCAGCATCAGCGTCCCTCAATCCCGAATCGAGTGGCCGGTTAACTTGAGGAACACGTCCTCGAGGCTGGGCAGTTCCGTCCGGAAGTCGCGCACCCGCACCTGGTGCTCGGCCAGGCATTGGATGACCTCGCTGACGAAGTCGTCGCCGCAGCCGCGGAGGGCAAACCTGGACTCGGCCCGCTGCACGCCTTCGACCCTCGGCAGGGCGCGAAACCGCTCTTCGGCCAGCGGGTCGTCGGTGATCAGCACCACGGTGCGTTCAGGACAATGACGTTCGACCAGCCGCTGCGGCGAGTCGACGTCGATGATGCGGCCGTGTTCGATGATGGCGACGCGGTCGCACAACCGCTCGGCCTCCTCCATCAAATGGGTCGTCATGAAGACGGTCTTGCCGCGGGCGCGGATGCCGCGGACCAGTTCCCAGATGGCGCGTCGGGCCTGCGGGTCGAGCCCGGTGGTGAGCTCGTCGAGAAACACGAGTTCCGGATCGTTGATCAGGGCCAGCGCGATGAACAGCCGCTGCTGCTGCCCGCCCGACAGGGTCATGAACCACGCGTCGCGCTTCTCGGCGAGGCCCAGTTGGTCGAGCAGGCGATCGGCCTCCGCCACCGGACGACGGTAGAGCGAGGCCCACAGGTGGGCGGCCTCCCACACCTTGATGCGTTTCTGCAGGTGCGCCTGCTGCAACTGCACGCCGATGCGTTCCTGCAGGCGATAGACGTCGCGGAACGGATCGAGGCCGAGCACGGTGATGGTGCCGCGATCGGGTTTCCGCAGGCCCTCGACGCACTCCATGGTGGTGGTCTTGCCGGCGCCGTTGGGCCCAATCAACCCGAAGATCTCGCCCTCGCGCACCTCGAACGACACCTCGTCCACGGCAACGGTCTTGCCGTAAGTCTTCCGCACCCCGGCAACGCTGACTGCCGGGCGTATGGCAGTGGTCACTGCTGGAACGAGGCCTGGAAGTCGGCGAACGATTTCTGGATGCGGTGCAGGAACGCGGCTTCGAAGTCGACGCCGGCACCAAGGTCGCGCAGCAGGTTGGCGACGGCCGTGCCGCCGGCTTCATCGAGCAGGCGGCGAGCGGCCAGCGCGCTCGTCGCGTAGGCGACCTGCGCGTCGGCGCCGCTCAGCTTGCCGAAGGAGCTGGCCAGGGCCGTGAGCGACGGCACCTGCGGCGACTTCGCCACGCGGGCCTCGGCCCAGGCCAGGCTGTCGCTCTCGAGCACCGAGGCCAGCCCTTCGTTCAGCCATGTCGGCAGGGTGGTGGTGGCGAGTGAGCGGATCAGGGCGTGCGCGAACTCGTGCGCCAGCACGCGGTCGAGATCCTCACCCTTCTCACCGGCGCCGCGCATGGGCACGCGAATGGTGCCATCGAACGCCGCCGCCGCCCACTGAGGCGAGCGCGTGATGTCGCGAAACTGCTCGCCGCTGTAGAGGACGACCGGGATCGACTTCGGCGGGAAGACGCCGAACACGTCGCTGATGCGCCAGTAGGCCTTGTTCAGCGACTCGATCGCCTGCGACGCCATGTCGGCATCCTCGGGGCCTTCGAACTGGACGGTGAAGAAGTCGCCGACGGTCAGCCGCATCCGCTCGTGCAGTTCGAATTCGCGCTTCCAGCGTTCGAGCGTGTCCCGCACGCTCGCTTCGTCCGGCACCGCGACGGCGACCTCTTCATACAGGCGGATCGCCTCCTGCAGATCGCCCCGGCGCTTCGCCACCTGGCCCAGTTGGGCACGCGCGCGGACCAGTCCCGGCGACAGCACGAGCGCCTGCTCGAGCGAGGCCCTGGCATCGTCATCGCGCCGCAGGACGAATGCGGCCGTGCCGAGGCCCAGGTGCAGCCGGGCGTTCTTCGGGTCCAGGGTGATGGCGTCGCGGAACGCCTGCTCGGCCGCCTGCGCCTTGCCGGCATCGAGCGCCGCCCACGCCTCTTGCTCCAGCATGGCGGCCTTGGGGCTCGTTTGCGCGAACGCCCACTGGGCGCCGAAGACCAGCACGAGAGCGATAGCCAGCCGGGGGGTGGTCACGGGTTCATTATAGGCAGACGGGGCGGCGCCGCAGGACGGGGAGGGACAGCTTGACGGGGTCGCACTGCTTGCTTGCCGCGCCGTAGCGTCAGCGCGAAGGCGGGACGGGGACCGTGTTCCCGGCGAACTACGCCGTGCCGCTCAGCCGCGAGCGGCGGCGACGATCACGCGAAGAAGTCTAAACCACCCGCCGCTCGTCGGCTGCAGCGGCTGTTAGGCCGCTGTTACAACCCAAGGCCTGAGAAATCGCGCGACCCTCGAAATACCGTGGCAATCTCCACGGTCGTGGCCCGCCGTCGATAAACGATTCGAAAGCTGCCGAAAATGACTTCGCGGAGTTCTGGGGATTGCTGTTCCGGCACCATGCGACCCGAATCGGGAAACTGCTCAAGGCGCTCAACAGCGGCCACGAGGCGCCGAACCGTCAAGTCCGCCCAGGCCGGCGAATCGGTGTCAATGAAGGTGCGAATCTCTTCGAGATCAGCGACTGCGCGCGGAGACCAAATGAGCTCGGTCACAGGCCCAGACGGCGTTTGACCTCATTGTGAGGAATGCCTTCGCCCCGGTCGAGCTGAGCCAGGCCTTCCTCGATCTTCGCGAGAAACACGAGACGTTCAATCGCGTCATCGACCGAGGCATTTTCGGGCAATTCACGAATCGCCTCGATCATCCGCTCACGCGTGATGCGGTGTGGCATATGGCCGATTCTAGCCTGTTGGCGTTAAAGGCGAAAACGGGTGGGGGCCTAACGTCCGGCTTCAGCCGCGGCGGCCTAGAATGTCACCAGCCGCCGTCGGCTGCAACCGCTGGTTTGGACGCCCGCTACTGCACAGGGGACAGCACTCCGAGGTGCCGCAACACAGTCAGAGTCACCCCTTGCCGCGCCGGGCCGAAGGTCTGATCCGGTGTCGTGGTCTCCAATACCGTCGCAAACACATGGACGCGTCCGCGCCGTTCAACCCAGCCGACCCACCCTCGCCCTGCGGCAGCAGAACCGACCCCGTCTTGGCGCGAATAAGATATTCCGCTGTCTGGTCGGCCACCATCATGGCTTTGACGGTCGCCATCGTCTCGGCGGAGAACGGCAGATCCCCCGGATGCAAGCGCGAGAGAAACTCGACCTGCTCGCGCAGAGATACGCGCAGTCCGCCGGTCAGCCAGAATTGATCGATTCCACCTGAGATATCTCTATTTCCATAGCCGACTGCATCGACGAATCGCTGCATTCGCTCTGCGCCGATACGGCGAGCCAGTTCCTGGAAGTGAGGAACTGCCGACAGGCGAAAGGCCGTCTGTAGATCACGATCCCGGTTCAACTCGGTTCGATCGCGAACGACGCCGTCCCACTTGATGACCGTGCCGGCATCGGTCACGACGCCGGTTTCAAGAGCAATGAGAGAGTTGAGAATCTTGAATGTCGACGCGGGGATCAGGCGGCGATTGACACGTTCCGCATGCCCCGCCCGGTAGCTATTCGTCGCAAGGTCGTGGACGAGGACAGAACCGGTGAATCCTGTTGCGTCGATCGCTTGCCGCGCGGTTGGTACCTCCTCAACCGGCACCTGAGCGACCACAGGCGTCGGGGTGGCGGCTCCCGCGCCCAGAAGCACAACACAAATCAGTCGCAACAGCCCACGCATGAACACCCCTGTTTCTTGTCGACCCAACCACTCTTGCAGTAGACCGCTTGAGTATCGTCGCAACCTAATACGGACCCACCGGAATCATCTAGTGCTTTCGATCTCGACGCAGCGCGTAAGGTTTAGGTCGATGGCCGATACGTTCACGGCCACGCGCTGGCTGCGTAGGCGCGCGTTACGCGACTCGGGCCAACCGACGTCGGTCTTGGCCTGCGAGCTCAGCTCGTCGCAGCCAACGCCATGACCGACGATCGAGCGGCGCCGCCCGTCGTAACGGCGCGAACGCCAGACCAGTGGGCACTCGTCTTCCATCGCAGCGGGAACCGGATTCCCGCAGGGGCACTTCGTTCCCAGGTAGCCTCGCCTCACTGTGCAGCACACGCACGAAATACGCGCCTCGAGACCTGGCACGAAGTCTGCTCCGTGTGCCTCATGGATCCAATCGTCTCGTATCGCGATCTCGAAATGTGGCACTTGTCGATGCAGCGGGTGGACCTGGTGATTGCGGACACGAAGCTCATGCCGCGGATCGAGTTCGACCTCACGCGCCAGATGCGTCGGGCAGCGATCTCGATTCCCTCGAACATCGCCGAGGGGTGGCGACGGAAGCGCCGGAGGGCCGCATACCAGAATCACGTCTCGATCGCCTACGGCTCACACGGCGAGTTGGAGACCCAGCTGGAGGTCTGCTTCCGAAACGACTTCCTGGACCGCAAGCGGTGCGCGCCAACTGTCGACGTGTGCAGCCGTGTCGGCACTATGCTCGTCCGGTTGCACGACGCACTGGACTAGAAGCAGGCAGCACTCCCGTCAGAGGTTCAGCACCCCGTCGAGTGTTGTGACCCCGTCAAATAGTGCCGCCCCGTCTGGTTCGGCAGTTGGCACGATGCTCGTCCGACTGCACGATGCGTTGGACTAGCGGCGAGCACCCGTTCAAGAAGCGCCGTCCCCGTCGGGGGGGTGTTGCCCCGTCCAGTGGTGCCGCCCCGTCGGGAGGTATCGGTCCCCCGTCAGCGATCGGGCCCCCGTCCGTGGCCTGTCAGGTCCCTAGACGTCCAGGCCGATCATCCTCATGAGCTCGAGCGCATTGCTCTGCGTGATCACCCCGTCGCGCAGCTTGTAATCGAAGCGCATCTGCCCGTTCTCGACGTGATCCTGCAGGTGGACGTTCTTGACCTGATCGGGGAAGATTTCCGCGATCTCGGTCAGCGCCAGGTCGTGCGTGGTGACCACGCCGATGGCGCCGCGCTGCACCAGCAGGCGGATCAGCGCCTCGGCGGCCGAGCGGCGGTCCTTGGAATTGGTGCCGCTCAGCAGTTCGTCGAACAGGAACAGCACGTGGCCGGGTCCATCGAGCAGGTTGCAGATCTGGCGAATGCGCAGGACCTCGGTGAAGAAACCCGAGCGGCCCTCGCGCAGCGAGTCGGTATGCCGCAGGCACGTGCCGAGCACCAGCGGCGACAGCCGCATCCGCGTGGCACGAACCGGCGCGCCGGACAGGGCCAGCACGGCGTTGAGGCCAATCGTGCGCATCAGCGTGCTCTTGCCGGCCATGTTGGATCCGCTGACGATCAGGACCTGGGGGCTCGGCGCCTGGGGCTTTGGACTCGAGTCCAACGACACGCTGTTGCGGACGGCCACGGCCCTCGGAATCAGCGGATGGGCCAAGTCGGTCGCGTCGTAGACTGCCTCGCCGTCCGCGGGCTCGACGACTTCCGCGAACACGTCGGCAGGATGCTCGTAGGCATAGCCGGCCAGCGACAGCAGCGCTTCCATCTCCCCCACCACGTCGACCCACTCGCGCAACCGCGCGCCGTCACGTGCCCGCCAGGCCTCGGCGGCGAAGCCAATCTGCACCGTGAACAGGAACGGAATTTCGAGCAGCCGCGCGAACGCGTTGTGGCGGGAATCGACCCAGTCGCTGACGCGGGCGAGACGCGCGATGCCGCGTGACGCCGCATCGGCCGGCGCGCCGCCCTTGAGCCGCGCCACCAGCGTCACCAGCGCCGGGTCGTCGAAGACCCCGCCTTCGATCTCGACGACCACCTTCGCCAGCAAGTCAAGTCCGGCCGACATGGTCGCCGACGATAGCCCTTCAACAACCGCGGTGGCACGCTTCATCAGCCAACCGAGCAAGGCGAGGTTCGCCAGCGTCACCACGACCAGGGGCCACACCGGACCGCCGGACAGCGCCGCCCAGGTACCCGCCGCAAACGCCAGCGCCATCACGATCGCCAGCGGACGGCCGGCTCCCGGAAGCATTGGCGGCGCCTGCGCCCACGCGATCAACCGCTCGGGCATCAGTCGCCGCGGACCGGCGGCGGCATTGACGGTGGCAATGCGTTCACGCAGGTCGACCTGCAGCCGCAGCGCGATCACGCGCGATTGGCGCTCACGAATCTCGGCCGGCGCGGCGGCCGCCGACAACCAGGCCGCCAGGCGTTCCTCGCCAATCGGTGTGCGCGCTCCGGAAATCAACTCATACAGGCTGCCAACGCCAAACACATCCAGGTCGTCCGCGTAGGGATGCTCGACGTGGCGAAACCGGTCGCTGACCTGGCCCGTACCCGACCAGCGATCCTCGATGCGCGCGATGCCGTCGGTGTAAAAGGCTACCGCGGCCTGCGCGCGGGCCAGCGCCCGCATGACCAGCTCGTGCCAGACCGCCAGCGCCACGAACGCGCCAACGGCGCCGCCGATCACTACCGCATTGGGATCGCCCTGGACGGTGACCGCCCAGTAGACCAGGACGAACAGGAACGCCGCAACCTTGGCGTTGCCCAGGCGCACGTGCGCGCGCTCACGGGCAGCCACAACCTGCTGGCGGGCGGCCAGCCGTTGCGCGTACTCATCGAGGGGGGAGGGAGAGGTGCCGACCACCTCTCCATGATGTCACTATCCGTGGCCCTAGAAGCGGTAGCCGAGCGTGAAGCGGATCGCGCCGAACTCGAACGCATCCGCTCGCCGCAGGTCGGTGCCCGCCGCATTGGTGAGGATGAAGGGATTGGTGGCGGCCACCGGTCCCTGCGATCGCACGGTGTAGCGGTCTTCGTCGATCAGGCTGGTCCACAGGTACTCGGCGCCTGCGGTGAGCTTGCCAAACCTGGCATCGATGCCGGCGCCCAGCTGGTAGCCCCAGGCCATCTCGTCGGCATCTTCAACGAACGTGTTGGCGGTGTTGCTGGTCGCAAAGCTGTGATCGAGCCGCGCCCACGCGCCGCCGCCGGTGGCGTAAACCAGCACCCGCTCGCCGCCGTAGCCGGCGCGCGCCCTAAGGCCGCCCACCCACGAGAGCTCGCGCGTGAAGGTGTAGAACGCGGGAGTGGTGCTGAACGCGGTCACACTGTCGACGTGATCCGGAGCCGACAGCTCCACGAGACCGCCGAACACCATGCGGCCCGACTGCCAGTCGTAGCCCACCCGTCCGCCGAAATCCGGGCCGTCATCATCGACGGTGCAGCCGCCAGCGGGCAGCGCCGTCGCCGAGACACCAACGCAGAAGCCGGGCGAAAACGCGTTGGCCCCAGCCGCGGTCGTGACCATGTCGCTAAAGTCGCCGTCCAGGTTCTTGTCGAAGACGACGGTGTTGTTGCTGCCCTCGGGAATCTTACTGAAGCCGAGGTGACCGCTGATGTATCCCCCGGTCCATTCTTGTGCGTTGGCGTGTGTGGCTCCGCACGTGATGGCGATCGCCACGGCCATGATCATCCCAGTCCTCTTCATTGCGAGTTCCTCCATAGGTGTCTACGGACGAACTCGCCGGTTGGATTGGCCGCGTCTGGCGCGAGCGCGAATCAGGGGTTCAACTCGAGCGTCATCTCGACCATGGTCGGCCGAAACCCGCGGCGCTCGAACAACCGCTGGGCGCCGGCATTCGGCGCCGCCGTCCACAGCACCACGCGCGGCATGCCGCGCGCGCGCAACCAGGCGATGGCCGCGTCCAGCAACTGCTGCCCGGCACCATGGCTGCGAGCCGCCTCGGACACGAGGAGATCGTGAATGAACCCCGCTTCGTCGCGCAGTTCCTTCCATGACAGCGGCTCGATGCCGGCGTAGACATAACCGGCCACCGCGCCGTCGATCTCGGCCACCAGCACGACGGCCTCCGGCTGCGCCAACTGGCTGCCCAGGAAGCTCGCGTAGCCCTCCTCGGCGCCGTCATCGAGAGAGAGAAAGCGCTGCGGATCGAACGCGTAGTGCGTGCGCATGAGTGCGGCGCCGAGACGGCCCAACGCCGGGAGGTCGCGGGACTCTGCGGGACGAATGAGGGTAGCCACGAATCGAATCATGGCACGAAGGCGGGCTTGCCGCGCCGTAGCGGAGCGAAGGCGGGCGCGGAAGCCACGGGGCTTCCGCGCGTGAGGCGAGCCTATCTCGAGCGGATGATCAGCGGATCGGTGAGAGACACTTTCAGCTTGCGGCCCGATGCCAGGCGAATCTCGTCGCCGTCGGTGGCCAGCACGACGGCGGTGCCGCCGCCGGCGCCGACCGCGGTGCCGATCGCGGCGCCCTTCTTGCCCCCGGCAATAGCTCCGATGATGGCGCCGGCCGCCGCGCCCACGCCAATCTTCACGGCATCGTCTTTTTTGTTGTTGTCAGCGACCCAGTAGAGCGGCTTCGTCGCAATGTCGTAGGTCACCGAGCGGAAGGTGATGCGATCGAACCGCAGCCCGAGTTCGGCGCGGCCCTTGACCTTGCCCGACTCCTGGGCGCCGGTCACGTGGCCGGTCAGGACGCTGCCGGCGGGAATCACGGTGACCTCGTCGATCACCACCGGCGAATCGAGCGTGCCGCGGACCGCGTCTTCGGCGCCGCTGGTATCGGACGCGTGCGACGACTCGAGCGTGACGTCGAGCACGGTGTTGTCGGGAATGGTCACCGACCGCACGCGCTCGGCGGCGGCCGGCGCCTCGGGTGCCGCGCTCGCGCGCTTCACCTCGGTGATGTTCTTGCGCACGACCCGGGTGGTGGTGTTGGGACGGTCGCCGGTCAGCTCGACGACTTCCGGATTGACGGTGGCAATCTTGCCGCGGACGAGCGAGCCGTCCTGCGTGACGACGGTGACCTCGGTGCCGGCGGGAATTTCTTCGATGGCTTCCGCCCGGCTGCAGGCCAGAGTCAAGCCACTCATCAAGACGGTGGCGGCCAATGCGACGGTTCCAAGCTGTGTCTTTATCACTTCAGTTGCCTCGGCTGGGGTAGGAGCAATTGCCGTACCCGGTTCTCGAGGGAAAAGAGGTGCAGTACGGATGAGGCGGTAGCCCAATGTGGGTATCGTGTGCCACACAGGCTTACCGCCGGCCCGGGAGGGCCAACTCATCCAATGGGCCCGGCGACAGGCCCTCGCTGGTTATCGTCGCTAGAACCGGAACAGCCGCGTCATCTTGACGACGAACGCCCGGTTCTTGAGCGCCAGGCGGTTGGCGTGGGGGTCGAGCGGGTCGGTGTCCAGTTCGTCGGTCCAGACAATGAAGAACTCGCTGCCGGGACGGTACTCCCACCGGAAGCGCACGTTGCTGCTGAAGGTGTGGTCGGCGGAGCTGTACTGCAGCAGCGCGCTCGCGAACATGCGCGGCGAGAAGCCGTAGTCGGTGCGGGCGCCAAACTGGCGGGTGGTAAAGGCGCCGCTCGGCAACTCGATCCGGTTGATCACGACCCGCGGCTCGACCGAGAACTGCTTGAGGATGGCGATGCGCCCCTGCGAGAAACTCACCGACCGAATCGACCCGCTGTAGTAATTCCCCACTTGCAGGCCGATGTTGCCCGACAGCCGCCGCTGCTGGCCCATGTTGTACGACATCACCACATCGCTGTAGTGGTAGCCGCCCACCGGAATGGGCTTGCCGCCGGCCGGCGTGAAGGGCGAGACCAACAGGTCGTAGTTGGCGTTGGCCTCGACGTTGAAGGTGTCGCTGTTGTCGAACTCCACGTTGAACCGGCCGGTCTGCTGCCGCGACTCGACTGCGCCGGCACCATTCTCAAAATATTCGAGGCTGCCGTCAAATGTGAATTTGCGGACTGCAGGCATGTTCCGCGGCCGGGGACTGAAGCGGCCCGAGACAAACGACCGGGTGAAATCGGTTCGCCTCAGAAAGCCCACTTCGGGGTTGAAATCCCTGCCCACCTTCAGGACACTGGCGCTGACACCGTAGCGATCGGGCGACCAGTCAAACCGCCCCTGAAAGCTCTCGTCGTCGCCCGTCAAGCCGGTCGTTCGCGTTTGCGCGTAGTAGCCAGTGAGGCTGACGTTCTGATAGAACCCGAAGGCGGCATCGACGCCGAACGCCTGGTTGTCGCCACCTGCTGTGACGCTGGATTCGTTACGATTGGTGAAGATGGCGCCCACGGTGCTGCGCCTCAGGATGTCGCGCTTGGCACGGACCACGGTGAAGTTGGTCGAGGGCGTACCGGACCGTGCCTCGTCGCCGGCCTGAATGTTCATGACACCCACGCCGAAGGCACCCACCTTTCCGGTCAGCCGGCCGCCGACGTCGATCGGGACGACCCGGCCACGGTTGAGACCGATACGGCGGGTATAGAACAGCGAAGGAGTGTCGCCGCCACCGCCGAAGCCGCCGCCGCCAAAACCGCCGCCCCCGCCGCCACCGCGGCCAAAGTCGAACAGCCCGCGGCCTTCCAGGAAAAAATCGCGCTTCTCCGGCAGAAACAGATTGAAGCGGGTCAGGTTGACCTGCTGCTCGTCGATCTCCACCTGCGCGAAGTCGGTGTTCACCGTCAGGTCGGCCGTCAGGTTGGCGGTAATGCCGTACTTGAGGTCGCCGCCAACCTCCCCATCGTTGTCACCAGACACCTGCGGCCGCTGCAGCCGGTCGGTCAGGTTGCGGCCCAGGGCATAGGGCTTGATCTCGAGGTTGCGGCCGGCCGGCGGCAAGTCGAGCCCGACGATGGTGCCGTAGACCGAGACGCGGTTGAGGGCCTGCGGCCCCGCCATGTTGCGCGGCACGTTGGTCCAGTAGTTCCACTCGTTCTTGTGGCGGATCGCGCGCCGGAACTGGATACCCCAGGTCTGGCCCTCGCCCGAGGTGTAGCGCAGCGACTTGAACGGAAACGCCATCTCGATGGTCCAGCCGCCATCGAAACGGCCGGTCTCGGCCAGCCACACCGGATTCCAGTCGGTGTTGGGCGACCCCTCATCCACCACCGAGTAGTCGGCGAACCCGCCGAGCGGGTTGGCGTAGAACATGAACCCGCTGCGGCGATCGAAGAACGTGTCAAACCCGACGCCGAAGTGGTCGTTGTTCCGCATCTGGTTGGTGTCGCGCCGCAACTCGTTGGCGATCCACTTCTCCGGCGGCGCCTGGTCCCACAGCTTCGCCGACACGTAGATGTAGTCGGTATCGAACGACACCCAGATCTCGGTCTTCTCGGTCGACGGCTCGCCGTAGCGAGGCGCCGCCTGCAGCATGCCGCCGAAACCCGGATAGCGCTGGTAGATCGCCTCGTCCAGCTGGCCGTCCAGCCGGAACGGCTCGGTGAGCTTGATGGCACGAACCACCGGGCGCCCATCGGCGCCCTGCACCATGCCGTTGGGCTGGTCAGGCACAGCACCGCCGTCCCCCCCGAGGGGAGCCGGCGGCTGCTGGGCAAGAGCGAGTTGGGTGTGGAAAAGGAGGACGGCGACAGCTAGCAGGACTTGCACTTATGGTTATTCTTTGCTCCGAGCTTTTCCAGAAGGGCGATGGTCTCGGGATAGGGTTGCACGCGCTGGACTGCGCCGTTCGCCATGTCGACCGTGGTTCTCCCCTCGCGATCGACGGCCATGACGTTGGCGCCTTTCGACACCAGGTAGAGGATCATTTCGTTGTCGCCCCGCGCCGCCGCGTGATGCAGAGCGGTGTTGCCATCGTGGTCGGCGGCGTTGACGTCGGCGCCCAGTTCCTCGACCAGGTACTTGACCGCGGCCATCATGCCGGTCGGCGCAAAGCGATGCGAGTTGGCGGCGAAGCCTTCACCATAGCCGACACCGGCCGTGGCGTGGAGCGGGGTCACCGACGGCCCGCCGATGGGCACGGGCGCCAGGCCCGACTGGTCGGTGACTTCGCGGACGTCGGCGTCGCCGAAGCGCGGCCGGCCGGCCGGCTTGATGGTCGGCACGTTGTGGTCGGCGCCGTTGGCGACCAGCATGCGCATGGCGGCCACGTCGCTGGCATAGGCCGCGCGCCAGAACACGCTCGCACCAATCTCGTCGACGCCCGACAGGTCGAAGCTGTAGCCCGAGTACCACACCTTCATCTTCAGGCGCGCGTTGACGTCGGCGCCCTTGTCGATCAGGTTCTTCATCAACTCGAGATAGCCGATCTTCTGCTGCATGTGCGCGCGCGGCTGGGGATAGAGCGCCTTGGGCGCCCATTCCACGTTCAGCACGCCGTAGAGCGGCGTGGCGCCGTTGACGCTGGCCAGGTTCGGATTGCCGCCCTGGTCGAGCAGGTGCTGGGCGAGGTCGAAGTGCCCATTGATCACCGCCATCATCAGCGGGCTGGTCTTGTCGCCGGCCGAAACCAGGTTGACGTCGGCGCCGGCCTTCAGCAGCGCCGAGGTCGATTCCATGTAACCCTGCCGCACGGCGAACAGCAGCGGGGTCAGGCCGCCGTGGGCGTTAATCAGTTCGTTGAGCTGATAGTTGCGATCGACGCCGGGCCGAGGCGCCTGGCGCACCGGGGCGGCGCCGCCGCCGGGTGCCGCGCCGGGCACCTGGGGGTTGCCGCCAAAGCCCATGCCCTCGCGGGTCAGGTTGGCCAGGTCCGACACCTTGCTGGTGGCCTTGAGGTCGGCGCCCTTGGCGGCGAGCAGGGTAATCACGTCGGCGCGGTTGGCCGCCGCGGCGTACATCAGCGGCGTCTGCGAGCGCACGCCGTCCTTGGCGTTCACGTCGGAGCCGGCCTCGACCAGCACCCGGACCGCATCAACCTTGCCGGCGGCGGCCGCCACCATCAGCGGCGTCGTGCCATTGGGCGTGCCGGCCTTGGCGTCGCTGCCGGCCTTGAGCAGGGCGTCGATGACTGGCGCGTGGCCCTGCTGGCTGGCCAGGAACAACGGTGTGTAGGTACCGAGGCGCGTCGTCGCCCGGACGTTCGCACCGGCGAAGACCAGCATCTGCGTCAGCTCGAGATCGCCGCTCATCGCCGCCCAGTGCAGCGCCGTCATGCCGTCGCCCTGCGCGGCGTTGACATCGGCCGCCGACTTCAGCAGCGCGCGCACGGCCGCCTTGTCGCCTCTGCTGGCCGCCTCCGCAACCAGGGCGTCCGCGGTTGCTACGGCGAGCCCCGCCGAAGCGGCTTCGCCGCGAAGGCGGGCATCGGCAACAGGCGCCGTGGCGGCCGCCGAGAGGATGGCCGACAGTCCGACAATCATCAGTCCAGCGGCGAAATACCCGATCGTCAATTTGCGCATAAGCGTATCTCTGTCACTTCACGTACGATCACACACGAAGGACACGAAGATCACGAAGCACGTATTCAAAAAGAATACTTCGTGACCTGCGTGGACTTCGTGTCCGTTCCTTACTCAGCAGCCGCGGTCGTCGCCGGCACGGTGTTCAAGTCGTACGCCGCGGTGCTGTCGCCGAACGACTTGAAGTCGTCCATGCCCAGCAGGTGTGCCACCGACAGGAACACGTTGGCCATCGGCGTGCCGTCGGCGGCCTTGAGGTGCAGCCCGCCCTTCAGCGCGCCGCCGGCGTGGCCGGCCAGGAACAACGGGCAGCGCTTGTGGTTGTGCACATTCGAGTTGCCCATCGGCGAGCCGTAGATCACGAGCGTGTTGTCCAGCAGGTTGCTGTCGCCATCCGGCGTGTTCTTCAGCTTCTCCAAGAAATACGGAATCATGCTGATGTGGTACTTGTTGATCTTCGCGTAATCGGTGATGCGCTCGTCGCGGTCCTGGTGGTGCGAGGCCGAGTGGAACGCGGCCTTGTAGCCGCTGTCGGGATACACGCGGTTCGAGGCATCGCGGCCCATCTTGAACGCGAAGACGCGAGTCGTGTCCGACGCAAACGCCAGCGCCTGCAGATCGAACATCAGCTTGACGTGCTGCTCGAACGAGTCGGGCACGCCGACGGGCGCTCCCGGCAGCTCGCGCTGCTCGCCCTTGCTGTTGCCCGCCTCGACCTGCTGAATGCGCCGCTCGATCTCGCGGACATCCTCCAGGTAATCTGACAGGCGCGCGCGGTCGGCGGCGCCCAGGTTCTTGTTCATGCGCGCCACGGCGGTGGTTAGCCAGTCGAGAATGCTCTTGTCCTCGCCACGCCGCTCCTGCCGCTCGGCCGGGGTCGCGCCGACGCCGAACAACTGGTCGAACACGGTGCGCGGGTCGCGAATCATCGGCAGCGGCTGGTCGGGCGCCGCCCAGCTGATCGAGTCGGTGTAGGTGCACGAGTAGCCGTAGGAGCAGCCACCGGCCTGGTCGACGTTCTCGATGCACAGCTGCATGGACGGAATCGCCGTCGTCTGGCCGAACCGCTGCGCGTAGTACTGATCCAGCGACGTACCGACGAGCACGTCCGAACCCTGCGTCTGCTTGGGGTGCATCTGCGTCAGGAACACCGCGCTCGAGCGGAAGTGGTCGCCGCCAATTTCCGGCGCGGTGAACGCTTCGGCATTGCGGACGTCGGTGTTGCTGACGATGGTGATGTCGTTGCGGAAGGGTTCGAGCGGCGCGAGGCTGCTTGGCGACAGGTCGAAGTCGCGGCCGACCGCAGCCGGCGCCCACATATTCTTCTTGATGCCGAACGCCGTGCTGCCGGCGGAGCCATGCACCATTTCAATGGCCGCCAGGCGGACCTTGCCACGCGCCTGCGCGTAGGTCGCGCGGGCGGGCACCATGGCCTCGAGGAACGGCAACGCCATGGTGACGCCGACACCCTTGAGGACGGTGCGGCGGGAAATGTGCTTCTGGGTGATGTACATCGTCTCTGCTCCTGGCGTTATCGGTCTTGCGCGACGTCGGCCGCGCGGCGTTCCTTGCCCGCATCGGTCACGCCCAGCTTGAAGGCCGGGCTGTTGACCACTCCCATCACGAACGCCGACAGCTTGTTGTCCTGCTTGGCGGCGTTGCGCACGATCGCGCGAATCATCGGCTGGTCGGTGTACTCCACGCGGCGGCCGATCGCATACGTCATCAGGCTCTCGGTGAACCCGGTCAGGAACACGTCCGAGTGCTTCATGAGCGCGTCGCGCAGGCCGGCCGGACCATCCATCTTGGTCCCGTCATACAGGTCGCCAACGACGTCGACCGGCACGTCGTTGTCCTTAATGCGCCAGGCGCCGGTGACGTCGAAGTTCTCGAGCGCGAGGCCCAGCGGGTCGATCACCTTGTGGCACGAGGTGCAGGCCGGGTTCTTGCGGTGCTCTTCCATGCGCTCGCGCGTCGACAGCAGCTTGCCTTCGCCGGTCACCTTCACCGAGTCGTCCAGCGAGGGCACGTTGGGCGGCGGCGGCGGCGGCGGCGAGGCCAGCAGCACTTCCATCACCCACTTGCCGCGCTGCACGGGCGAAGTGCGATCGGCCACCGAGGTCAGGGTCAGGATGCTGCCCTGTCCCAGCACGCCGCGACGGTACGGCGGCAGGGTCACGCGCTGGAACGCGCTGCCCATCACGTTGGGAATGCCGTAGTGCTTGGCCAGCCGCTCGTTGACGAACGTGTAGTCGGCGGTCAGCAGGTCGGTCACCTTGCGGTCTTCACGGACGATGCTGTCGAAGAAGAGTTCGGTTTCGCGCTTCATCGCGCGCGCCAGCGTGTCGTCGTACTGGGGATACAGCAGGTAGTCGGGGAGAATCTTGTCGAGGTCCTGGAGGCGCAGCCACTGGGAGCCGAACCGCGTCGACAGCGCTTCGGCGCGCTTGTCGGCGAGCATGCGGCGGACCTGGCGGTTGATGCCCGCCTGCGTCCGCAGCGAACCGACGGCGGCGGCCCGCACCAGTTCCGGATCGGGCGCGGTGCCCCACAGGAAGAACGACAGGCGCGAGGCCAGATCGTCATCGGCAATACGGTAGGTCGCGGTGCGCACGCCAGCCGGCTGCTCTTCCAGGCGGAACAGGAAGCGCGGGCTCATCAGGATCGACTGCACGGCCATGCGGATGCCGGGCTCGAAGCCGCCCTTCTGGCGGCCCTGCTCGTAGAACTTCATCGCATCCTGCAGGTCGGCCGCGGTCGGCGCGCCCCGGAACGCCTGGGTCGCCAGCTTGTTGACGATCTCGGCCGCGCACGATTCCTCTTCGGCGGCACTGGTCGGGCGGCACGAGAAGACCTTCAGGCGGCTGGGCGTGTCGGACACGCCGGTCACGTCGAGCGGCCCCTGCACCACGAAGTCGCGCAGGTGCGGCAGCATCGTGATGCCGAAGGTGATGCTGACATCGGCCAGCGTGTTCTCGAGCGGCATCAGCAGGTCGTCGACCGGGCCGTCGAGGTGCTGGACGAAGGCGGCCGTCACGCGCTGCGGGCCGGCCTTGACGTGCACCGGCGGCGTCTGCAATTCGAGGCTGTTCTTGGGGTCGGTCTCGCTCATCCGGGTGTTCAGGTCGAACAACGCGACGCGTTCGCCGTTCACCGAGATCTCCACCTGTTCCTTGAGGCCGTAGGCGGTCATCGTGTTCCGGCCCGCCAGGCCGCCGAGCGGCTCGTAGTGCAGCGAGGTCTTGAACACGTAGTGGCCGTCGGCCGGGAAGGTGTGGACCACCGAGGTGCCGCCGCGCGTGCCCATGGGCGCGCCGTCGACGCGGCGCATCTGCGAGGCCGCACGCGGAATCTTGAAGGTGGTCGACGTGGCGCTGGCCTGGCGGTCGCCAATCGCGAGACGGCTGATCTGGCTGGCCGCGCGCAGGTAGCCGTCCATCAGGGTCGGCGAGAAGGTCTGCGAATCGGCCACGTTGTCGAAGCCGTGGCTGATCGTGTCGGGCGGCAGGTAGGCGGCCACGTCGACGTCAACGTTCAGCAGATCCTTGACGGCGTTGGCGTACTCGGCGCGGTTCAGGCGCTGGAAAGGACGCGAGCCGGGGTTGGGCTTCAGCGCCGCCACCCGGTCCATGCGCGACTCGAACGCAGCCGCCAGGCCGGACAGGACGGCCGGCTCCGGCCGGCGCGCACCTGACGGCGGCATCATGCCGGCGCGCAGCTTGCGGATGATTTTCTCGGTGGTCTCGCCGTGCTCCTCGAGCTTCGTGGCATCGAACGCCGCCAGCGAGAGACCGCCGGCCTTGCCACGTTCGCTGTGGCACCCGGCGCAGTACTGCTTGACGAGCGCGGTCTGCTCCGCCGCCAGCATGGTCGTCGCCGCCGGCGCGTGCGACGCCGCGGGCTTCGACACGGGCCGTGGCGACAAACCTTTAGGTTTGGCGGTTTGCGCCGGTGCTTTCGACAAACCTGAAGGTTTGTCGCCACCAGCCGCCTGGCCAATCGCCTGGCGGCCATCGGCCGAAACCGTCAACCCAACAACCGCCGTGGCGAGCACGGCGCTAACGAATGTCTGCTTCAGCATGTGATGCACTTGTGATTGTTCTTGGCGCCGAGCGACTCGAGCAGCTTGATGGTTTCGGGATATGGCTGCGTGCGCTGCACCGGCCCGTTGGCGATGTCGACGGTGGTGTTGCCCTCGCGGTTGACCCGCTTGACGTCGGCACCCTTCGAGACCAGGAAGAGGATCGATTCGTTGTCGCCGCGCGAGGCCGCCAGGTGCACGGGCGTGTTGCCCTCGTGGTCGGTGGCGTTGACGTCGGCGCCGAGCTCTTCGACCAGGTACCTGATGGCCGGCAGGAAGCCCGTCGGGGCGTAGCGATGCGAGTTGGCGGCGAAGCCTTCACCGTAACCAACACCCGAGGCCGCGTGCAGCGGGTACACCGCGGGACCGCCGAACGGAATGGGCGGGACGCCCGACAGATCCTGCACCTGGCGAATGCCTTCGCCGGTAAACGGCCGGCCGGCGGGCTTCATGGTCGGGATGTTCGGGTCGGCGCCGTACGACACGAGCAGCTTCATGGCCGCAACGTCGTTGGCGTACGACGCCCGCCAGAACGGCGTGGCGCCCGTCTCGTCGACACCCGCAAAGTCGGAATTGAAGGCTTGGTACCAGACCTTGCGCTGCAGGCGCGCATTCGGGTCGGCGCCCTTGTCGAGCAGCATCTTCATCAGGTCGAGATAGGTCGTCTGCTGCTGCTGGTAGGCCTTCGGGCTCGGATAGAGCGACTTCGGCGCCCATTGGATGTTGAGCACCGCGTAGAGCGGCGTCGCGCCGTTGAAGGCGGTGGCGGCCGGGTTGGCGCCCTTCTCGAGCATGTAGGCGGCGAGATCGAAGTGGCCATTGATGATCGCCATCAGCAGCGGGCTGGTCTTGTCGCCGGCGTTCAACTGGTTCAGATCGGCGCCGCCCTCGACGAGCGCCTTGACCGTATCGGTGTACCCCTGGCGCGCCGCAAACAGCAACGCGGTGAGGCCGCCCTGGCTGCTGATCAGCTCGTTGTAGCGGTAGCCGCGGGTGGCACCCGCGACGTCAGCCGGCCGGTTGCCGGCCGGCGCCTGGCGACCGCCTGGCCCGTTCTCATCGACCGGCGCGGTCAACGCAAACAGGTCGACGACCTTGGTCGTGGCCTTGTGATCGGCGCCGCGCGCCAGCAACAGCTTGACGGCATCGGTGCGGTTGAACGCCGCCGCAAACATCAGCGGGGTCTCGCCCTTGGCGCCGTCCCTCGCGTTGATGTCGCCGCCGTTCTCGATCAGCGCGGTGATGGCCCGGGTGTCGCCGGCCGCCGCGGCAATCATCAACGGCGTGGTGCCGTTGGTGGTCGTCGCCTTGGCATCGGCGCCGGCCGCCAGCAACGCCGCGACCACGCCCGCATAGCCGCCCTTGGCGGCGAGATACAGCGGCGTATACGCGCCGAGCCGAGTGGTCGCGCGGACGTTGGCGCCGGCGTAGATCAGCATCTGCGCCAGCTCAGTGTCACCCTTCATGGCCGCCCAGTGCAGCGCAGTCGTGCCATCGCCCTGGGCTTCGTTGACGTCGAGCCCCTTCTTGAGGAGCGCACGAACCGCCTCGCGATCCCCCTTGCTCGCCGCCTCGGCGATCGTGGTGGGGACCTGGCCGTTGAGCGCCACGGTCAGGCACAGCGCCAGGCCGAGGCTTCCGAATAGTCGCTGTCGCAACATGGCCGTCCTTGCCCTATGCCTGCGCGGCGGTCGCGTCGGGCGCCGTCGTCAGGTTGAAGGTGCCGCTGCTGTCACCGAAGCTCTTGATCTCGTCCAGCCCGAGGCCGTGCAGCACGCTCAGCATGGCGTTGGCCATCGGCGTGCCGTCGGCCGCCTTGAGGTGCAGCCCGCCCTTGAGGGCGCCGCCGGCCTTGCCGGCGAAGAACAGCGGGCAGCGCTTGTGGTTGTGGATGTTCGAGTCGCCCATCGGCGAGCCGTAGACCACCAGCGTGTTGTCGAGCAGGTTGCTCTCGCCGTCGGGCGTGTCCTTCAGCTTCTGGAGGAAGTAGGGCAGCATGCCGATGTGGTACTTGTTGATCTTGGCGAAGTCCAGGATGCGGTCTTCGCGATCGCCGTGGTGCGACGCGGGGTGGAAGCCGGTGGTCACGCCGCTGCTCGGGTAGACGCGGCTCGAGGCGTCGCGGCCCATCTTGAACGAGAACACGCGGGTCGTGTCCGAGGCGAAGGCGACCGCCTGCAGGTCGAACATCAGCTTGACGTGCTCGTCGAACGAGTCGGGCACGCCGACCGGTGAGGTCGGCAGCTCGCGCACTTCACCGCTCTTGTTGTAGGCCTCGACCTTCTGGATGCGGCGCTCGATCTCGCGCACTTCGTCCAGGTAGTTCGACAGGCGCACGCGATCGGCGGCGCCAATTTCCTTGTTGAGGCGCGCCAGCTGCGCGCTGATCAGGTCGAGGATGCTCTTGTCTTCGGCGCGGCGCACGGCGCGCTCGGCCGGGGTCGCGCCGACGCCGAACAACTGGTCGAACGCCAGCCGCGGGTCGCGAATCATCGGCAGCGGCGAGTTGGGGTCGGCCCAGCTGATGGTGTCGGTGTAAACGCACGAGTAACCGTAGGAGCAGCCACCGGCCTGGTCGACGGCCTCGATGCACAGCTGCATCGACGGAATCGGCGTCTCCTGGCCGAACTTCTGCGCGTACAGCTGATCGAGCGAGGTGCCGGCGCGCACGCCAGACCCCTGCGTCTGCAGCGGGTGTGCCTGGGTCAGGAACACCGCGCTCGAGCGGAAGTGGTCGCCGCCGATTTCCGGCAGTTCGAACGCCTCGGCGTTACGCACGTCGGTGTTGCTGACAATGGTCAGGTAGTCGCGGAAGGGCTCAAGCGGCGCCAGGCTGGTCGGCGAGAGGTCAAACGCCTTGCCAACTGCCGCCGGCGACCACAGGTTCTTCTGCAGGCCGAACTTGGTCGCGCCCGCGGAGCCATGCACCATTTCGATGGCGGCCAGCCGCACCTTGCCTGCAGCTGTCTTGGCGAAGACGGTGCGCGCCGGCACCATCGCCTCCAGCATCGGCAACGCCATCGTCACTCCCAGGCCGCGCAGCACGGTGCGACGGGAAATGTGCTTCTTGGTGATGAACATCAGCCTCTCCTCCGGTTACCGACTTGCCGCGGTGGTCGTCTCGACCGCCGCGACCCGACCCATCCGGAACGCCCCACTGTTGGCGACCCCGGCAATAAACGACGAAAACTTGTAGTTGTTGCGCTTGGCTTCGCGCGCGATGGCGCGCACCGTCGGCATGTCGTACGGCTCGACGCGGCGGCCCAGCGCATAGGTCATCAGGCTCTCGGTAAAGCTGAGCATGATCACGTCCTGGTGCTTCAGCAACGCGTTGCGCAGCGCGATCGGGCCGTCGAGCTTGGTGCCGTCGTACAGGTCGCCGGCCGGATCGACCGGAACGCCGTTGTCCTTGATGCGCCACACGCCGGTCACGTCGAAGTTTTCGAGCGCGAGGCCGAGCGGGTCGATCACCTTGTGGCACGACGTGCACGCCGGGTTCTTGCGGTGCTCTTCCATGCGCTCGCGCGTCGACAGCACCCGGCCGTCGTCCACGCCCTTGGTCTCTTCGAGCAGCGGCACGTTGGGCGGTGGCGGGGGCGGCGGCGAGCCGAGCAGCACTTCCATCACCCATTTGCCGCGCAGCACCGGCGAGGTGCGGTCGGCGATCGAGGTCAGCAGCAGTACGCTGCCCTGCCCCAGCACACCGCGGCGGTTGGGATCGGCAATGGTCACGCGCCGGAACTGCGGACCCAGGATGTTCGGGATGCCGTAGTGCTTGGCCAGCCGTTCGTTGACGAACGTGTGATCCGCCGTCAGCAAGTCGGTCACCGGGCGATCTTCGCGAATCAGGCTGTCGAAGAAGAGTTCCGTCTCGCGGACGAGCGCCTGGGAGAGCGTGGTGTCCCAGTAGGAATAGTAGTGATGGTCGGGCCGGACCTTCTCGACGTCCTGCAGGCGCAGCCACTGTGAGCCAAAGCGCGTAGCCAGCGCCTCGGAGCGCGGGTCGGCGAGCATACGCTTCAACTGCTTCTGGAACACGGCCGGGGTCTGCAGCGTGCCCTGCATGGCGACCTTCACCAGCTCCGCGTCGGGCACCGAGCCCCACATGAAGAAGGACAGCCGCGAGGCCAGGTCGAGATCGCTGACCCGGTAGGTCTGGCCGGCGCGCAGCGTCGCCGGCGCCTGCTCCATGCGGAACAGGAAGCGAGGGCTGGCCAGAATGGCCTGGACCGCGAGGCGGACGCCGGCTTCGAAGTCCCCGCCTTCCTTGCGGCCGCGCTCGTAGAACACCATCAGGTCCTTGAAATCATCGGCCTGCACCGGGCCCCGGTACGCCTGGGTCGCGAGCTTGCGGACGATGTCGCCGGCGCAGCGGGTTTCTTCGGCGGCGCTGGTCGGCCGGCAGCTGAAGATCTTGCGGCGGCTGGCGGTGTCAGAGACGCCGGTGACCGACACCGGGCCGGTCACGGTGAAGTCGCGCAGGTGCGTGAGCGCGGTGGTGCCGAACACCTCGCCGATGTTGGTATCGGCCAGGGTGTGCTCGATCGGCATGATCAAGTCGTCGGCCGGACCTTCGAAGCGCTGCACGAACGCCGCCGAGACACGATGCTGCCCCGCCTTGATATGCACCGACGGCGTCTGCATCGTCATGCCGTTGGGGTCCTGCTCGTTCATGCGCGGGTTGATGTCCATCAGCGCGACGCGTTCGCCGTTGATCGACACCTCGATCTGCTCGCCGCGGTAGGGCCCGCCGAACAGGTCGCCGGTCGGTCCCATGTGCAACATGATCTTGAAGAAGTACTCGCCGTCGGCCGGAAACACGTGCAAGGTCGACAAGCCGCCGCGCGTGCCGAGCGGTGCCCCTTCGACGTGACGCATCTGCGAGGCGGTGCGCGGCACCTTCCAGGTTGTCGAGCCGGGCGAGGCGTGGCGGTCGCCGACGGCCAGGCGGCTGATCTGGCTGGCCGCGCGCAGGTAGCCTTCCATCAGCGTCGACGAAATGGTCTGCGAGTCGGCAATGTTGTCGAAGCCGTCGCTAATGGTGTCGGCCGGCAGGAAGGCGTTGACGTCAACCTCGACATCCAGCAGGTCCTTCACCGCGCGCGCATACTCCGCGCGATTCAGGCGCTGCGACGGACGGGACCCGGGATTGGGATTGAGCGCCGCCGCGCGGTCGATGCGGGTCTCGAGGGCCGTCGCCAGCGCGTTAATCACCGCGGGCTCGGGACGCCGCGACCCGGCCGGCGGCATCATGCCGGCGCGGAGCTTGCGGATCATCTTCTCGGTGGATTCGGCGTGCTCCAGGACCGTCGCGGCATCAAACGACGCGAGCGACAGCCCGCCGGCCTTGCCGCGTTCGCTATGGCAACCGGCGCAGTACTGCTTGACGAGCGCGGTCTGCTCGGCCGACGTCATGGCCGCGGCCGCATGCGAAGGCGCCGGCTGCACTGCTGGCCGCGCCGCAGCCGCGGAGCCGCCCGCCGCGGAGGCGGGCCGCGCCGGAGCCGCCTGGGAAGCCTTGGCGGCAGGGGCTGACGGCGCCGCGGGCCTGGGCGACTGGGCGGCGATCAGCAGCGGTACTGAGAGAAAACAGGCGACCGCGAACTTCTTCATGCTCTCCGTCTCAACACGACACGCACTTGTTGTTGTTCTTCGAGCCCAGCTTCTCGAGCAGCTTCAGCGTTTCCGGATACGGCTGCGTGCGCTGCACGGGGCCGTTGGCCATGTCGGCCACCGTCTGGCCTTCGCGATTGACCTTGGTGACGTCGGCGCCCTTCGACACGAGATAGAGGATGCTCTCGTTGTCGCCGCGGGCGGCCGCGTGATGCAGGGCGGTGTTGCCGTCGTGATCAACCGCGTTGACGTCGGCGCCGGCCACTTCGACCATGTACTTGATGCCGGGCAGGAACCCCGCCGGCGAGTGGATGTGCGAGTTGGCGGCAAAGCCTTCACCGAAGCCGACACCCGAGGCGGCCTGCAGCGGCGGCACGCCGGGGCCGCCGATCGGCACCGGCGGCAGGCCTGACACGTCGGTGGCCTGGCGCACTTCACCGGCGTCGCCGAGACGCTGACGGCCGGCGGGACGCATGGTCGGAATGTTTGGGTCGGCGCCGTGCTCCATCAGCAGCGACATGGCCGCGACGTCTCCGGCGAACGCGGCGCGCCACATCGGCGTCGCGCCAATCTCGTCAACACCGGCCAGGTCGAAGTTGTACTCCGAGTACCACACCTTGCGGGTCAGGCGCAGGTTCGGGTCGGCGCCCTTCTCGAGCAGCGCCTTCATGAACTCGAGGTAGGTCGTCTGCTGCTGATTGAAGGCACGCGGCTGCGGGTAGAGCGCGCGCGGCGCCCAGGTCACGTTCAGGGCGGCGTAGAGCGGGGTGACGCCATTGGCAGCGGCCGCGTTCGGGTTGGCGCCCTGCTCGAGCAGCCACTTGGCGAGATCGAAGTGGCCGTTGATGGCGGCAATCAGCATGGGGCTGGTCTTGTCGCCGGCCGAGATCTGGTTGACGTTGGCGCCGGCCTCGACCAGCGTCTTCACCGCGTCGGTGTAGCCACCGCGGGCCGCCAGCATCAGCGCGGTCACGCCGCCCTGGGTGCCGATCAATTCGTTGTAGAAGTACGGACGGTCGATACCGGCCTGTCCGCCGCCGCCGCGGCCGCCACCGCGACCACCCGCGGGCGGGGCCGGAGCCGCGGCCGCCGCCGGAGCGGCGCCGGGCGCCACGACCTGGCCCGCGCGGCCCTGGCCGGCACCACCGGGTTGCGCACCGCTGCCCGATGCCCCCGCCAGGAATTCCTGCTCGCGGCTGCTCAGGCTGCCAACGTTGACCACCTTCGACGTCGCCGTCAGGTCCGCGCCGGCCTTGATCAGGGCCTTGATGGCCTCGACGCGGTTGTTCGCGGTCGCGAACATCAGCGGGGTCTGGCCGAAAGTCTTCTCGCGCGCTTCGATCTCGGCGCCGTTCTCAACCAGCGTGGTCACGGCCGTCGGGTTACCGGACGCGGCGGCGAGCATCAGCGCGGTGGTGCCAAGCGTGTTGGCGGCCTTGGCGTCGGAGCCGCCCGCGATCAACGCGGAAATGACCGCGGCGTGGCCGTGTTCGGCCGCCATCAGCAGCGGCGTGTAGCCGCCCAGCCGGGTGCTGGCCTTGACGTTGGCGCCCGCGAACAACAGCATTTGCGTCATGGCGGCGTCGCCGTTGCGCGCCGCCCAGTGCAGCGCGGTCATGCCGTCGCCCTGCGCGGCGTTGACATCGGCGCCGTCCTTGATCAGCGTGCGCACCGCCTCGCCGTCACGCCTGGCGGCCGCCGCCGCGACCGGGGCCTTCTCGGTCGCTATGGCGAGCCCCGCCGTAGCGGCCTGGTATCCAAGACCGCGCAGGCGGGCATCGGCCACTGGCGCCGCCGCCGCGCTGAGCATCACCGACAGTGAAAGCGCGAGGACACCGACGAGCCCGAGACCCTGAATCACTTTGCGCATAGCGTTATCCCTGTCACACACACAGACGGTGAAACACGAAGTTCACGAAGAACACGAAGCAATCCAGTTAAGAAATGCTTCGTGACCTTCGTGGCCTTCGTGTGGTTCTTACTCCGCGACGGCCGTGGTGGCCGGCACGGTGTTCAAGTCGAACCGGCCGGTGCTGTCGCCGAAGCTGGTGACGTCCGACAGGCCGATGTCCTGCATCAGCGCCAGCATGGCGTTGGCCATCGGCGTGCCGTCGGCGGCCTTGAGGTGCAGGTTGCCGCGCAGCGCGCCGCCGCCCTTGCCGGCCAGGAACAGCGGGCAGCGCTTGTGGTTGTGCACGTTCGAGTTGCCCATCGGCGAGCCGTAGATCACGACCGTGTTGTCGAGCAGGTTCTTGTCGCCTTCCTGGGTGTTCTTCAGCTTGTTCAGGAAGTACGGAATCATGCTGACGTGATACCGGTTGATCTTGTTGAAGTCGGTCACGCGGTCCTCGCGCTCGCCGTGGTGCGAGGCGGGGTGGAAGGCTGAGCGGACGCCGCTGTCTGGATAGACGCGCGCCGAACCGTCGCGGCCCATCTTGAACGAGAACACGCGGGTCACGTCGGTGGCAAACGCCAGCACCTGCAGGTCGAGCATCAGCTTGACGTGCTCTTCGAACGAGTCGGGCACGCCAATCGGCGCTTCCGGCAGTTCGCGCACTTCACCCGAGGCGTTGTGGGCCTCGACGCGCTGGATGCGGCGCTCGACTTCGCGCACTTCTTCGAGGAACGCGCCGAGGCGCGCCCGATCGCTGCTGCCCAACTGCTTCTGCAGCCGCGCCACTTCGCCGCTGACCCAGTCGAGAATGCTCTTGTCGGTGCGGCGGATGGCGGCGCGCTCGGCCGGCGTCGCGCCGACGCCGAACAGCGAATCGAAGGCCGCGCGCGGGTCGCGAATCATCGGCAGCGGCGTGTGCGGATCGGCCCAGCTGATGGTGTCGGTGTAGGCGCAGCTGTAGCCGTAGGCGCAGCCGCCCGACTGATCCACCGTCTCGATGCTCAACTGCATCGACGGGATGGCCGTCTCCTGGCCGAACTTGTGCGCGAACATCTGGTCGAGCGAGGTGCCGGCCTGGACGTCCGAGCCCTGGGTCTTCTTGGGGTGCGCCTGGGTCAGGAACACCGCGCTCGAGCGGAAGTGGTCGGCGCCGATTTCCGGCAGCGAGAACGCCTCGGCGTTGCGGACGTCGGTGTTGCTGACAATGGTGAGGTAGTCACGGAAGGGCTCGAGCGGCGACAGCGCGCTCGGGCTCAGGTCGAACGCGGTGCCGACCGCCGCCGGCGACCACATGTTCTTGCTGGCCCCGAACACGGTGGCCCCGGCCGAGCCGTGGACCATCTCGATGGCCGACAGCCGGACCTTGCCGGTCACGGCGCCGTAGGCGCTGAGTGTTTGAGCCGGCACCATGGCGTCGAGCAACGGCAGGGCCATGGTGACGCCAAGGCCGCGGAGAACGGTGCGGCGGGAGATGTGCTTCTTCGTGATGAATTCCATAATGTTCTATCTCTCCACTGTCGTGTCGACTGCTTCGGCCTTGCTCATCTGGAACGCCTGGCTGGTCACGACGCCCATGACAAACGCCGAGAACCGGTTGTTGCTCTTCGCTGCGTCGCGCATGATCTTGCGAATGGCGGGCATGTCGAAGTACTCGACCCGCCGCCCGAGGCTGTAGGTCATCAGGCGCTCGGTGAAGCTGAGGACGAACATGTCCTGGTGCTTCAGCAGCGCCGTCCGCAGGCCCGCAGGCCCGGTCATCTTGGTGCCGTCGTAGAGGTCGCCGATCGGATCCACCGGGGCGCCATTGTCGCGGATGCGCCACCGGCCGGTGACGTCGAAGTTCTCGAGCGCCAGGCCAATCGGGTCGATCACCTTGTGGCACGACGTGCAGGCCGGGTTGGCGCGGTGCTGCTCCATCCGCTGCCGGGTCGTCAGCTGCATGCCGGCGTCTTCGCCCTTGGTTTCCTCGAGCAGCGGCACGTTCGGGGGCGGCGCCGGCGGCGGCGACGCCAGCAGCACTTCCATGACCCACTTGCCGCGCAACACCGGCGAGGTGCGGTCGGCCACCGACGTCAGCGCGAGGATGCTGCCGTGGCCGAGCAGCCCGCGGCGGCTTTCGTCGGTCAGCGCCACGCGGCGGAACTCCGGACCGTTGACGTTCGGCAGGCCGTAGTGTTTCGCGACCCGCTCGTTGACGAACGTGTAGTCGGCCGTGAGCAGGTCGAGAATGGGACGGTCGTCGCGGACGATGCTGTCGAAGAACAGCTCGGTTTCGCGCTTGAGCGCCTGCGCCAGGCTGAAATCGTAGTACGGGAACAGCAGCGCATCGGGATTGAGCTTGTCGAGGTCCTGCAGGCGGAACCACTGCGATGCAAACCGCGTCGACAGCGATTCAGCCTTCGGGTCGGCGAGCATGCGCTTGACCTGCGCCGCCAGCACGCCCGGCGACCGCAACGTGCCCTGGCCGGCGATGTTCTGCAACTCCGCGTCGGGCCCCATGCCCCACAGGAAGAACGACAGCCGCGAGGCGAGATCGCGATCGGTGATGCGGTAGTTCTGCCCCGGACGGACGGTGGCCGGCGCCTCTTCGAGGCGGAACAGGAACTTCGGGCTGGCGAGAATCGCCTGCACGGCGAGACGGATGCCCGACTCGAAGTCGCCCGCCTCCGCTCGCGAATCAGCGGGCGCGCCGGACTCGGCGCCACGGCGGCCGCGCTCGAAGAAGGTCATCAGGCCGCTCATGTCGGCGGCGCTGAGCGGGGCGCGATACGCCTGCGTCGCCAGCCGGCGGATGATCTGCGTCGCGCACGCGGTTTCCTCGCTGGCGCTGGTCGGCCGGCAGGTGAAGACCTTGCGCCGGCTCGGGGTGTCGGACACGCCGGTCACCTTGAACGGACCGCCCACGGCGAACTCGCGCAGGTGCGGCAGCGTGGTGATGCCGAAGCCCGAGCCAATCTGGCTGTCGGCCAGCGAGTGTTCGATCGGCGGCATCAGGTCGTCGGGCACCGCGTCGAAGCGCTGTACGAAGGCCGCCGCCAGGCGATGCGTCCCCGCCTTGATATGAATGCGCGGCGTCGTCAGGTTCATGCCGTTCGGATCGGACTCGCTCATGCGCGGGTTGATCTCGAGGGCGGCGACACGTTCGCCGTCGATCGAGACCTCGAGGATCTCGCCGCGGACGGTGCTGCCGAACAACTGGCCGGTGGGAATCGAGTGCAGCTGCAGGCGGAAGCTGTACTCGCCGTCGGCCGGGAACGTGTGCATGACGGCAATGCCGCCGCGGGTGCCGAACGGCGCGCCCTCGACGTGCTGCATCTGCGAGCCGGTGCGCGGCACCTTGTAGGTGGCCTCGGCGGCGCCGGTCTTCGGGTCGCCGACGGCGAGCGCGCTGATGCGGCTGGCGGCGCGCAGGTAGCCTTCCATCAGCGTGGCCGAGAAGCTCTGCGCATCGGCGACGTTGTCGAAGCCGGCGCTGATCTGGTCGGGCGGCAGGAAGGCCGAGACGTCGACATCGAGATCGAACATGCCGGCCACGGCGCGCGCGTACTCGGCGCGGTTCAGGCGCTGGAACGGACGGCGGCCCGGATTGGGGTTGAGCGCGGCTGTCTGATCGAGGCGCGTCTCCATGGAGGTGGCAAATGCGGTCAGCACCGCGGCGTCGGGACGCCGCGAGCCCGCCGGCGGCATCATGCCGGCGCGCAGCTTGCGAATGATCTTCTCGGCCGTCTCGGCCGTCTCGATGTCGCGCCCGACCTTCGCCGCATCAAAGCCCTGCAACGACAGGCCTGCGGCATTGTCCTTGTTGCGATCGTTGTGACAGGAGGCGCAGTACTGCTTGACGAGCGCGGTCTGTGATTCGTGGATGGTGTTGGCGTGGCCAACGGCCATCGCGGGCGCGCTGGCCGCGACCGGCGTGCGCGGAGCCGTCACGCTTGCACCAGCCTGTTGTGGCGCGGGCTTCGGCGCGCGCGCGGCAGCGGACTGTTCCGCGGAGACGCGGAACCCGAGCCCGGCGACCAACCCAATAAAGACAACCAGCGAGAGTTTCTTCATGCTTGCCTTGTCCCCTCTGCGAGGACGGTTTTCAACAGGGCCGTTGTAACACTAACAAGTCGAATTTTCAACGACTTAGCGTCGATTCTTGTCACCACTTGTCACCGTCATGATAGTCTCCCGTTTCGCTAATGGATGATTGGGGCCAGGCCCCCAAAATCACTGTTTTGGGCCTGATTCTTCAAATTGTGAGGGTGAATCCAGGGGCCTGGCCCCAATCATCCACACCAATCATCCACAAGGAGGATGCATGGACGAGCTGAAAACCATCTCGCGGCGGCAGGCGCTGGCGGCCGGGACGGCAGGAATTCTCGGCGCGGCCCTCCCCATTGCCGGTCAGACCGCCGACCAGGCGGCTCGTCCCAGGGTGCCCGCCGACCCGACCAAGGTGCAAGGCCCGCTCAGCACCGACGTCGGCGGCCGCTCGCCGTTCGAGCGGCCCAAGCGCGTGTCGCTCGGCGCCCGCCGCACCTCGAGCCTCACGCCGCTCCAGGACCTCGACGGCATCATCACGCCATCCGACCTGCACTTCGAACGGCATCACGGCGGCGTGCCCGCGATCGATCCGGCCCAGTACTCGCTCCTGCTCCACGGCATGGTCGAACGGCCGCTCGTCTTCACGCTCGCCGACCTGCGGCGCTTCCCCGGCCGCTCGGTGATCCGCATGATGGAGTGCTCCGGCAACGGCGGACGCGCCTATCGCCGCGAAGGCGACCAGACCGACGTCACCCCGCAACAGGTCGACGGCCTGACCAGCACCAGTGAATGGACCGGCGTGCCGCTCGCCACCCTGTTGCGCGAAGCCGGCGCCTCGCCGAAGGCGAAATGGATTCTCGCCGAGGGCATGGACGCTGCGGTGATGACGCGCAGCATCCCGATCGAGAAGGCGTATGACGATGCCCTGATCGCGTACGGACAGAACGGCGAAGCGCTGCGGCCCGAGCAGGGCTACCCGGTGCGGCTGTTCCTGCCCGGCGTCGAAGGCAACGCCAGCGTCAAGTGGCTGCGCCGCCTGGAACTGTCGGACCAGCCGTTCATGACGCGCGAGGAGACCTCGAAGTACACCGACCCGCTGCCCGACGGCACCGCCCGCATCTTCAGCCTCGACATGGATGCCAAGTCGCTGATCACCGAGCCGGCCTTCCCGGACAAGTTGACCGGCCCCGGCTGGTGGGAAGTGCGCGGCCTCGCCTGGAGCGGCCGCGGCAAGATCGCGAAGGTCGATATCAGCGTCGACGGCGGCAAGACCTGGCAGCCGGCAACGCTGGACGAACCGGTGCTGCCCAAGTGCCACACGCGCTTCCGCTTCCCCTTCGAGTGGAAAGGCGGCGAGACCACCGTGTTGAGCCGCGCGACCGACGACACCGGCTACACGCAGCCGACGCTGGCGGCGTTGATGAACGTACGCGGGCCGGCAACGGCGTATCACTTCAATCACATTCGCGGATGGAAGGTGCTGGCCGACGGCGCCGTGAAGTTCGCTGGAGGCGCGTAATGAGGATGGTGGTTGCCACGGCGCTCGTCGCAGTCTCCGCGTCCGCCTTTGCGCTCGCGCAATCCGGGGCTCGCGCTACGGCGGGACAGCCTTCGCGGCTCGGGATCGGCCGAGCCGCTACGGCTGACGAAATCAAGAAGCTCGACATCGACGTCATGCCCGACGGCCGCGGCCTGCCGCCAGGCCGGGGATCGGTGGGCGACGGCGCGACGCTGTATGCGCAGAAGTGCGCCTCGTGCCACGGCAAGAACGGCGAGGGCGCCACCTTCGACCGCCTGGTCGCCACCGACTCGGGCAAGAACTTCGACTTCGCGATCAACGCCAAGCTGCCGCGCGCTGTCGGCAACTACTGGCCATACGCGACGACGCTCTACGACTACACCTATCGCGCCATGCCGTTCACGCAGCCGGGCACGCTGACGCCGGACGAAACCTATGCCCTCGTCGCGTACATCCTCGCGCTGAACAAGATCGTTCCCGCGGATGCCGTGATGGACCAGGCGTCGCTGCCGAAGGTGAAGATGCCGGCGCGCGACCGCTTTGTGCCAGACAATCGCCGGGGCGGCAAGGTGGTCAAGTAACCGAGACTGGCGGGAGGACACTTCTTGTCGGGAGGGCACTTCTTGTCGGGACGGGGTCGTTAGCCGGGAGAAAGACCAGCACCCCCGCATCGGCGTCCAATTGCGCGGAGGTCACATGGTCCGCGTACTCATTGCCGCCATTCTCGCTAGCACGGTCGCCGCGCCCGCGGCCGCTCAGGTCACCGACATCCCGCGCGTCGGCGCGATCCGGATGTCGTATGTCGCTCGCGCCAGCAAAGCCGGGCAGGCCGCGCTCGCTCAAATCGAACAATTCGTCCAGCAGAAAGAAGCCGAGGCTACCGCGCGCGCGACCGCGCTCGACCAGCAACGCCTGGACGTGCAACGACGCGGGACCGGCCTGAGCGACCGCGCGCGCGCCGACCTGGAGAAGGTGTTCGAGAAATCGCGCCTCGAGTTCGAGCGCTTTCAGCAGGATGCGCGGGCCGACATCGAGGCGCTGCAACTGAAGTTCGATAGCGAATTCCGCGTCAGGCTCTCGCCGATCATCGATGCGGTGTCGCAAGAACGAGGCCTGCACTTCGTGTTTGGCATCGAGCAGGCCGAGATCGTGTGGTGGAGTCCGGCGGCGGATATTTCGGAGGAAGTGGTGAAGCGGCTCGACGCGGGACGGTGATCCCGACAAGAATCACCCTCCCGACGTTGTTCATCTCCCGACGCGCGGTGTCTCCCGGCCCGCCTTCGCGCGAAGCGCTTCGGCGCGGCAAGCAGAAGCCGGTGGGCGAGCTACTGCTTCTGTTGCTGCGACGTCACCGGCTTCAACACGGTGAGGTCCTGCGAGTCGACCGAGTACTCGGTGAACGGCTGGTACATCTCGTCCCAGCTCTGCTCGGACCAGTAGACCGGCAGGTGCGGGCCCGGGTTCCACTTGTTGCGCACCGAGTTGTCGTAGACGCCGATGCCGGTGATCTTGCTGCCGGCCGGAATCTTCAGCGGCTCGGCCAGCTCGTAGTTGAACTGCCAGTTGAAGTCGAACTTCGGCACGTTCAGGATCGTCTGCTCACGGCCGTCGGGATAGGTGACCACCCACTTCAGGCTCTTGCCGCGCAGGTGCATGTGCGGCGACATCGCATACAGCGTGATGTCCTCGGTGACCGGCGTGATGCCGGTCAGCTTCCAGTTCTCCGCGTAAGGCGGAATGTTCGGCGTGGTGCGGCTGCGGCGCGTGCTGCTCGGGTCGGCGACGTACTCGGTCTCGCGGCCCTCGGCGCGGTAGATCGACAGGCCGCCCTTGGTGGTGGCCAGCGGATCGCCGGCCTGGCGGATCAGCACCTCGTGCGTCACCGGCACCTTGTTGAACCAGATACCCAGCTTCGTCCGGTCTTTCTGCGGCGTGCCGGTCGGGTTGTAGTGCATCTGCCAGTTCACGTACTTGCCGGCGGGAATGCGCTTGCCGATGTTCGGGCGGTGAATGTCGAGGCCGCGGCCCGGTACCCACGACAGCAACTTGCTCGAGCCCGGCAACCCGCTGTCGCTCGACGGCAAACCGCGCGAGCCGCGGTCGCCGATGATCTTGCCGTCGGGCCCGACAATGCGGCCGTTGACGAGGGTCGTGCCTTCAGGAATATCGACGAAGTAAATACCGGCGTGGTGCAACACCGACCGGTTGCTCGGGTGCAACTCCACCACCTCCGCGAAGCGATCCTCGCTCCACGGCACCTTCGAGTAGAACATCTGCACGCCGACTTCGCCCTCGGCGGGAATCTCGAACTCGACCGGCATCTCGAGCACGGCGTCGGGCTCGCGCTCGCCGAACGACCAGCCGGTCGCGAACTTCGGCGCCGGCGGCATGTCGGCGGCATTGCCGCGCGCGGCGCCGCCGTCCACCCAGGCTGCAATCGTGTCGATCTCTTTCTGCGACAGGCTGATGTCGTTGCGCATGGGCAGGCTCTGGGTCATGTCGGCGCCCCAGGGCGGCATTTCGCGCGACACGACCTTGGCCTTGATCGCGCGCGCCCACGGCCGCGCATCCTCGTACGACATCAGGTTCATCGGCGCGACTTCGCCAGGACGATGGCAGTTGGCGCACTTCTTGTACATGATCGCCGCGACGTCTTTGGCGAACGTCGGCGCGCCGGCAGCGGCGGGAGCGGGAGTTTGCGCCGAGGCACTGAACGAACCCAAAGCCACCACGCCAATTGCGACAAGTGTCAGTTTCTTCATACGGTCCTCGGCAGTTTCTGCCAATGGTGAATTTGGGGGCCAGGCCCCCGGATTCACCACACGCGCGACCCGCCTTCGCCTCGCGCATCCGGCGAGGCTTCGGCGTGGTCCGTCCTCGCGGCTTGGGCCGCTCGGCGGATCCTAGCCTATTTCGGGGAGCCGGCGACGCACGTCGCGACGGCCTCCACCGACGAGGTCATGTTGATGCGGCTGACCGGTTTTGCCGCGATCAGCAGACCGCGAATTACCATGGTGCGGTCGCGATGCTGAGGCAAGCTGAACTCGCCCACGCCCAGCAGGCGGAACGTGTTCTTGCCGGCCGGCGGCGTCTTCGGCAGCTCGGCGGCCGGCGCCTGGTTGGCCACGCTCGGCACGGGATCGGTGGCGGCCACCAGCACCCAGTTGCCGGCCCCCTGCTCGCGCAGGCAGCCGGTGACGCTGACGATCTCGACCTTGTTCGTGGCTGGCGCCTGCGCTGGGGCGCCGGCCGCCGGGCTCGCGAACGCCGCGAGCGACAGCACCAGGATTGATTGAAGGGTCATGACGGTCGCTATGATAGCCGACGTGCCCATCCGACTCGAGGGAGTTCGCTCGCGAAGTCCCTCTCGCTCGGGACGAGTAGCCCTGGCGCTCCTGGCACTCCTTGCGGGAACGCCAGCGCTACTCGCTCACGAGGCTGAACGCACCAGGGTCGTCCTGACCTTTACCGGCGACGAACGCTTCGTGCTCGAGGTCGCCAACGATCCGCTGTGGATGCTGATGCGCCTCGAGACGTTCGCCGGCGGCACCGTGCCCGCGAACCCCACCGCCGCGCAACGCGATGCGCGCCTCGCGCAACTCACCGCCGTCTTCGCCGACCGCATCGTCCTCTTCGTGGACGGACGTGAGGTGCGCGCCGATAGCGTGGTGTACTTCCCTCCTTCTGCGTCATCTGTGTCATCTGCGGCGCCGGTTGGTTCGGCGTCATCCACCTCCGCGCCAAGCGCTACGGCCGACAGGTCTGCGGCCCTGGCCAGTTTTCGGCTTGAAGGCCGAATGCCTCGCGGCGCTTCGAATCTGCGTTGGCTGTATGGCCTCGTCGCCGATCCGTATCCGCTCGAGATTCGACAGGCCGACGGTTCGTCGACCGTCGAGTGGATCACCGGCACCAACTGGAGCGGGGTGATCGACCTGACGCGCAGCTTCCCGCGGCCGACGCGGTGGGACATCGCCCGCCAGTATCTCGTGCTGGGATACACCCACATCCTGCCGAAAGGACTGGATCACATCCTGTTCGTGCTCGGCCTCTTCCTGCTGTGCGCACGGCTGAAGCCGCTGCTGCTGCAAGTCACCGCGTTCACGGTCGCGCATTCGATCACGCTGGGACTGTCGATCTATGGCGTCATCACCTTGCCGTCACGCGTCGTGGAGCCGCTGATCGCGCTGTCGATTGCGTACGTGGCCATCGAGAACCTGGCGACGCGCGAGTTGAAGCCGTGGCGGCTCGCGTTGGTGTTCCTGTTCGGCTTGCTGCACGGCCTGGGGTTCGCCGGCGTGCTGCGCGAACTCGGCCTGCCGCGCGGCGAGTTCCTGACCGGATTGCTGGCGTTCAACGTCGGCGTGGAGGGCGGGCAGCTCACGGTGATCGCCGCGGCGATGCTGCTGGCCTGGCCATTCGTGAATCGAGGCTGGTACCGCCACCGTGTGGTGATACCAGCCTCGCTGGTGATTGCCGCGATCGGGATCTACTGGACCGTGACCAGGATCTGGTCCGACTGAAGGCGGACGCCACATTCCTGAAGCCGGACTCTACTCTTCGCTGCCATCCGGCTAAAGCCGGATACTACTTCTGGAACTTCTGGATGCGCTGACCGTAGGTGTCGGCCGCATACACGGCGCCCTTCGAATCTACGACGATGCCGTGGACCCAGTCGAACTCGCCGGGCCCCAGTCCCTGCTTGCCCCAGGTCGCCACCAGCTTGCCGTCCTTCAACGACAGCTTGTGCACGCGCTCGAGCGCGTGATCGGCGATGTAGGCAAAACCGTCATCGCCCTTGCGCGAAATGGCGATGTCCCACGGGTTCCAGCCCTCGACCTTGATCTCGCGCAGGTAGTTCAGGTCCTTGTCGAATACCTGCACGCGATGCCCTTCGCGGTCGATGATGTACATGTTGTCCTGCGCGTCGAGCGCGAGCTTGTGCGGCAGCACCCACTCGCCGGGACCGTTGCCTTTGTCGGCCGGGCCGCCCGCGCCCTTGCCCACCTGCTTGATGAACTTGCCGGTCTTGTCGAACATCGCGACACGGTTGTTGCCATAGCCGTCGGTGACGACGATGTTGCCGTTGCGCAGCACGGCGACTCCCGAGGGCAGGTCGAAATGTGTGGCGTCGTTGCCCTTCTCCATGGTGGTGCCCAGCTGCAGCAGGAACTTGTCCATCTTCGGGCTGAGCTTCACCACGCGGTGCGCATCGCGCTCGATCATGTAGACATTGCCCTCCCAGTCGACCGCGCCGGAGTGCTGCCAGTTGGGATCGAGCTTCTTGCCGTTGAGCTCGATGTCGCCCGCGGCCATGACCAGGTTGCCGGCGGTGTCGAACACCATGATCGGCTTGGCGCCGCGATTGAAGACGTAGATGCGATCCTGCGCGTCGATGGCGACGCCCGAGATGCCGGGCTGGTTGGTTGGCGCCTGTCCGGGCGGGCGGCTGCTGGTCTGCCCGGTCGCGCGGCGCGCGGCGGCCTGCGCTTCGCGCTCGGCCGGTGGCGGCGGTGCGTTCTTCAGGCCGAAGAACTCACCGGGCGGCAGCTTCGGCCAGTTCGGCACCAGCTTGTAACCACCGTCGCCTTGCGCGTGCGCCGTTGCCGATGCCAACAGCATGAGGGCCGCGAGTGAAGTGACCAGGGTCCGTCGCATATACTCTCCGGCGGTGAGGATACACCACATGACGCGACCGCTGAGCCTCTGCCTGCTGGCCATCACGCTGCTTTCGCCCGCGCTCGCCGCGCAGGAAGTGCCGAAGGGACAAATGCCCACCCTCGGGCGCCCGACGCAGAGCGACGACCAGGTGCCGCCACTCGACTTCGATGCGTACTTTCTCGGCACGTGGACCTTCGAATGGTCGATGCCGGAAACCGCGCTGGGGCCCGCCGGCGACGTCACCGGCACCACCGTCTATACCAAGGTCGACGGCCGCTTCTACCAGGCCGTCACCGAGGGCCAGGGCCCGGCCGGTCCGTTCACCGTGCGCGAGCTGATCGCCTATCACCGCGAACACAAGATCGTGGCGCGGCAGATTACCGATTCACGCGGTCAGGGCCGATTGGAGTTGGGTCCGGTGGGCGGGGACCTGGGCGGGATTTACAACCTGCACTACGAGAGCGCGCCGTTCAGCTACGGCGGCAAGACTATCCGGCTGAAGCAGACGTTGCGCCTGCTGTCGCCGCTCGCCTATCGGGTCGCGGCCAGCCTGTCTGTGGACGGGGGTCCCTTCACCAACCTCGGAAATCCGTGGTGGCGAAAGAACCCCTGACCCCGGTTACTTCTTCAATTCGATCTTGATCTGCTTCAGTACTTCGGTCTTCGCCTCGAGCTCGGTCTTGCCCGCGGGGAACTTGTTGTACTTGAGCATGTAGGCCACGATGTCGGCCTTCTGCGCCGGCGTCACGCTCGACGCGCCGCTGGGCGGCATCGAGACGCGGATGCGCTCGAACAAGTCGCCAACCGACAGATCGTTCCAGTTGCCGGTGAACTCGGCGCCCACAAGCGCGGGCGCGAAACCATCGCCCGTGAGGTCGGCGCCGTGGCACTCGACACACGACGCCTTATACGCGGCCAGGCCGCGATCGGCCTGTGCGTCGGTAAAGACACCATCCCAAACGCTGCGAGCGGCTCCGGCGGGAGCGGCGGCCGCCTGAGCGCGGAGCGAGGACTGCATGACACTGGCGGCCCAGATCGTGGCGATTGCCAAAAACGCGATGCGAAGCTTCATGTGAGGGATTGTACCAAAAAACCGACAGGCTCGCGGCTCTCGCCGCTCGTGGGGGTCGCCGCTAACGCGGCTCCTGGGGCCATAACCACGCCGCGCCCCTGACGCCACTCGAATCGCCGTGCGCGGCGCGGACCAACCGGGTGGCCACGTGATCCGAGAAGACAAACGAAGACCAGAGCACCGGCACGTTGGCGTAGAGCTGCTCGATGTTCGACAGCCCGCCCCCAAGCACCACGACATCGGGATCGAGCACGTTGATGACCGACGCGATCGCGCGGGCGAATCGCCGCTCGTAGCGGGCGAGCGCGGCGGCGGCGCGGGCCTCGCCCTTCGCGGCGCGCGAGGCGATCTCGATCGCCGGAACCAGCTCTCCCCCACCCGCCGCGTAGTCGCGCGACAGCGCCGGCCCCGACAGCCACGTCTCAATGCAGCCGGCACGCCCGCAGTAACACCCCTCTCCCGGCCGCTCATCGTCCTGCATCCCCGGCATCGGGTTGTGGCCCCATTCGCCGGCAATGGCATTGGCGCCGGTGAGCACACGGCCGTTGACGACGACACCGCCGCCTGTGCCTGTGCCGATGATCACGCCAAACACGACGGCGGCGCCGGCCGCGGCGCCGTCAGTGGCTTCGGACAGCGCGAAGCAATTGGCGTCGTTGGCCAGCCGCACGGGCCGGTCAAGGGCGCGCGCCAGGTCGCCGGCAAACGGCTTGCCGATCAACCACGTCGAGTTGGCGTTCTTGATCAGGCCGGTGGCCGGCGAGACGGTGCCCGGTATCCCGATGCCGACCGTGCCGCGCGCCTGGGTGGCACGCTCGAGGGCGCCGACCAGTTCGACGATGGCGCGAATGGAGTCATCGTAGTTGCCCTGCGGTGAAGCGACTCGGCGGCGCAGGAGCTCGCGGCCATCGGCGGCAAGGGCCATCCCCTCGATCTTTGTGCCGCCCAGATCGATTCCGATACGCATACGTGATGATATTCGCGTGACGGCGCTATGCCGCGGCCGTGCTGATCGCCGTTTCCAGGGAGTCCACGCAGTCGGGGCAGTACTCGGTGGCGCGGCCCTTGCGGACGATCTCCAGAACGTCCTCGACCGGCACGGCGGCGCGGTACGGGCGCGCACTCATCAACGCGTCGGCCACATCGGCCACCGCCAACACGCGTGCGGTCGGCGACAGTTGCCCGCCCGACAAGCCGCGGAAGTAGCCGCGGCCATCGAGGCGTTCGTGATGGTTGGCGGCGTCCTCCGCCAGTTCCTCGAAGATCGGCACGCGGCGCAGCACGTTCAGAGTGTGCTCGGGATGCTGCTTGACGATGGCCCACTCGGCGGGCGTCAGCTGGCCGGGCTTGTCGAGAATGGCGTTGGGCACGGCGAGCTTGCCGATGTCGTGCAGCAACGCCGCCCGCCGCAGGCGTGTCTGCTCGGTCGCGGTCAATCCCAGGTGCCGGGCCATGCTGATGGCGATCGCCGACACCCGATCGGAATGCTCGAAGGTGAAACTCGACTTGGCGTCGATCACCCACGCGAAGGCCGTGGCGATCTGATCGAGGCGCGCGTCGGTGGCGTCGATGGCGCGCTCGGCGGGCTCCGCCGCGGCGACCGTGGCATTCAGGTCGGAAGCTTCGAGCGAGGCCCATAACGCCGGACTCGAAATGGCCTGCAGGCAATCCACCAGCTCGGGATCGAACCAGCGGCCGCGGCGCTGGGCGGCCATCTCGAGCGCGCGGTCGGGACCGGCCACGCCCCAGAAAATCTCCACCACCTGCGCCAACCCGATAATGCGGGCGGCAATGGGAATCTGTTCGCCACCGATGCCCTGGGGATGCCCGCCGCCATCCCAGTGTTCGTCCATCAGGTGCACGGCCTGGGCGGTCGCTTCCGACATGCCGAGCGCGCGGGCAATCGCGGCGCTGCGCGCGCAGCGAATCTCGAACAGCTCGCGCTCGGCCTTCGGGCCGATGGCGGCCAGCCGCAGGAACTGCCGGACGCGCGCCAGGAAGTCGCCTTCGGGCTCCACCCACTCGAGCGCGTAGCGCACCTTCTGATCGAGCTTGCGCCAGTCGCGCAGCCAGACGGCGCGCTTGGTTTCGTGCTCGTCAGGTCCCCCGAACATCTGGTAGACGCGCTCGGCGTTCGCCGAGCAGCCGGCGTCCTTCAGCAACGCGGCGTAGAAGAGATCCGACGATTCCTCGGGCGACAGCCGGAGGGCGTCGGCAATGCGCATGGCAATGAGGCAGGTCCGCGCGGCGTGGCCCCGGGGGTGACCCTCGGTAATATCCAGCGCCGCCGACATGCCCGACAGGACCGCCGAAATGGGGAGCGTGATGGGGGTCACGAGCGCACCGGCCATTGAGACGCTGATTGTCGCCGAAACGGTCCCACGACGCCGGCTAAAGCCGGAGGCTACTCCGAGCCCTTCATCGCGCCTTGTACCCCGGCCCACGGATGGGCTGGCCGGGCCGCTCCTCGGTGATCTTGCCGCCGGCCACCACCGCCTTGCCGTTCACCAGCACGTGCGGGATGCCGACCGAGTAGTGCGTGGGATCGACAAACGTGGAGACATCGCGCACAGTGGCAGGATCGAAGATCGTGATGTCGGCCTTCATGCCCGCCTTCAGCAGGCCGCGATCGGCAATGCCCAGGCGCGCGGCGGGCCGCGAGGTGAAGCGCCGCACGGCGTCTTCGAGCGTGATCAGCTTCTCGTCGCGGACATACTTGCCGAGCACGCGCGGAAACGAGCCCCACGCGCGGGGATGCGACTTCGATTCCGAGAACGGACCGTCCTCGGCGCGCGCACCCGAGTCGGTGCCGATCGAGATCATCGGATGCGCCAGCGCCAGGCGGACATCGTCTTCGCGCATGATCGAGATGATGGTCGAGGTCTCGCCGCGGTCGGCGATCACCAGGTCCATGGCCGCGTCGCGCGGGTCCTTGCCCATTTCCTTGCCGATCTCGACCAGGTTCTTGCCTTCCCATTTCCGCAGCGACGGATCGAGCACCGTCGACACCATGACCCCGGCGCCGCCGCCCGAGCCGTACCACTGGTTCTCCCAGTCCTTCGCCGAGGCATCGTCCATGTCGCGCTTGATGCGGTCGCGCAGCGAGGGGTCCTTGAGCCGCGCCAGCATGGCGTCGAGCCCGCCCTCGCGGACCCACAATGGCAGGCTGGCATCGAGGCCGTTCGAGGCGCGATCGTAGGGATACATGTTGGCCGTGACGTCGAGTCCCCGTTCGCGCGCCGCCTCGAAGTGTTTCAGCACCTCGGGCATGCGGCCCCAGTTGGCCTTGTAGGCGGTCTTGAGGTGCCAGACTTCGGCGGGGATGCTGGCGCGTTCGGCGATCGTGAACACTTCGTCGAGCGACGGGATGATCTGGGCCGACTCCGACCGCTGGTGCGAAATGTAGATGCCGCCGTGCTTGCGGGCCGCCTTGGCAAGCTCCACCAGTTCGTCGGTCGAGGCATAGCGGCCGGGCACGTACTGCAGCGATGTGCTCAGGCCGAGCGCGCCGTCGACCATCGCAGCCTCGACCAGTTGCTGCATTTCGGCGAGCTCCGACGGCGACGCGGCGCGCTGGGACTCGCCCACCACGTAGGCGCGCAGGCCCCCGGCGCCGACGAACGTGCCGACATTCAGCGCCGGCCGCTGGCGCTCGAGCCGGGCGAAGTACTCGCCCAGCGTGCGGAAGTCGAGCACCACCTTGAAGCGGTCGTACTGCGGCTTGACCGCGAGGGCCAGCCGATCGTTGACCGGCGCGATCGCCGAGCCTTCGCCGGTAATCTCGGTGGTGATGCCCTGGGTGATCTTGCTGGCGGCGCGGCCGTCGACCAGGATATTGAACTCCGACTGCCCCAGCATGTCGATGAAGCCGGGCGACACGACCAGGTTGGTGGCATCGATCCGCGTCTTCGCATTGCGGCCGGCCAGCTGTCCGATCGCCGTGATGCGGTCGCCAGTGATGCCGAGATCGCCGAGGAACCACGGCGCGCCGCTGCCATCGACGATGCGGCCGCCGGTGATGAGCACGTCAAAGTCTTCCGCGAGCGCGGGCGCGGCGGCCGGTGCGGGCGTGGTCGTGGACTGACACGCGCTGAGCACCACGGCGGCGCACGCAATGAGGAAAGACCGTTTCATGCTGAACTCCATGCCCCGCCACGGCGTGCGAACCGATCGAACGCGAAGGGCGGGCCTGCGGAATCCTATGTAGAATCACTGACGGATGTCGAGCTTCGCCTTTCTGTGGCCGGCGATCGCGTGCGCGATCACCGGCGCGGCCCTGTTTGTCACGCGCGGCGTGCTCGATCAAACCGTCACCCCGGCCGGCGTGGTGCGGTTCGCCATGCTGCCGCCGTGGCAGGCGCTGCTCGGGTTCGTCTGCCTCGCCGCCCTGGTGCTGGTCGGCATCGATCACCTGAACGCGCCGCGTGGGACCACGTCCGAACGGCGGCCCCGGCTGGGCGAGCTGGTGCTGCCGCTGGCGGCGCTCGCCGTGCTGATGCTGCCCTTCCTGCCGGTGCTGCCGGACCACTGGCCCGTACTCCAGGCGCTGTCGGGGCCGCTCGGTGCGGTGGTCTGGCTCGCCGTCGCCGGCCTGCAGGTGTGGACCTTGTGGCAGAGCCGGCTGATCATGCCGCGATGGCTCGAGCGCTTGACGTTGTGGCGCGCCGCGGCCGCGATTGGCATCGCCACAGCAGCACTGGCGGCGCTCGCCGGCGCGCGGCTCACCGGCACGGTGCTGTTCCCGTCGGGCGACGAGCCGCACTACCTGGTGATCGCGCAGAGCCTGTGGCGCGACGGCGACCTCAAGATCGAGAACAACCACGCGCGCGGCGACTACCGCGAGTACTTCGCCTCCGACCTCGAGCCTCACTACCTGACTCGCGGCGCCGACGCCGAGATCTATTCCATTCACCCGGTTGGTCTCCCCGTGCTGATGGCGCCGGTCTACGGCGCCGGGGGCTACCAGGCCGTGGTGTGGGTCCTGATCCTGATGGGCGCCGCGGCCGCCGCGGTCGCGTGGTGGTGGACGGTCGGCGCCGTGCACTCGGCCGGCGCGGCGACGTTTGCGTGGGCGGCCATCGCCGGTTCAGCGCCATTCCTGTTCAACACCTTCACCGTCTACCCGGAGATCGCCGCAGCCCTGGCGGTGATGGTGGCGCTGGTGACGACGGTGCGCAGCGATCCGGCTGCTGCAGGCGTGGCCCGCTGGCTCGCGGTCGGCGTCGCGTGCGCCGCCTTGCCGTGGTTGAGCACGAAGTACGCGCCGATGTCGGCCGCGCTCGTGGTGATCGCGGCGCTGCGGTTAACCGCGCCGGGATCAGACCCCTTCGTGACGCGGTTGCTCCGGAAGGGGTCAGACCCCCGCCTGTGGGCGGTGGCGGCGCCGTACGCCACCTCACTCGCGGGCTGGTTTGCCTTCTTTTACGCGATCTGGGGCATTCCGCTGCCCATGGCGCCGTACGGCGCGCTGGTGCAGACCTCGCCACTCAACTTGATCTTCGGCGCACCGGGACTGTTCTTCGACCAGGAGTACGGGCTGCTGGCATTCGCCCCTGTTTACGTGCTCGCGGCGACGGGGTTGTACCAGATGTGGCGCAGCGGCGGCGAGTCGCGGCGACTGGCGATTGAGATCGCCGTCGTGTTCGGCGCCCTGCTCGTAACGGTCGGCGCGTTCCGCATCTGGTGGGGCGGGTCCTCGGCACCGGCACGGCCGCTGGCCTCGGGATTGTTGTTGCTGTCGGTGCCAATTGCGACGGCCTTCCGGTCGGCGCCTGCCGGATCGGCACGCCGCGCCGGGCAGCACTTGCTGCTGTGGCTCAGCGTCGGCATCGCGATCACGCTGGCGATCGCGCAGGACGGCTTCCTGATCAACAACGGACGCGACGGCACCTCGTCTTTGCTCGAGTACTGGTCGCCGCGCTGGGGACTGTGGACGCTCGCGCCGACGTTCATCACCGGCGAAACTTTCGTCGGCTGGGTGCACAGCCTGTGGTGGCTGGCCCTGGCCGCGGCCGCCGGCTGGTTCCTGTCGCGGCAAAAGACGACGCGTCCAGGAGCCGCCGCGCTAGTGGCATTCGCAACGATGAGCACCGTGCTCTTGGTGGTGGCGGTGACGATGCCGCTGCTCCCGTCGAGGGCGGAGGTGCCGCGCGTGGACCTGGGCGCGCGATCACGTCTCGCCACGCTCGACGGCTTCGATGCACGCGTTCGACCAGCCGGAATCATCTACGACCCGCTGCGCCACGTGAGCGCCGACTCGGTGGTGGCGGCCGTCCGACTCGGCGTCAAGCCGCGGCAGCGCATCGACTCGCAACCCGTCCGCGTGATCCACAACGGCCGCTTCTCCCTGCCGGCCGGCACCTACGGCGTCGATGTGCTCTTCAATGACCAGGTGCCCGCGCAACCCACGCCGATCTCGCTGCAGATTGGCCGCATCGGCCCGCCGCTGCAGACGTGGATGCTGCAACCCAAGGCCGGCGAGACCTGGCGCACCAGCGTGTGGCTGGCGCTCGACGCGGCTTTCGTGGGCTTCCGCGGTCCGGCTGAACTGGAACGCGCGATCGAGAGCATCACCATCACGCCGACCACGGTGGTCGATGCAGGCGCGCGGCCGCTCGTCGGTGACGTGCTCTCGGCTGCCACCTACGGCGACGTGATGTTCTACTTTCATGACGAGCGGATGTATCCCGAGCCGAACGGCTTCTGGACCACCGGCCGGCGCTCGGCCGAGGTCACGGTCGCCGTGCCGTCGAGCCGGACGACGCCGGTCACGCTGCGAATTCACGGCGGCGCGCAGGCGAACAATGCGACGATCACAACCTTCGGCTGGCGCCGCGACTACGCGCTGGTGCCGGGGCAGGCCGTGGAAGTGGAACTGCCGGTCGTGGCCGGCGGCGTGATCCCGCTGACCATTTCGACCGACAACGGGTTCTCGCCGAGCGCCATCGATCCGGCCTCGAAAGACCCGCGGTTCCTCGGCATCTGGGTGGAACTTCTCGACAAGGTGAAACAACCGTCATGAGTGGCATTGCCGACCTGAGACGCGAATACTCGACGCGGGCCCTGACCGAAGACCAGGCCGAGCGCGATCCGATCCGCCAGTTCGCGTCGTGGTTCGACGAGGCGGTGAAGGCGCAGCTGCTCGACGTGAACGCGATGACGTTGGCGACGGTATCGCCATCGGGCGACCCGGCCGCGCGCATTGTCCTGCTGAAGGGGTTCGACGAAACCGGATTCGTGTTCTTCACCAACTACGAGAGCGCCAAGGGACAGGACCTGGCAGCGCACCCGAGGGCGTGCCTGCTGTTCTTCTGGGTCGAGCTCGAACGCCAGGTGCGCATCACGGGATCGGTGACGAAGGTCTCGGCGGCCGAGTCGGAGGAGTATTTCCATTCGCGGCCGGTCGCGAGCCAGCTGGGCGCCTGGACCTCGGCGCAAAGCACGCGCGTGGCCGAGCGGTCACACCTCGAGCAGCGCTATGCCGAACTGGCGGCGCAGTATGAAGGGCAGGTCGTGCCGCTGCCGCCGTTCTGGGGCGGATACCGCGTCGCCGCCGAACGCATCGAGTTCTGGCAGGGCCGCCAAAGCCGCCTGCACGATCGCCTGCTCTATACGCGCCAGGCGGATGGATGGACGATCGACCGGCTGTCTCCCTAGAGGTCGATCGTTCCGGCCCCGACGCGCACGGCCTGGCCGCCCACCTGCACGCGCGTGATCTGGCCGTGGCTGTCTTCAGCGATCCGCATGTGAATGCGGCTGGGCCGTCCCATCGCCACGCCCTGCAGGCTCACCATGTCTTGCCGCTCGTCGCGCGTCACCAGTCCGTGCTTCACCAGGTAGCAGCCAAGCGGTCCGCTCGCGCCACCCGTGGCCGGGTCTTCCGGGATGCCCTGCGACGGCGCGAACATGCGGCTATAGACGGCCACCGCCGGGTCCACCGGCTCGGTGCTGAAAAGAAACACGCCGACATGTCCACCGGGGAACGCGCTTTCGAGGCGACGCAGGGCGCCGAGGTCGGGCGACGCGGCATCCACGGCCGCGCGGGTCTTGACCGGCACGTAGCTGAAGGCCGCGCCGCACGAAATCTCTTCGACCGGGAGCCCGGTCGCGTCCACTGCATCGGGATCGACACCCGCGGCGCGGACGATCTCGGCCCGCGATGAGGCTGGTTGGCGGTACTCGGGACGCCGCTGGTCCATCCAGGCGAATGACAGCCCCACCTCCGCACCGGGTGCTACGGTGGGCGAGTCGCTGCCCCACTTCAGCTCCACCGGCGTGGGTCCGACACCCAGCCCGAACACCCAGCGCTCGCGGCCGGCCACGATCACCCCTTCATGCGCAAGAGCGAACGTCGTGCCGATGGTGGGATGCCCGGCCATCGGCAGTTCCGCTCCCGGCGTGAAGATGCGCATGCGCACGTCAGTGCCGGGAGTCTCTGGCGGCAGCAGAAACGTGCACTCCGAGAAGTTCATCTCGCGCGTGATGGTCTGCATTTGCGCCGAGGTCAGCCCGCTCGCGTCGGGAAACACGGCGAGCTGGTTGCCTTCGAACATGCGATCGGTGAAGACGTCGTAGTGGAGATAACGCATGACAGTAATTGTAGTCGGGGCGACACCGCCCGACGGGGCGGCACTCCTCGACGGGGTCGCACTGCCCGACGGGGTAGAATGCGCGGCGTGATGCTTGGCCGCGCTGTCGTGGTGCTTCTGCTCGCGGCGACTCCGCTTCACGCGCAACCGTCGCTCACCATCGTTGCGCCCGCGGCGCCGGGCGGGGGGTGGGACCAGACCGCGCGCGTCATGCAGCGTGTCCTGGCCGAGATTGAACCGGCCGTCAGCGTGCAGGTCGACAACATCCCGGGCGCGGCCGGCACCATCGGGCTGTCGCGATTCGTGCAGTCGGAACGCGGCAATCCGCATGCGCTGCTCGTCACCGGCCTGGTGATGGTCAGCGGCGTGATCACCAACGCCTCGCCGGTCTCGCTGTCGGATGCGACGCCGATTGCGCGGCTCACCGGCGAGACCGAAGTGTTAGTCGTGCCCGCCGCAAGCCCGCATCGCACGCTCGCCGACCTGATCGAGGCCTTCAAGCGCGATCCCGGCAGCATTTCGTGGGGCGGCGGCTCGGCGGGTGGCACCGACGACCTGCTGGTGCGACTGCTGGCCGAGCAGGTGGGCCTCCCCGCCGCTCGCGTCAACTACATCGCGTTCGCGGGCGGCGGCGCGGCACTGGCCGCGGTGATGGGCGGCCAGGTGACGGCGGCGGTGAGCGGCTACGGCGAGTTCGCCGGGCAGATCGCGGCCGGCCAGCTGCGGGCGTTGGCCATCTCGGCTGCCGAACGCATTCCCGGCATCAACGCGCCCACGCTGCGTGAATCAGGCATCGCACTCGACCTCGCCAACTGGCGCGCCATCGTCGCACCGCCCGGCCTGTCGAATGCCGAGCACGACCAGTGGATCGCGCGCATGACGCGCATGGCCACCAGCCCGGAATGGCAGCGCGCCATTCAGCAGCAGGGCTGGGATGACCTGTTCCTGGCGGGCGCGGGGTTCCGGCAGTTCCTGCTCGCCGAGCAATCGCGAGTCGATGCGGTGCTGCGACGCCTGGCGGCGAGTGACGCGGCCCACGCCGAGGCGGCGTTGACGCTCACGCCGACCACGGTACCGAACGTCATCGTGGGGATCTTCGGCATGCTGGTCGCGGCCCTGGTGGCATCGCGATTGAAGAGCCCGGCGCCCGCGCCGGCCGCGCCGAACCGCGCGATGACGCGACTGCTCGGCCTCACCCTACTGCTGCAGCCGATGCTGATGCTCGCCGCCGGCTTCATCATCGCGTCGACCGCGCTGTTTGCGGTGACCGCGTCGGCGTGGCGCGGCGTGCGGCCGGCCCCGGCCGCGGTGGCGACGGACCTCGCGGTGGGCGCCTGCCTGGCGGTGGCCGTCTTCCTCATCTTCTCCAATGGCCTTGGCGTGACCCTGCCCTGATGAGCGACCTGCTGTCAGGCTTTGCCGTCGCCCTCCAGCCCATCAATCTCCTGTGGGGATTGGCCGGCGTCACGCTCGGCACGGCCGTGGGAGTGCTGCCCGGCATTGGCCCGGCCTTGACGGTCGCACTGCTCTTGCCGGTCACGTACGGCCTGGATCCGACGGCCGCGCTGATCATGTTTGCCGGCATCTACTACGGCGCGATGTACGGCGGATCGACCACGTCGATTCTGTTGAACGCGCCAGGCGAGAGCGCGACCATCGTCACCGCCCTCGACGGCCACCAGATGGCGCGCAACGGGCGCGCGGGCGCGGCGCTGGCGACCGCGGCCATTGGCTCGTTCGTCGCCGGCACGCTGGCCACGCTGGCCCTGAGCCTGGCGGCGCCGCTGATGGTGCGCATGGCGCTGGCATTCGGCTCGGCCGAGTACTTCGCGTTGATGGTGCTGGCGTTCGTGATGGTGACGACGGTGCTTGGTGGGAGGGGGGCGCGCCTCGCCGGCTGGGTCAGCCTGCTGCTGGGGCTCGCGCTCGGCAGCGTCGGCATCGACGGCTTGAGCGGACAGGCGCGCTTTACGTTCGGGATTGCCTACCTGCTCGACGGCATCGATCCGGTGATCGTGGCGATTGGCCTGTTCGCGATTGGCGAGACGCTGTGGGTGGTCAGCCGCGGCCCGGAGTCGGACCAGCTGTTGCCGGTCCGCGGCTCGCTGTGGATGACCCGCGACGAATGGCGGCGATCGTGGAAGCCGTGGCTGCGGGGTACCGCCATCGGCTTTCCGATGGGCGCGCTGCCCGCGGGTGGGGCCGAGTTGCCGACGCTGATGTCCTACGCCGTCGAGAAGCGGCTGGCGGCCAGGCCCGAGGAGTTCGGCCATGGCGCGATCGAGGCGGTCGCCGGGCCAGAAGCCGCCAACAACGCATCGGCAGCCGGGACGCTCGTGCCGCTGTTGACGCTGGGCCTGCCCACGTCGGCGACGGCGGCGGTGCTGCTGGCAGCCTTCCAGCAGTTCGGCCTGCAGCCCGGTCCGCTGCTGTTCGAGCACGAGCCGAAGCTGGTGTGGGGCGTGATTGCCAGCCTGTATGTCGGTAACGCGATGCTGCTGGTCCTCAACCTGCCGCTGGTCGGGCTGTGGGTGAAGCTGTTGTCGATTCCACGGCCGTGGCTGTACGGCGGCATCCTGGTGATGGCGTCGCTCGGCGCGTTCAGCGTGCATCGCTCGGCAGGCGATCTGCTGCTGGTCGCGCTTGTCGGGATCGCGGGCTTCGTGCTGCGCCGCATCGATGCGCCGATCGCGCCCGTGATGATCGGGCTCATTCTCGGGCCTTCGGCCGAGCAACACTTACGGCGCGCGTTGTCGATCAGCCAGGGCGACTGGTCGGTGTTCGTGACCCGGCCCTTGTCGGCGACGCTGCTGGCGGTGGCCGGCGTCATCGTGCTCGCCGGGCTGTGGCGCCGCAGTGTTAAGCTGAGTCGCCCCGCATGAAAATCCTGTTTTGCGTATCAGTCCTCTGCCTCTCGATCGCCTGTGGCGGTGGTTCCTCCGGACCGACCGGGCCGTCGCCAAGCGGGTCCCCGACGTCCGCCGCGCCGTCCACGCCGACACCCTCGCCGACACAGTGCGCGACGGTTGGCAACCGCATGGTCACTGTCGGCCGCACCTCGGCGGATGGCGCGTTTACCCACGCGCCCTTCAACGCTGCGGACCTGGGCATCATCACCAACGGCCAGGAAACCAACGACCCGCGGTTTGCCTACGCGTGGATCAAGAACCAGGGCTCGGCGATCAACGTCTACGCGCCGGCTGACGGGGTGCTGATCCGCATCCGCCACAAGTCCGAGAACCTGCCGATTTTCCCCAGCGACGATTTCGACCTGATCTTCCTGGTGGCGTGCGATCCGGCCCGGCCGGCCGAGCGCGACACGATGTTCCGGTTCAACCACATCACCGATCCGCGTCCTGACATCAAGGCGGCCTACGGCTTCGGCTCGCTGCCGGCGCCAGACCTGTCGGTCACTCCGGTGATCGATCACGAAGACCGCCAGGTCCCCACGGTCAACATCGCGGTCAAGGCCGGCGAGCTGCTGGGCACCACTCGCGGTACGCCGTTCGCCCGCAACTTCGACTTCGCCATTGCCATCAACGAGCTCACGGTCTGTCCCTTCAGCGTCCTGAACGAGCCGCATCGCGCCTTGCTGCTTGGCTTGCTCGGCCCGCAGTCCCGCAGTCCGTCTGGTCCACCTCAAGCGGGCTACCCATGCCAGGGCTACGGTGGCCGGCTGTGACATTTATACTGGTGGTATGAAGGTTACCGACTTGTTCAGCGGCGACGCGGGCGTGCCGGCGGATCAGTTTCCTGATCCCGCCATCGACGCCCCTGTCGATCCACTGTTTGCCGAGCAGAACATCGTGCTTGGCGGTGGCTGCTTCTGGTGCACGGAAGCCGTGTTCGCGAAGCTCGATGGCGTGCTGAGCGTGGTGTCCGGGTATGCCGGCGGCACGGCCGAGACCGCGAACTACCGGGAGGTGTGCAGCGGCATGACCGACCACGCCGAGGTGATTCGGGTGCGGTTCGACGCCAACCGCATCTCGTACGGCCAGATCCTCAAGGTGTTCTTCGCCGTCGCGCATGACCCCACGCAGTTGAACCGGCAGGGTCACGACATGGGCCGGCAGTACCGGTCGGTGATTTTCTACGGCAGCGTCAACCAGGAGATGGTGGCGAGCGCGTACATCAGGCAACTGAACGACGCCAAGGTGTTCGCCCACCGCATCGTCACCACCGTCGAGCCCCTGATGGAGTTCTACGAAGCCGAGCCGGATCACCAGGACTTCGTTGCCCGCAACCCGAACCAGCCCTACGTCGCGGCCGTGGCCATGCCGAAGGTGCAGAAGCTTGAAAAGAGCTTTGCCGGGAAACTGAAGAAGGGCTGATTCTTGCCGGGAGGGAACTTCCTGTCGGGAGGGCAACGCTTGTCGGGAGGGGCCGCTGGACGGGAACAAATCGCTGTTCTTCGGGTCTAACGGCCTGGAGGTTCTGACAATGCGCCAAGTTCTCGCCCTCGCCTTCTTCGCGACCACTCTTGCTGCCTCACTGGCCGCCAATGTGAATCCCGCCGTGGCGGCGCAGCCACCAACCGGCCAAGCCTCGGAACTGGAAACCTACATTGGAGCGTACGAACTCGACGGCGGGGCTGTTGCGAGAATCATGCTCCGCGGAAATGAACTTGTCGCCGAGGTCAGCGGGGCACTGCCCGCGCGCCTGAAAGCCACGACCAAGGGCGCCTTCGAGGCACAGTCCGTAACGCCCTACACGGTCGTGTTCGCCGAAGCTCGCGATCAGCTCCGGATAGTCACCGCGACCTCGAGTCAGGCCGGCCGGCGCATCACCGCGCCGGTAGCCCTTCTCGGCCGTTATACCGGCACCTATCCACTTTCAGACACGCTCGCGATGGTCTTGACGCTCGAAAGTGGTCGGCTGATTGCTCAAGCCACGGGCGCTTCGCGGCACCCGCTGTTCCCTGAATCCTCGACGCGCTTCTTCGTTCAAGACTCGGCTTCCACTGACGTCGCCCACCTGGAGTTCGGGGCTGATCCCGACGGCAGGGCGTTTGTGGTGTTCCGGCAGATGGGCGGCGCACAGAAGGTCTACCGGAAATAGCGCGATATACTTCCTTGGCGTGCGCTCGTAGCTCAACTGGATAGAGCATCGGCCTTCGAAGCCGGGGGTCGCAGGTTCGAGTCCTGCCGAGCGCACCAATAAACAAAGGCCCAATTCCGATGGACTGCGCTCGTGGGTGCCAACTCGGAACTCCAGAACACTAGCCTAAGCCGGCATAGGGTCGCTCGCAGAGCGCCTGGCGGCTGGATTCGGAGTCCGAGAACCGAGCTGACCCGGCTGGGCTTTAAGAAGATGGAAATCGGGACCATGCATCGCTCCTCTGGATCCGACCTGCCCCCGGGCGCGCGGCCAGCGAACGTGCTGCTCCTCATTTGTCAGGCACGTGTGCCATGTTGATCGCACCACAATGAGAGTGGCAGCCGTCGACGTCATCATCATCTGCCCCAAACCGAACGTCTCAATCAGCATGATGTCCGTCGGGCGCGACGGCGACGGCGACGACGACCCAGGCGACATTCGATACTGGCGCGAAGAAGGCCGTGTCAGTGCCGAAGAGATGGCGCGAGCGACCGTGAGGAACACCGGCGGCCGCGTGTTCGTGTGGGATGGCGGTTATTTGCTGCGGCGCTTCGACAACGACAAGTAACGCAGATGGCCAGCAGCTACCTTCCAGTCCTGCGAAGCAAATTCGAATTGCTCATGGACGGCGCCGTGCACGTCGGCTTCAAAAGAACCGACTTTGTACTTGATGGATACGCCATCCGGCCGACGTTTTCGCCAGCACGAGAGGCTGGCTGGCAGTTCACCATCCTGTCGACCCCTGCTCATCCGACCCTGTTCACGATCGTTCTCAACCCGGGTGTCAAAGCCGCGGAAGAGCGGCGGCCGTCTCGTGACTGGACTGAACAAATTTACAGTGCTGGGGACTACTACGAGCCAATCGCGAAGTGGTTCGTAACGTGGCTGGAACTACTACGTCGGGAGTTAGCCGCCACAGGGAGTTCCACCGAGAGGGCGCCTAAGTGGCTAGACGACGCGCTGCCGGCTGAGGCTCTCGGGATTCGTTCCGAGGCGAAGGCTCTTTATGAGAAGTTCAACCGCTACCAGCGCATGAGCGGGCTCTTCTGGCAGACCGGACACGAGCTCGAGGAGCTCGTGCGCGACGTGTTCGTCGACGCCGGAATTGCGGCCGTTCTAGCCAAGGAGTCCGAATTCGACGTCCGGGTGCCGCTCGCCCAGAATCGCACCCTGTATGTCGAGGTCACTGGTCAGGACGGCCCGATCTCGAAGGCGTCGAACAAGGTGTCGCAGGCGACGGACGTAATGCTCCGAGTGATTCCTGAGGGTTCAGGCGACCGCGTCGTAATCGCCCTGAACGCCTACAAGAAGGAATCACCAAGCGAACGGTCTGGGAAGCCGTTGCTGACCGCGCATGCCGAGCAGATCATGGTCGCGAACGGAACGATTGTGATACCGACGGCAGCGTTGTACGACGTGTGGCTGCTGTCGCTGAAGGACAAGGCCAAGGCAAAGAAGGCCCTCGAGGCGGTCTACGACGCGCCCGGCGGGACGCTATTAGCGCTAGTGTGAGAAGTTTGGCGGCCTCGGCCGTCTAAACAGTTCGGAGCCCCAGCAGATGAGCATGCCCGAATGGGAACGCCAAGCCCGCGCCCTCGCCGCTGATACTAGTAAGAAGATTCTCGCGATTCAGGCGGTCAAGTTACATACGGGCATTTCGCTCGCCGACGCCAAGTCCCAGGTGGAAGCGTGGGAGCGCGGAGAAGCAACGACAGTTCGGGCACCACACGACATGGCTGGAGGTGAAGGCGACAGCGGCGTCACGAGCAACTTCGTCGAGCGGTTCCAAAATCACCCGGCCATCAACAGGCTGCTACACCGTGAACTGCGCGAACTGCCCAACCTGCTCCGGCCTGGCGAAGGTGTTCTCGACCTGATCGGCGGCACCTACGCGAATCAGAACGGATTGCTGGTTGCGACACCAAGCCGACTCCTGTTCGTTGGAAAAGGCCTGTTGTCGCTGAAGGTCGAAGAGTTTCCCTACGACAGGATCACATCGACCCAGTATGAAACTGGAATGCTACTCGGATCGGTGAAGATTTTTGCATCAGGCAACACCGCGACGATCAGTAACACCGTGAAATCCCACACGCAGTCATTTGCGGATGGCCTCCGCGATCGATTGGCCGCGCGAGAGTCAAAGCCGGCAGCGGCACCTGCGCCGACGGGCGGAGGCACCGCGTGCGAAATCGAGCGACTCGCTGCGCTGCACGCGGCCGGACACCTCACTGCAGAGGAGTTCACCGCGGCAAAGCGCAAGGCTCTTGGCATTTGACTGCGAGGCGGAGACCCAGCCATGAACATGTTTGCTTTCGACCCCACCCAGAAGCACACGATCACCCGTGGCACCATCGAAGACATCATGGGCATCCTGCGCGACATCGACCGGCAAGTGGCCGCGCTCAAAGCCGCGGGTGCAGACGCGGCCCCCCTCGACAAGCTTGCGAAAGACAGCGGCGCCATCTATGACCTACTGAACAGAAACACTCCTGTGCAGGATTGACGACCGCCGATGCCAAATCCAACCGCTCGTTACACGTTGAAGCAGCTCCACCAGGCTTGGGGCGCGGGCCGACGCTCAGCCCGTGACGCTAACTACTTCGAAACCGCCGCCGCAGTCGCTGACTACCTCGCCCTACGAGGGCTGACAAAGGACTCCCAACAACTCATCACGGTCCTCGATGCGTTCTGCAAGGCAGTCATCGATGACGATCACGACTGGTTCGTTCATGCTGTGATGTTTGGGACACTACTCGAGCGGGCGGGCAGGCACATGGACGAGGGCATTGCGCTCGAACAGCTGCTGCTCTCCAGGATCAAGAGCGCCATAATTCTCCTCGAGAAAGACGCATCGTGACGGTGCGGAAGACCCAACACCAAAGGATGTAAGCAGATGGAACTATCGGAGCTCGAACGCACGTTGTAAACGGGCAGCTACAGAGAGGGAGAGGCATGGCCAACGGAGATCACGCGATCGAGAAGAGGGAAGCACCACCGTCGTCACCGCGCACACTGGAGCGGCCGCCGCAACAGCCGCCGCCGCAACGCCCAGATCCGCCACCACAGCGGCCACCGGAGCCACCGAAGAAATGAACTCGCTCAGGGACTGCGCCAACGGCGACCACGCGAAGAATGCGCCGCCTCCACCGCCACCGCGGCCGCCATCACCGCCGCCACCACCACCGCCGCCGCCACCGCCAAAGCGGTAGGCGATCACTTACGCGGCAGGCTGCTCCGGTTGCTTCGGCATCGGCAGCAACTTGCCGCGCTTCTCGTCGTAGCGACGGATGGCCTCGCAGGCCCCGCCGCGCAGCGCCCACGTCGCCACGGCGACGAGACCCAAAGCGGCCACCGCTGACAGCGCGTCGAACGTTCGCTGGGCGATCGTACCGCTAACCCAGATCAAGAACGCCAGCGGGATCGCCACCGAGAGATTGGCGCTGGCCAGGTAGTGGTAGTAGAACGACTGCCGCAGGTCGCGGTAGTCATCAGCACGTTCATGTCGCCTGCTCTCGTCGAACGGAGTGGCCTTGGGGACCCAGCAGGGGCGGCCGAAGAGCGAGGTCTCGTAGATCGTAAACCTGAGGGCGGTCAACACGAAGCCGAGCGCGAGGGCGCCCAGCACGCCGAAGAAGAATCCGGCCAGCGTCGGAGCGGCCGAAGCGTAGCCGAACCAGCTCTGGACGGTCGGGCTCACGGTCGCCAGCGCGAAGAGCGGCACCAGGCCTGGCAGGAGGAAGCCCATACCGAGCATCAGCATCTGGTCTGCGACGAACGAAGAGCGGTCGTTCATGGTGCCCCCTCGGAAGAAGACTACCAGAAACCTTGATTCGGCGCGCCTGACCCGATCCGTCAGCTAATTGCGGCACGACGCCCACCCCATGCCAAGACGCGGAAAACGGAAGCTGCCCGCCCCCAACGGCCGCAACATCTACCAGCCGGAGTGCCCGAGGCGGCTCGGGCCACGACGGACGCCATGCTCGCGCATTCGCCATCAGCCCCCCTGCCGCGTTACGTCGCAGCGAAAACGGATGGCAACGTTTGACTAACAACGAGGAGGGAACAAGATGAGGATGTCGCATCGGCCTTCGAACTGGGGGGCGCAGGTTCGAGTGCTGCCGAGCGCACCATTTCCACCGGATTCCTACCAGATTTTGAAGGCCCTGCTCGGACGCTAGCTGCCAGACTTAGCCAGAGGCAATCACGACTCGCGTGGGCTACCTCCGGCGGTACTTCGACTACCTTCTCTTTGCCGCTGCCTTGTAAACGTGATTCACCATCGAAATCACGAGTTGTGGATCATCCCAATGCACTGAGTGGCCCGTGTGACCCGCCACTACAAACATGCTGTCGGGAGAGCCGAGCGTCCACTCCAACTTGTGTCGGATGTTGAGTCTCAGCAGCCCGGCAGCGCCAGCGGGGACATAATCCGCTCGGGCGGCAACGATGACTCCTACGGGCACATTCGATGGCTGTCGCCACTTTCGGGGAGATGGGAAGTCATCACGCACCTCAAGTGTGAACTGTTCGTAGAGCGGTCGCATCTTCGTGGGCGCGTCACTCGGAATCGTAGAAAAATCTGGCGGCTGCAACGCTCTCACACGGGCCTCGCCTGTAAGCAGCTCAGCGCGTTCTGCACGAGTTGCTTCAAAATCCGGCGTATCCAGATATACGAGTCCCGCTGTTTCGCTCGAATAGATTGCGCTAAACCCTCGAATAATCACTCCACCGAATGAGTGTCCGACGAGTACATAGGGTGGCTTTGCCAACTCATTGAGGACGTCATGGAGCGTCTCAACGTTGCGCGTAAATGTCGGCGTTCTAGGATCGGCTCCGGATTGGCCCAAGCCGAAACGGTCATAGGCGATCACAGGCGCGAGTTGCGCGAGTCCCTCGAATATAGGATTCCACGAGTCAAGGGGACTCCCGAAGCCAGCCTCAAGCACAATGACCGGTTGTCCGGAAAGACGCCGTTCCAGACCGCTGGTGCGGACGCGTACGTCAGCCCCATCAATCTTGATGATGCGAGTGGAAGTCGCGGTTTGTGCGCTTGCTCCCGGCACAAACAAAGAGAGTCCGATAGCGAGCATTCCGAGGGTCGGTCGCCAGCCGCCGCGCCATGAATACTCCATCACGGGCGAGAGTCTACACGAAGGCGGTGTTACCGAACTCCGAGGAGTTCGCGTGGGAAACGGCGGTCTTGCGGAGACGTAGTCGACATCGAAAGACCGCGCCGCCCAGTCCTAGAAAGAGCGGATGAATCGGCATGACCTCTTAAGCTTATAGACAGCCAACCGTCCGAAGATTCTCAAGTGCACACTTCTGCCAGAGCCAGCAGGGCATCATTGCCTCCTGGCCTCCTGTGAGAGCCCCGGCATGGGCCGCTTTGACCTACACTCTGGATAGCGCCGATGCCCCGCACGCCTGCCCCGCCCAACTGGTCTGACCTCCCTGACGAAGAGCTGCTGAATCTTCGCCTGGCGGATTTGCCATTGGGACTCGAAGGCACCGTCGTCGAAACGCGTATCAGCCAGCTGAAGGCGGAACTCGCCGGGCGCGGGCTTACCTTTCCCCTTCACTTTTACCTGTCGGACGAGTGGTTCACGCCCGACGGCCAGGCGTCGATGGCGGTGCCCTTCTACCTGGCGCATCCGCGGCTCGAGCGGCTCGAGAAGGCGCAGATGCTGGCGGTCGAAGGCGGCGAGCACGAGTGGTGCATGCGCATCCTGCGGCACGAGGCCGGCCACGTCATCGACAACGCCTACAAACTGCGACTGCGCCGTCAGCGCCGCAAGGTATTCGGCAACTCCTCGGAGCCCTACCCGGAGTTCTACGCGCCGCGGCCGTACAGCAAGAGCTTCGTGCTGCACCTGGATCCCTGGTACGCGCAGAGTCATCCCGACGAGGACTTCGCCGAGACGTTCGCTGTGTGGCTGACGCCCGAGTCGAACTGGAAGACGCGCTACGCCGGCTGGCCCGCGATCAAGAAGCTCGAGTACATGGACGAGCTGATGACGTCGCTCGTCGGCAAGCAACCGCTGCTGGAACGGACCGACGAGTTGGACCCGCTGCGGAAACTGAACCGCACGCTCCGGTATCACTACCGCCGCAAGCGCCGGCACTACGGCGTGGACCATCCGACCTTTTACGATCGCGACCTGCGGCGGCTGTTCTCCGACGCTCCGGAGCACGCGCAGCACATGACGGCCGCCCAGTTCCTGGGCCGCATCCGCCAGCCGGTCCGCAAGATCGTCGCCGACTGGACCGGCATTTACCAATACACCATCGACAAGGTGCTCGAAGACATCATCAAGCGATGCCGCGAGCTCAAACTCCGCCTCGCCGTTCCCGAGGAACAGGCACGGCAGGAATTCACCGTGCTGCTCACGGTGCAGGTGATGAACTACCTGCACAGCGGCCGGCACCGGGTAGCCCTTTGAAACCACAGCGCGTCCTGACCCTCGTCCACAAAGGCCTCGAACCACCGGATGAAGCGCCCGACCAGCTCACCGCCTCCACCGCGTCCTGGCGCATGGAGTACGACGTCGTCCGCACATTGAAAGTGCTCGGACACGAGGTGCGCGTAATCGGCGTACACGACGACCTCACGCCCATTCGCTCGACGATGGACGACTTCAAGCCGACCATCACGTTCAACCTGATGGAAGCGTTCGACGATGTGGTGGTGTTCGACCAGAACGTCGTCAGTTACCTCGAACTGCTGAAGGTGCCCTACACCGGCTGCAATCCGCGCGGGCTCACGCTCTCGCGCGACAAGGCGCTGGCCAAGAAGCTTATGGCCTATCACCGCATCCCGGTGCCCGACTTCCTGGTGGTGCCGCTCGGCAACAAGGTCAAGCTGCCCAAGCGGCTGCAGTTCCCGCTGATCGTCAAGTCGCTGACCTACGAATCGTCAACGGGCATTTCGCAGGCGTCAGTGGTCGAGAACGAGGATCAACTGATCAAGCGCGTGCAGTTCATCCACGACACCATCATGACCCCGGCGATCGTCGAACAGTTCATCGACGGCCGCGAGCTCTATGTCGGCGTGCTCGGCAACGACCGGCTGCAGACCTTTCCGGTGTGGGAGATGTCGTTCTCGAAGATGCCCGAGAACAACTGGAAGATCGCCACCGAGCGCGTGAAGTGGAGCGTCAAGTACCAGAAGAAGCACGGCATCGACACGGCGGTGGCCACGCTGCCAGACGATGTGTCGGCGCGGGTGCAGCACCTGGCCAAGCGCGTCTACCGTGCCCTCGACCTGTCGGGCTACGCGCGCATCGACTTGCGCATGAAGGCCGACGGCGAACTGTCGGTGATCGAAGCCAACCCGAATCCGCAACTGGCGCACGGCGAAGACTTCGCCGAGTCGGCCCAGCGTGCCGGCGTCACCTACGCCAAGCTGATCGAGCGCATCATCGGCCTCGGGCTGCAATGGCAGCCGTCTCGCATGGCGTAAGAGAAGAACGGATTCGGAAAAACGAATTCGGAAAAACGAATAACGAAGCGGACCTCTTTCGTTCTTCGTTCTTCGTTCTTCGTTCTTCGTTCTTCGTTCTTCGTTCTTCGTTCTTCGTTCTCGCAATCCCCTCCCCATCCCGCCACTCGTCCCACGAGGAGTGGCGCCCTTATACTCCGGCCATGGGATTCTTTCGCGATCTTCGGTTCGCGGCGCGCCAGCTCATCGCGGCGCCTGGCTACACCCTCGCCGCCGTGGTGACCCTGGCCCTGGCCATCGGCGCCAGCACGGCCATCTTCAGTGCCGTCTACGCGGTGCTGCTGAAGCCCATGCCGATTCGCCAGCCCGATCAGTTGGTCGTGGCATGGGGCGCGAGTCCCTCGCTGGCAACGCGGGTCGTCGAGCTGTCGTACCTCGATATCAAGGACATCGGCGAAGCCACGACCAGCATCGCCAGGGTCGCATCGGTGGGGTCATCGGCGTGGAACACGGTCCTGGATGGTGAGGGCGAACCCGCGCGGCTGGCAGCCACCGGCGTTTCAGGCACGTTCTTCGAAGTGGTCGGTGCGGCTCCGCACCTGGGCCGCATGATTAACCCGCAGGACGATGTCGTCAACACGCCGCCGGTCGTGGTCCTCAGCTACGGCACGTGGCTCCGCCAGTTTGGCGGCGACCCGAACATCGTCGGGCGCAAGATCAGCCTCGACGATCAGCCGAGCGAGGTCGTCGGCGTCATGCCGGCCGGGTTCGACTATCCGCGCGGGGCCGAGCTGTGGACGCCGATTGTGCCCGTCGTGGCGCCTGCCAGCATCCCGGAAGCCGGCCAGAATCCACTGCGCAGCGTGGGCCTGCTCTTCCTGGTGGCGCGCCTCAATACCGGTGTCACGGCGCAGATGGCCGAAGCGGAATGGACCCGCGCCAACACGCGCCTGCTCGAGGCCCGGCCGGGACCGCAGTACGACATCACCGTGACGCCCTTTCTCGAACACCAGATCGGCCCGGCACGGCAGGCCATGTGGGCGTTGTTCGGGGCCGTCGGCGTGCTGTTGCTGATCGCGTGCGCCAACGTGTCGGGCCTCATGCTGACACGCGTGTCGCTGCGCAATCATGACGATGCGATCCGGCTCGCCATTGGCGGCAGCCGTGGCGCGATCGGCCGGCTGTGGGCCGCCGAGACGGTGTGGCTGGTCGTCCTGGGCGGCGGCTTCGGCCTGCTCACCTGTCAGTGGTTCATCGCCGCCATCGTTGCCCTGGCGCCCGAGGGCATCCCCCGGCTCAACGAGGTGGCGATCGACGTGCCGGTCGCGCTATTCAGCATCACCGTGATGGCGATCGCGACGTTCCTGTGCGGCGCCGCGCCCATCAGGCACGCCAGCGTGACCAATCTCGTCGAGACGCTGAACGACGGCAGCCGCACCGTCGCAAGCGGACGGTCCTATCGCACGCGATCGTCGCTGCTGGTGGTACAGATCGGGTTGGCGGTCGTGCTGCTGGTCGCCGCCGGACTGGTCGTGCGAAGTTTCACGGCGCTCCAGAACCTGGATGTCGGTTTCGATCGCGAAGCGGTCCTGCGCTTGAAGGTGGAACCGCGCGGCCAGGCGCAGCCGGCGAATACCTGGATCCAGGAGCTGTTGCCGCAGGTCCGGAGCCTGCCTGGGGTTGAAGCCGCCGGCGCTGTGTATCTCACGCCGATGGAGCTGGGCTCGATTGGCCAGGGCACGTGGGCGCTCGCCGAGGGCCAGGTGCAGTCGCTCGAGACGGTCAATCGCAACCCGATGCTCAACTACCTGAGCGCGACGCCCGGCTACTTCGCGGCCATGGGCATTCCCATTACGCGCGGGCGCGAGTTCACCGACGACGACCGCGCCGGCGGAGCCCGGGTCGCCATCATCAGCGAGAGCACCGCGGCGGCGCTCTTCCCCGGCCAGGACCCGATCGGCAAGCGCATCCAGACGGCGGCGTTCTCGGACCGCAGGCAGCCCAACGCGTGGCGAACCATCGTCGGTGTGGCCGGCAACGTGCGCTATCGAGGTCTGGGCGAAGTGCAACTGGAGCTCTACGATCCGTCGGCGCAAACCCGCATTGCCGCCACCAGCCTGGTGGTGCGCATGAAGCGCGGCGAGGAACGAAACGCGTTGGCGATCGCATCGGCGATCCAGGCGCAAGCCAGGCTGCGTGACCCGCGCGTGCTGGTGAGCGGCATCACGATGCTCGATGCGGTGGTGAGCAAGGAGATGGCCCCGTGGCGGTTCAGCGCGTGGGTGTTCGCGCTGTTCGCGGCCCTGTCGTTCACGCTGTCGATGGTCGGCTTGTTCAGCCTGGTCAGCCTCGACGTCGCCAACCGGCGCCACGAGTTCGCCATTCGCATGGCGATCGGCGCCACGAACCGGCACATCGTGGGCGGGGTGTTCCGATCGGCCGGCATGCGGGCCGGCCTCGGGATTGGCCTGGGCCTGGCCGTGGCGGCCGTGGCCACGCGCAGCCTCGAGAGCCTGCTGTTCGGCGTCGCGCTCGCCGACGGCGTGACCTACGGAGTGGTGGTGGCGCTGGTGGTCACGGTCGTCGCGGTGGCGTCGTACTTCCCGGCTCGCCGCGCCGCCAACACCGCGCCGCTGGCGCTCCTCCGTCGCGACTGAATGGATGATGGATGAAAATGGGGGCCTGGCCCCAATCATCCACTGGATGGATGATTGTGAAACTGGGGGCCTGGCCCCAATCATCCATTTACGGTGCGATTAGGCGCTGGAATTGCGACAGCTTGGCAATAGTTGCCAACATCGGGTCGGTGGCGGCTTGTGGAGTCGGAGTTGGGCGGCAGCGGCCGCACCACGAGGATCCCGGCCGACTGCATGCCGCGCGTGTCGCCGCCGTTGGCCTGGCCGGCATCGAGCGCATTCATCAGCCGCTCGGCCATCGAGCCCTTTTCGCGTACGGCACCGCGGCGCCCGCCCCAAAGGCCCGCGACTGCACCCCGACACCCAGCTCGTTGGTCGCGGGATCGAACGCACTGATCGAAAAGGTCCCGAACCACGGGTCCCCGGCCGAAACCGGCCTCCAGGCGTCTTGTGCTTGTACGGTCGCCGTGAAGACCAGGGCGGCGATGAGAATTCGTGACATGGCGGCCACAGTTTAACGAACAATGAGCCTGGGATGTCGATGATGAAACAGACCGTGATGGCCTTCGCACTTCTCGCCTGGATAGCGCCGGTCGCGGCACAGGATCCCCTCACCACGATCCCCGAGGCCTACAAGGTCCAGTTCGAGAACGACTGGGTCAAGGTGGTGCGCGTGCACTACGCCGCCGGCGCGAAGTTGCCTGAGCACACCCACCCGGCTGGCACGACCGCCTACGTCTACCTCAACGACTCCGAGGGCGTCGTCTTTCGTCACGCCGGCGGCAGCAATCGCGCGGTCACACGTCCCGCGGTGAAAACGGGAAGCATCAGGCTGGCGGCCGGCGGCGAGGAACATCACAACGCCGAGAATCCGGCGGCAACGCCCAGCGACTTTCTGCGAATTCAGATCAAGACGATGACGTCGCGCAACCTGCGGCAGCGGATCCCACGGCCCGCGCTGCGCACCGACCAGAACTCGATCACGGTTGATTACCGAAGCGAGGCTCTCATCATCCAGCGCGTCGTCATTGCCCCGGGACACTCCGTCACCGCGGAAGTCGAGACGATGCCGTCACTGTGGGTGGCCATTCCATCGGGCGAGACGCGCTGGTTCGAGGAGCGGCGCGACGAGAAGATGGTCAACACCGGCCCGGCGCCCATGGAGTTCGTGCGCTTCATCATCCGCGGCGCAGGTAAGCCGGACAGGCGGGACTGAAGTCCCGCCTCTACGAGGGCTAGCAGCCGTGGCACAGCTTCACCTTGAACGTGAAGCTGCCGCGCGCGCCGGTGGCTGACAGCGTCCTCGGGTACGACGTCTCGACGAGCCGCTTGTCGCCGCCCACGGTGATGAGCCAGGGCCGCTCGGTCACGCCGTCGGGGCCAATCGCCCGCATCAGCTGCCAATTGCCGCCCTGGAACGGCAGGTCGTAGGTCTGCACGAGCGGCACCGGCGAGGCCATGGGAATGACGACCGCGGCGATCTTGCCGGTCACGCGGCCCGCGTAGTCCACACCGCCGGGGCGCACCTTCAGGGTCATCTGGTTGCCGCGAATGCTGCCTTCAACGGCGGCAACGAAGAGCGCGCCCGCCTGCTGCTCGGGCGGGGGATCGCTCTGCAGGTACTCGATGTACTTCGCGGGCCGGCCCGCATACAGGGTACGCAGCAGGTTATGCACCTTGAAGTCGCGGGCCTCGCCACGGATCACGCCACGGATGGGCGCTTCCTGCCCGGGCTTGACCGTGCTGGCCGCCGCAAGCTCCACGCGCGCTGTCCAGTTGTTCAACTGTCCGTAAAACGCCTTGCCCTTGTCGAGCGCCTCGACGTGGGTGCTGCCCGACATCTCGCCGGTGTACTTGACGCACTGGCGGGTCGCGTAGCCGCCCAGTCCGCGATCGCCCGTGGCCCGCTCCACGGCGCGCTGCGCTTCCGCGAACGACGGCGAGGCGCCGGTGGCCACCAGCGTCTCGATCTTCGTCTTCATCTCTCGCCACTGCGCGGCACTGGACTGCGGCGTACCCTCACCGCGTAACGGCCGGCCGGCGGTCACGTGCTGCTGCGCCCACGCCGCGCCATCGCCGGCACCGGTGCTGCGCTCGCGGCCAAACTGCCGGATCGCGCCTTGAATGGCGGTGGCCGAGGCCCGCGCGCCGTCGAGTGCCGTGGCGACGGTCATGGCCGCCAGGCACGGATCGGCCGGGGCCGCGGCGGCATCGCGGCCGAATGCCGCGATCTGCTGGGCCTGCTGCTCGAGCACCTGGTTGATCTCGCGGGCGAGGCGCGAGAAACCGTCCTTCGCCTCTTGCGAGGCATTGGTTTCCTGGTTGACCAGGGCGCCATAGGCATCGATGGTGGCCGCGGCTTCGGTGGCCTTCCTCCGAATCTCGGCGAGCTGCGCCTGCAGCACGTCCATGGCGGCCTTGGCTTCGGCAATCGTCGGCTCGGTCGCCGGCAGTCGCGAGACACTGGTCCGCGTGGCGTTGATCGCGTCAACCAGCGCGTCGGTGGCGCTGGTCATGGCCGGGCCCACGCGCGTGGTCATCACCGGCTCGCCGCTGCCGCCCCAGGTGACCCGCAAGCTCGCGGTGCTCTGCCGCCGCTCGGCTCCGGTTCCCCCTGTCGCGGTGACGGTGTAGATGCCCGGCTGCGTGAACGGACCGAGCGACACGGGCTGGGCAGCACCGGTTCCTGCGATCGTGGCCGGCGCGATCGCCGCGGGGCCGGTCACGGTCACGCTGACCGACGTGGCCGCCGCGGCCGTGACCTGCGCGACCACCGGCTGGCCAACCAGTATCTCGACGCGGTCGAGCCGCAACCCGATGGCGCCTTGCAGGGCGATTGCCTGCACGCCCAACACCATCGCCACCACGGCCATCCCGGCTGCCAATCGCTTCATCGTGACCTCGTTCTGGAACGTCCGGCTACGCCGGCGTTCGATCCATCGCCTCGAGCGCCCGCACCCCGGTGCGCATGCCCAGCAGCCATGTGACGATACTCAGAATGGCCGCGCTCGCAAAGCAGCCGTAGATCATCACATGCTGCATGTCGGTCAGCGGCCGCCGCCGCACCTGGCTGAACAAGTAAACGCTGGAAGGCCAGCCCAGGAGCCCGATCATCACGAGAATGAACAGGACCGCGACGATCATGAAGGCGACACCGCCGTACGAGCCGGCCACCTGGCTGGGGTTGTCGGCGGCAAACCGCGGGTAGCGCGCCCCGAGACCGGTGGCCAGGCCAACCAGCGCAAAGGCCATGAAAACGATCGCCACGGCCGACAGCTGCTTCAGGAACGGATCGACCCCCAGCAACTCGTTGCCCGCCACGACCAGCACCTCGGTCAAGAGCAGCACCGGCACCAGGCCGGTCCAGAACTTCGACCACAGGAAATCGCGCAACGAGATGGGGGCCGTGCGGATGATCCAGAACGCCGCGCCCTCGGCCGACACGGCCGGGAACACGAAGCGCACCGCCACCGTCGCCATCACGAACGCCGCCATCGCGAGGTTGAGAAACGCGTACAGGTTCTTGACGACGCCGCTCATGTACGGCAGCCGGTCGAGGTCGAGCACGCGGAAGTTGTAGAGATACACGAGCATCAGCGCGACCAGCAACAGCAGTTGCGACCACTGGCTGACGTCGCGCAGGAACACCTTGAGGTCCTTGATCAGCAGGTGGCGTCGGACCGGCGACAGCGGCAGCAGGCCGGCCACGGCATCGAGCGCATGGAACTGCGCGAAGCGCGCTTTGCGCGCCTCCTGCGACTTGCTGAAGCCGGCGAAGTGCCACCGCTCGAACGCCGCCCCGGCCATGACCACCACCGCCGCCGCGGTAGTCCACAAGGCGCCGATGTGCAGCCAGTCGCTGCCCCCCTGGACACCGGCAAAGAGCGCCTCGCCCGCCCAGAACGACGGCAGGAGCGGCGTAATCGGCGACTGCAGCGTGGCGAAGAACGCCGTCACCTCCGGCATCGACTCCACCCGCAGGAGCCGTTCCGGCTGCAGGAACCGCAGCAACATCACGAGGCTGGTCGCAAAAACCAGGCCCATGAACATCAGGATGTCGCGCGCCCGGCGCGCCGGAAAGACGTTCACGAGCAGCAGCGTGACGGCCGAGCCGATGCCCACGGGAATGACCACGAACGGCACGACCGTGAGCACGGCCGTCAGCACGAACGACCACGGCGCGCACTTCGCAAAGCCGATGCCGGCCAGCACCGGCACCAGGAAGACCACCACCATCCAACCCGATTGCGCCAGCGTCCGCGAGAAGCGGGCCGCGAACAGCCGGCGGGCCGCCACCGGCGCCGCCAGGATCAGCCGCAAGTCGTCCGACAGGAAGAAGGTGGAGAGCGACGACACCACCGCGCTGAAGGCCAGGAACGACAGGAAGGTGAGGAACAGCCACGACAGGCCAATGCGAACCAGGTAATCGCCCAGTTCCTCGTAGGCGGTCGCCTGCCAGGTCACCCAGAAGGCTCCGGCGAACAACGCGCCGATCACGGCCACGCCGATGGCGCCGAACATGATCCCGCGGACCAGGTCGCCCTTCTCGCGCCGGCGCGCGCGGTTGCGCGACGCCCACCACGTGGGCAGCAACAAGTACGGGAACGGACGCGTGTCGGCGGCCATCAGACTTCGTCGATCTCCTGCAGGGCCCCGCCACCGGTGAGCTTCAGGAACACCGGCGTCAGCGCCTCGTCTGGCGTACCGGCCATGGCCCGCACGTCGGCAACGCTGCCGTGCGCGATGATCTTGCCCTTGAGGATGATGCTGATCAGGTCGCACATCTCCTGCGCCACTTCCAGGGTGTGCGTGCTCATCAGGATGGCGACGCCGCGTGACGCCATCAGCCGGAAGATGTCCTTGATCAACCGCGCGCCACGCGGATCGAGGCCGACCATCGGTTCGTCGACCAGTACCGCCTTCGGCCGGTGCAGGAACGCCGCGCACATGACCAGCCGCTGCTTCATGCCGTGCGAAAAGCTCTCGACCAGTTCGTGCTGCCACCGGCCCAACTCGAAGATCTCGAGCATCTCGAGGATGCGCTGGTCCGTGTCGCCGCCGTCCATGCCGTAGAGGCCGCCATGAAACCGCAGGAACTCACCGGCGGTCAGCTTGTCGTAAATAAACGGCCGGTCGGGGATGAAGCCGAGCGCCGCCTTGGCCGCCTCGGGCTCGCGCGCCAGGTCGTGCCCGTTCACGAGAATGCGGCCGCTGTCGGGCCTGAGCAGGCCCGCGATCATGCGGATGCTCGTGGTCTTGCCGGCGCCGTTGGGCCCCAGGAAGCCGTGGATCTGGCCGGGCTCGACGTTGATCGACACGCCGTCGACCGCCGTGAACTTGCCGAAGCGCTTGACGAGGTTTTCGACGGCGATCATGGGCTACCCGGGCACGGCGCCCAGCAGCCGCGTTCCTGGCGCCGGGGCGTGGGAATGGCCAGCGGCTGCGCCTCGGCGTCGTCGCGGCCGACCAGCACCGGCGTCGATCCTTCGGCGACCTCCAACTGCAGCACGGTCATCTTGACGCGGCCGATCAGCGGCACGATCGCGGTCTGCTGGTCGAGCCCGCCCCGTGCCAGCCGCACATGCGTGGCATCGGCGGGAAACTGGTTGAAGGTGGGATCGACGGGCAGCCACAAGCCCCGTCCGCCGCCCTCGTCCAGGTAGACCTCGGGCCACGCGTGGTAATAGAAGGCGCCGCGCACGTAGACCAGGCCGACGTTGATGCGCGACGGAATGCCCAGCGACCGGGCCAACGCCACGAACAACACGGTGTGTTCGTTACAGTCGCCCACCTTCGTCCGCAGGACCTCGAGCGCCGAGGGCAGGCTGACGGTGGGCTTCTTCTCGACCAGCTGGTTCACTTCGCGGGTCAGGCGCTCGGCCCTCGCCCGCACACCGGTGACGCCCTGCACCATCACCTCGGCCGCGGCGCGTATTTCGGGGGCATCGCTCTCGATGAACGCCTCGGGCCGGAGGTAGCGTTCCAGGTCCGCCTCGGCCGGACCCGCGACGAGGCTCCGGGCATCGACCAGCTCGACGACGTTGCCGGTCACCGATTGGCCCTGGCCCTGGAGGTCGGTGCTCGACAGGTCGGCGTTGTCGATGCGCATGCGCAGGCGCGTGACATCACGCGGCTCCGTGATCACCATCCGGCGGCCCATCACCGGGACCACCGCCGAGGCCGCCAGCATGTCTTCCTGCATGTCTTTCGACACCGCCAGCGCGGTCGCCTGCTGCTGAGTCTCGCGCACGGAGATCAGCCCCATTGGACTTTCCTCGCGAACAATCTCGCCGGTGTCGGTGACCCAGGCCGTGGTCGTGATCCCCGAGAACGTCATGTCAACGCGGAAGGCCGGAATGGGCCGGGAGCCGGCGTCCACGACTTCGCGACTGCCGATCGCCAACCGCACCGGCGCGTTCTTCATGGTGGCCGGGTCGAAGACGAGGAACTCGCGCGTGGTGCCGGCGACCAGGCCCTCGCTGGCCAGGCGCCGGCCGAGGCTGAGCATCAACGCCGGTGGTGCGTCGAGGTCGCGCGTCTCGGTGCGGGTGCCGCTGGCGCTGGCAATCTCCAGCGTCATGCGCAGGCCGTCGAGACGACCCCGCACGGTCATCGGACCGGTTCCCGGATCGAGTGAGAACTCAAACGTCTTGAGGGCAAACGCCTGATCGACCTGCGCCGAGGTCCTCAGGATGGCGGCGGTCGTTGCCCCCAGCAGCGAGAACTGCAGCCGGCCATCCTCGAGCAACTCGAAGCCGTCGGCCGTCCGCTCGATCTGGCTGACGGTAAACCCGATCTTCTCGCCGCGGTAGTAGACCCCGCGCCACTGGGCGGTGGTGCCGTAACGCGCGAGGTCGGTGGCCAGGTTGGCCGGGGAGGCCTGGAGATAGGACCGGTTGATCATCACGCCCATGGTCGCGACCCACGCGACGAGGGCGACAAACGACAGCGGCCGCGTCACCGAGCGCGGAAGCGGGCGGAGAACACGAACGCGCGGCACCGTCCAGATTATAGGCGGAGGCCGCGCCGGCATTGCCCGGCGTCGGCATTCCGACGCCATCGTCGGCCCACCGACACGTCCGGGGACGCCCGACCGGCACCAACTGTCGGTTTTCCGGCCTGACTGTGCCGGGCCGTGCAGGGCATGCCACTTGCTGATGGGGGGCGGCATGAAGATGACCGCCGTTTTCTGCGTCGCTGCCGTCAGCCTACTCACGGGCGTCCCCACCGCTGACGCCGGCGCGCGTGCCGCGCGACGGGCCCAGATGGATCGGCAGGTCAGCGCCGCACACGATACCGGCCAGCCGGCACGCGTCATCATCAAGTACCGCGCCGGCGCGACCACGGCGCTTCGGCAACGGATGCGGAGCCGCGGCCTCATGCCGAAGGCGCATCATCGCCAGGCCGGCGCGTTCTCGGTGGCGCTCGCCGCCGGTGAGTTGTCGCGCTGGGCGAACGACCCGGACGTGACCGGCATTTCGGCCGACGCGGTCATCGAGTCGCACGGCCGTCATTCTGTCTGGAAGACGTTGACCCCTGGAGCAGCGGACGCGCAGTCGCTACGCCGCACGCTCGGCCTGCCGGCCATTGCCCAAGGCGGACGCGGCGTCGGCGTGGCCGTGATCGATTCCGGCATTGCGCCGATGCCGGACCTGTCCGGCCGGATTACGGCGTTCTACGACTTCACGGCCGGCGGCATCCCCGCGATTCCCAGTGATGCCTATGGGCACGGCACCCATGTCGCGGGCCTCATTGCCGGGTCGGGCCTGCTCTCCATGGGCGGCTACGCGGGCATCGCCCCCGACGTGCGACTGATCGGATTGAAGGTCCTCGATGCCAAAGGACAGGGCTACGCGAGCCACGCCCTGGCGGCCATCGAATTTGCGACCGACAACCGCGCCACCCTCGGCATCGACGTGATCAACCTGTCGCTGGGTCATCCGGTGCTCGAGCCGGCGGCCGAGGACCCGCTGGTCCAGGCCGTGGAGCGCGCGACGGCGGCCGGCATCGTGGTGGTGGTCTCGGCCGGCAACTTTGGCAAGCGTCCCGGCGGGACCACTGCCGGCTACGCCGGCATCGCGTCGCCGGGCAATGCGCCGTCGGCGGTGACCGTCGGCGCGCTGCAAACGCGCGACACCGCCGGGCGCCACGACGACAGCGTCGCCCCGTACAGCTCGCGCGGGCCGACGTGGTACGACGGGCAGATCAAGCCCGACGTCCTGGCGCCGGGCCACGGCCTGATTGCGACGATGAGCCCGACCGCCACGCTCTACCGGTCCAACAACAGCGCGGGACCGGCCGGCGGCTATGCCGCGCTGAATGGCACGAGCATGGCCGCTGCCGTCACCAGTGGCGTCGTCGCGCTGATGATCGAGGCGCGACGTCTCGACCATGGCGCCGCGCCACTGACACCGAACACCGTGAAGATGGCGCTGCAATACACGGCCATCGCCGTCGCCCGGCAGGAATCGGCGGCGCCGAGGCAACTGGAACAGGGTGCCGGCGGCTTGAACGCCGCGGCCGCGATCGAGGTGGCCCGGGCGATCGATCCCCTGGCGCCGGTGGGCGAGCACTGGCTGGCCTACGGCGTGACGGCCGTCACGCCGATCGACGGTGTGCCCGAGCCGTGGACGCAGCAGGTGATCTGGGGCGACCGCCTGGTGTGGGGTGAGTCGTTCAGCCGCCAGCAGCACGGCTGGACCTCTTCCGTCACGTGGGGAGACGTGACTACGTGGAGTTCCGACGTGGTGATTGATGCGTCCAGCCTGGTCGTCAGCACCTTCGGCGCCTGGAGTACCGACATCGTCTGGGGTGCCGGCCTGGTCGGCGCCAGCAGTGACGCCGAGCACGTGGTCTGGGGCAACTCGGCGGAAGACGAACACGTCGTCTGGGGAAACTCGGTTGAGGATCAGCCCCGCACCACTCGCGCGAAGGGGAAGAAGTAATGGCATCCCTGGCCCTGGCGTTCTCCCATCGTCCTGCGGCGGCCCCCATCACGGCGGGCGACCGCGCGTGGATGACCCGCATCTACCTGGCCGGCGTGATCGTGATTGGCTACACGGCGATGGCCGCGAGCTGGCCCATGGGCTGCCCCCACGCCGAGTTCGCGGTCGGGTTGCTGATCGCAAGCCTGGGGCTGTCTTTGTTCAAAATGCGGCTGCCGCTCAAGGTCGGCCAGGCCACGATCTCGATGGCCTACACGGTGGACTTCGCGGCCCTGCTGATCTGCGGTCCGGACATCGCCATGGTGATCGCCACGTTTGGCGTGCTGGTCCAGTGCCTGATCGGGGCCAAGACCCGGCAGCCCATCATCCGCCTGGTGTTCAGCGTCGCCGCGATCGTGATCTCGGTGCAATGCGCCGGCTTCACGTGGGCCTACCTCGGTGGCGACATCAACAACCTGGGCCTGATCCGTACCATTGGCCCCATGTCGGCTGCCGCGACCGTCTACTTCCTGGTGAACTCGTTGCTGGTCGCTTTCGCGATTGGCCTGACGGGCGGCACCTCGCCCCTGGGGATCTGGCAATACGAGTTCCTGTGGAGCGCGCCCAGCTATTTCCTGTCAGCCACGGTGGGGACCATGGTCGCGATCATCCTGTCGCACGGCACGTATGCGATGTTGCTGCTCACGGCGGTGCCGCTGTACCTGTCGCAGCGGGCCTACCAGGCGTCGATGGAGCGGATTGAGGCCGAACGCACCCACGCGCGGCAACTGGCCTCGATGGTGACGACAACCCGCGAGGCGCTGTCTCGGGCCACCAGTTCCGAGATCGCGCTGGTCGGCGAGAAGGAACGGCTGGCCCTGGAACGGACGCAGTTGGCGACGACGCTGCAGACCATTACCGAGGGCGTGGTCACGGTCGACGGCGCCGGCGACATCCTGCTGATGAACGAGAGCGCGGCCGCCCTGACCGGCGTGCCGGCGGCGTCAGCCGCCAACCGCCCGGTGACTGAGCTGTTCACGGCGATCGGCGTCGACCGCGACGCCTACACCGATGCCCTGCGCCGCGTGCTCGAAACCGGCGAACCGGTGCAGTTGCGCTGGTCGCGCGACACACCTGCGGGGCGGGTGGTCGACATCACCGGCACGCCCATGCGCGACAGCGAGAATCGCCTGGCCGGCGCGGTCTGGGTGTTTCGTGACGTGACCGATGCCACCCGTATCGAGCACGAGCGGTCGAAGACGGCGCGGCTCGAGTCGCTCGGCGTGCTGGCGGGCGGCCTGGCGCACGACTTCAACAACATCCTGATGGGCGTGGTCGGTAACCTGTCGCTGGCGCAGTCGATGGCCGGCTCGGCCGACCACGCGCTGATGCAGCGGCTGCGCGATGCCGAGGCCGCCTGCGTGCGGGCCAGGGGCGTGACGACCCAGTTGCTGACGTTCGCCAAGGGCGGCGCCCCGGTCAAGACGGCGGCGTCGATTCGCGAGCTGGTGGTGGAGTGCGCGCGCTTCGCCCTCAGCGGTTCGCGCGTCGCCGGACGGTTCTCGATTGAACCCGAGTTGTGGACCGCGGAAGTGGACGCGGTGCAGGTGAGCCAGGTGGTGCACAACCTGGTGCTGAACGCCGTGCAGGCCATGCCGCACGGCGGCGCGGTCGACGTCGTCATGCGCAACTTGCGCATCGATGCAACCTCGCCAGCGCACACGCTGGACCTGGCGACGGGCGACTACGTGTGTGTCTCGGTGCTCGACCAGGGTCCCGGGATCGCGGCCGACCACCTCGGGCACATCTTCGAGCCGTACTTCACGACCAAGGAGAAGGGATCGGGCCTCGGCCTGGCCATCTCGGCCTCGATCGTGCGCGCGCACGGCGGCACGATCGGCGTCGGGCCGGCGCCTGGCGGCTTCGGCACCCAATTCGACGTCTACCTGCCGGCGTCCGCGAGCAAGACCGTCGCGCCGGCGGCGGCAGTCGCACTGGCGCCGGCGGCACTGACCGGTCGGGTGCTGCTGATGGACGATGACCCGATGGTGGCCGACGTCGCGCAAGACATGCTGGCCGCACTCGGCTACACCGCGGTCACGACTGCCTGCGGGCAATCGGCCATCACCAAGATGCAGGAGGCCGAGCACAACGGCCAGCCCTTCGACCTGGTGATTCTCGACCTGACGGTGCCGGGCGGCATGGGTGGCCAGGAGACGGTGCCGCACTTGCGGCGCATCCGTCACGACATCCCGGTGCTGGTCATGAGCGGATACGCCGACAACTCGGTGCTGGCCGACCACGGCCGCCACGGCTTCGACGGCGTGTTGCCGAAGCCGTTTGCCATTCCCGACCTGCGGACGGCGGTTGAGGAGGTCAACGCGCGACGGTCCGCCCGGCCGCGCGCCGCGCAGGTGTGGGCGACCAACTGAGCCGGCTCACCTGGGCGCGGGCCTGGCGCGCGAGACCTGTCCGGGTGCTTACCGGAACAGGTCGAACATGTACGAGTACTTCACGATCAGCGAGCGATCGGTGCGCTCCGGCCGATCGAACAAGTCGTAGAGACCGTGCGTGTCGGTATAGACGACGAACAAGCCGGTGTTGGCGGCCTGCAGCCACCCGAAGCGGAAGTTCATCGACCAGAGGTCGGCGCGGTCGTTGTACTGGATCAGCGCCTGCGTGAACACGCGTGACGAGAACGAGTACGACACGCGGGTGCGCACCAGGTTGGTCACGAAGTCGCCCCACGGCAACTTGACGTCGTTGCGCTGGTAGTTGACCTCGGCGGTCAGCGCATCGCCGGCCCGCATCCGGATCGTGGGGTTCAGGGTCACGCGGTCGCCACCGAAAAAGCCGCCGATGGTGGCGCGCATCGACACGCTGAACGGCGCCCCCTGGTTACTCATGCCGACCAGCTGCGCCTCGGCGTGATCGTAGGTGCCCGGCGGCACGAAGATCCCTGGGAAGATCTCGAACGGGGTGCGCACACCCTCGCGGGTCAGGTTCATGCCGGTGTGGATCTCGGTGCTGTCGCGGAACTGCCAGTGGTTGTCGAGATGCAGGAAACCGGTTTCCTGGAAATCGTCGAGGCCCCAGAAGCCGCGGAAGGTCGCGTGCGGGCGCAACTCGTGGATGCCGATGAAGTCTTGCGGACGGAAGCGCGTCATCAGCGAAATGTCGGGCTTGCGATACCCCTTGCGGCTGAGGAAGCCGACCTGCGGGTTGAAGCCCTCGCCCACTTCCTGGTACCCCATGTTCAGGTCCCACTGCGGGCGGTTGGTCTGCGAGCGGATGTTGAACGCGTGATCGCCGTCGGTGACGCCTTCGGTGTCGGTCTTGGCCAGGAAGCCGGTGACCATGGTGGTCGCGCCAATGCCCCACTTGCCGTCCACGCCGAAGGTGCGCGCCGCCGCCGCGTCATTCGCCAGGTCGCCGACGGCCAGGCGGTTGGTGAAGATGGCGCCGATCGACGACCGGTTCGGCAGGTCGCGGCTGACGCGCGCGACGCTGAAGTTGGTGCCCGCCAGCGTGTCCTGGTAGTCGTCGGTCTGCATGTTCAGCACGCCGACATTGAACTTGCCGGCCTTGCCCGACACGCGGCCGCCGCCCATGATCGGAATGGACTGCCCCGCGTCGCCAATGCCAATGCGGCGGCTGAAGAACAGATCGACTTCACCGGGATTGCCGACGCTGAAGAAGCCGGCGTTCTCGAGGAAGAACGGACGCTTCTCGGGGAAGAACAGGTTGAAGCGATCCAGGTTGACCTGCTGGTCGTCCACTTCGACCTGCGCAAAGTCGGTGTTGACCGTGGCATCCAGCGTCAGGCTGGGGGTGATGCTGTACTTCAGGTCGCCGCCAATTTCGCCGAGCAGCGTCGAGTCGACCGGCTTGACGCCCGACTCGAGCGCGTTGCCGAGCACGTAGGGCGTGATGCGCAGGTTGCGCAGGGCGGGCGTCTGCACCCCGCCAAGGGTGCCGGCCAGCGACAGCCGGTAGAGGTTGAACTGCCGCGGGATGGGTGCCCAGTAGGCGCGCTCGCTCTTGCGGCGGATGTTGCGCTGGAAGTTGATGCCCCAGGTCTGCGTCTCCGCCGCCGGATAGCGCAGCGTGCGGAACGGAATGGCGAACTCCGCCGCCCATCCCTGTTCGGTGATCTTCGTGCGCACCGACCAGGCGCCGTCCCAGTTGATGTTGAAGCCGGCGCCCGATCCGCCCGACTGCATCTGGCCGAAGCCGAGGCCGCCGCCGCCCTGCCCCTCGTTGGTCACCTGGCCGTCGTACTCGATGCCGGCGGGGTTGGTGCCGAACACGAAGCCGTTCTGGCGATCGCGGTAGGTGTCGACGATCATCTGGAAGCTGTCGGTATCGTCCATCGGCGCATCGCGGCGCGCGTCGGACACGATGATGCCGCTCGGGTCCGAATCGAACAGCTGCACGCCGACATAGAGCGTGTCGGCGGTGAAGATGACGCGGACCTCGGTCTTCTCCGATGCGGGCTGCCCTTCGTCGGGCTGCTCCTGCCAGAAACTGGTGATCGGCGTGGCCGACTTCCACGCGGGGTCGTTGGTGATGTCGCCGTCGATGACCGGCGCTTCGGTCGCGCGGGTGGCGGTGGCCGACAACGTCGTTCCCACCGGCGCACTGGACGGCGCCGCCGGCTGCGCAGCGGCATCGACGGCAAGAAAGAGGGCCGAACAGGCACTGGCGACGGCAATTCGTACAAAGCGGGTCAGGTACATGTGGTTACAAATCCTGTTGAGTTAAGCGCTCCAGATTACTACAGGCGTGGCGCTACGCGCCCCGTGAAGCGGCGCGGCTTTTTGCCGCACCGTGGGGCTCGCGCCTCGCGGCGCTCGTGTGGCGCCTCGCTCGCGCTCGTCGTGGGGAGAGTCCCCTCCTAGATCGACCGCCTTTGAATTCGCTCTTCGTCCGGCACGCCGGCCGACAGTTTCCTTAGCTCGGCAATGGGAAACGAAAGAAGGGACTCGCCAGCGGCTCATCTTGTGATGCTAGACCCTTCGCAGGTATCGACGATCACGCCGTTACCTGCTCGTACGAAAACCTGGGGATGTCAGTGCGCATCGATGCGTGCTCCACGGTAATCGAGCAGATGTTTCCATCTGCATCCAGATCCAGAACCGTATTCTCGTCGAGATCACGAGTCTCCACGACCGGTCTGTCTCTGAACTCGATCAGCAGAGTGTCTGTGTCCGTAAAGTATCGAATCTTCATGGCTCGAACCCACGATCAAGGAGTGCGTTGTGGACGGTCTGGCCGTCGGATAGAACCCCGACCCGCCCTACGAGCGCCGATAGGCGCGAGCCCCACGAGTGGCCAAAGGCCACGAGCCCGACGAGCGGCGAGGCCGCGAGCCCCACGCTCGCCGGAGGCGAGCGCCCCTCTTACACGCTGTCGCGCGCGTCCAGTTCCAGCACTGTGCCCAGCAGCACATTCGCGCCCCGCGCGCAGTCTTCCCACGTCGTCAGTTCGCGGGGGGAATGGCTGATGCCGCCGACGCTGGGGACGAAGATCATGCCCATGGGGCACAGCCGCGCCAGCTGCTGCGCGTCGTGACCGGCGCCGCTCGGCAGCTTCATCACCGACGTGATGCCGGCCGCATCGGCCGCCCGCGAAATGGCCTGCTGCACGCCAGTATGGGCGGGCGCGCCGATGTTCGCGCTGGCCAGCCCAAACGTGATCGTCGTCCTGGTGTCTTTGGCAATCGCGGCGCCTCGCGCCTTCACGGCATCGCCCAGTTCGCGGAGCACCTGTTCCGACAAGTCGCGGAACTCCACGCTCAACGTGACCCGGCCGGGGATGACGTTCGGCGAGTTGGGCTCCACCTCGATGCGGCCCACCGTACCGACCTGCCGGCCCTTGCGCTGCGCGGCGAGGTCGCGGACCGCCAGCGTCAACTGCGACGCCGCCACCATGGCATCCTGGCGCTCGCCCATGGGCGTCGTCCCGGCGTGGTTCGCAAACCCCTCGATGACCACGTCGTAGCGGTGAATGCCGACGATGCCTTCGACAATGCCAATCGGCACCTTCGCCCTGTCGAGCGTGCCGCCCTGCTCGATGTGCAGTTCGACATACGAATGCCACGCGCCCTTGCCGCGCACCGCCGTCTCGATCTGATCGGGGTTGCCGGCAATGCGCCTGATCGCGCTGGCGCGCGTCATCCCATTCCAGGTGCGTTCCATGTCGCCCGCCTGCAAGTCTCCGGCGACAATGCGGCTGGCGGCGGTGCCGATGCCGAACGCCGTGCTCTCTTCGTGTGCCCACAGCACCATCTCGAGGGGGTGCCGCGTTTGAATCTTCGCCGCCTGCACGGCCTGGATCACCTCCAGCGCGGCGAACGTGCCGAGGTCGCCATCGAAGTTGCCGCCGTTCGGCACCGAGTCGATATGCGATCCAAACAGGATCGGCGTCTGGTTCGGCTGCCCGCCGAAGCGCGCGAAGATGTTGCCGGCCGCATCAATGCGCGGGACGATGTCGGCCCCCTTGATTTCGTCGATCATCCAGGCGCGCGCCGTGAGATCGGCTACCGAATAAGCGACGCGCGAGACGCCGCTGGCAAACGTGCCGCCGGCCGGCCGGCCATGGGTGCTCAAGCGCTCGAGCCGGTTGCGCAGGCGCGCGGCATCGACGGCAGGACGAGGCGCCTGACGCGACCAGGCACGCGACGGAACAGCCAGCGCAGCGGCACCAGCCAGGGAGAGAAACGAGCGGCGTGAAATGGACATGGGATTTTGACCGGAAGCGGGGATGACCGGCCGTAAGTATATAGTGACTGGCACCCGCGGAAGAGCGTGGGTGCCGGTCACTTTCAAAGGGGTTGTCTCATGCGTCGAGCGTTCCTGGTCCTGCTGTCTCTGCTCATTCTCCCGTCCCCGGCCCTGGCCACCTGGTCAGTGATCGCAGTCGATCGCACCTCGGGCCGCGTGGTCATTGCCTCGGCGACCTGCGTCGATCGCGATGATCAGTTCCTGATGGGCGTGCAGGCCGTGGTCGTCCCCGGCAAAGGCGTCGCCGCGTGCCAGGCAGGCGTGGACGGCACCCACAAGAACCAGATGCTCGTGTTCGAAGAATTGCAGAAGGGCACCGACCCGAAGCGGATCATCGAGATGCTCAGCGCCGACCCGGCCTATCAAAGCCGGCAGTTCGGCATTCTCGACCTGCAGGGCCGCAGCGCCGGGCACTCCGGGCTCACCAACGGCTACGTCTCGCAGGACATCCAGGGCCAGGTCCCCGGCACCGAGATCTTCTATTCGATCCAGGGCAACATCCTGCGCGCGGGCAACGTCATGCCCAACGCGGTGCAGGCCTTCATCAAGACCACCGGCTCGATCACCGACCGCGTGATGGCCGCGATGGAAGCGGCCGATGGATCCGGTGGCGACAGCCGCTGCGTCTGCCCGCCGTGGCCGGCCGACGGCGTGGCCCCGGCCATTCCGTGCGACGGCCGCACCTCGCACGTTGCGTACATCCTGGCGTCGGACCCCAAGGACACCAACGGCAACTCGCACAACAACGGCAAGTACGCGATGTATCTCACCGCCTCGCAGCCGGGACCCGACAAGGGCCCGAACCAGATCAAGGTCGGCGAGAACCTCAACCCGGTGAAGACGCTGCGCATACGCTACGACGCGTGGAAGAAAACGCAGGGGCCCGGCGTCGCCGGACTTCCTAATCCCCTACCCGCCCCACCTGCCCCACCTGCCTTTGGCGGCGGCGGCGGCGGACAGAACCGCCGCGCTCCGATCCAGGTGATGTCGTTGACCACCACCGCGTGGACCGACGGCGGCACCATTCCCGCGAAGTACACTCAGGCCGGCGCGCAAGTGTCACCCGCGCTCGCGTGGACGGCGCCGGACGATGCCGCCAGCTTCGTGGTGATCGCGCGCGACGCGGACACGGCCATTGGCAACGGCACCGACGACATCCTGCACTGGATGCTGTGGAACATTCCGAAGGGCACCCGCGCGCTGCCGGAAGGCGTGCCGCAAGGCAGCCAGTTGCCCGACGGCACGCGCCAGATCAGCGCCAGCGGTCCGTACTACCGCGGCCCCGGCGCTCCGGCGTCAGGTCCGGCCCATCACTACGTGTTCGAGATTTACGCGCTCGACTCGACGATCGAGGTGCCGGCCGTCGGCCAGTCGCCGGCGCAGACGCGCGCGGCGGTGATGGCCGCAATGGCGGGCAAGGTCCGCGGCAAGGGCGCGTTGGTCGGGTTGTTCAAGCGGTAGCGACGTCTAGCGGAACAGCTGGAGCAACGAGACCTCGAGGCCGGGCAGAATCGGCGATGTGAGAACATCGCCGGCCTCGGCCTGGAGCTCGCCGGCCTGGGCCAGAATGCCGGCAGCATTGCGCCGGTGAATTTCGATTCGATCCAGCGTACCGTCAACAATCCAATACTCACGAACACCGGCGCGATCGAATAGCTGGCGCTTGATCCCGGTGTCTTGACGACGGGTTGACGGCGAGAGCACTTCGACCACGAGCGCCGGGGCGCCCTGGACATTCTGGTCGGTGAGGATTTCCGTCTGATCGTCGGCGATCAGAATAAGGTCGGGCGCCACAACGTCATGGTCCGACAGCACGACGTCCAGCGGCACCCCGAACACCTGCCCAACAGTGGGGTTCGCGCGCAGGTACGATTCAAGCTCGTACCAGAGGCGGCTCACCAGCACCTGATGCCGGGTGATCGGGTGGGCCGTCACAAAATGCACCCCGTCGATGAGCTCGTGACGCACGTGAGTTTCTTCCGGGAACAGGGTCCAGAGTTCGTTGACCGTAAGCTTGTGGACCGCCGGCATCGGGTGGTCGTACATACCCGCCTCCTCGCCAGAATCCTAGCATCGTCTTCGCGCATGACGCGACAGATCGGTGCTAGCGGCGTGCCGACGGTTTCCTGGAGAGAAAACCCACGTAGGCGCCTGCGAGTACGCAGTTACTGCGTACGGGTGTTGGCGGAGGCGTAGCGGAAACTGCGCGCGAGGGAATGGTGGCGCGGAAGTCGAGGCCGCTGGTGGCGATCACCAGCGGCCTCGTGTTGTTTAGAACTTAGTCTGTGTCATCAGCGTCATCTGCGGCCCCGTCGTCTGCATCATCTGTGGCCCCGTCATCTGCGTCAGAATTGCAGGCGGACGCCGACGCGCGCGGTGCGCGGCGAGAGAATGGCGGTCGGCCGCAGGAACGACGTGCCGGTCGCGACCGTGCGCGTTTCCGCGGCGTTGCCGTTGGTGATGTTGAACAAGTCGAACATCGCGCGCAGCCGCACCGTGCCGCCGAGGCTGAACGAGCGCTCGGCGCGCACGTCGAACACGGTGATGTTGTCGTGACGACGCGAGTTCAGCGGTTCGGCATTGATGGTGCCGCTGTAGATGGCGCCGGCGGCGGTCGCCGCGGCCGAGCCCACCGAGATGGTGCGCGCGAAGTTGGCGCCGGCCTGGTGACGGACCAGCGGCGAGACCCGAATCTTCCACGGCGCCTCGTAGGTGCCCGACAGCTTGAAGTCCCAGCGCGAGGTGTCCTGGTCGAAGTTGCCGTTCGGGTCGTTTGGATAGGCGCCCGGGAAGTCGTTCGCCCAGGTGTAGCTGCCACCGGCCTGCGCCGACCAGCGATTGCTCATGCGCTTGGCGAGCGACGCTTCCACGGTCTTGTAGCGCGAGAACCGCGGCGTGTTCTGCACCACGTTGGTCAGCGGGAAGTTGCCGGCCGAGGCCGACGGCACGCCGAGCAGCGTGAGGGTCCGCTCGTCGCCAGTGTTGGCGCGGCCATCTTCGCCGATGTCCACGAAGCTGAACGGCACGGTGTAGGCCGAGATCGGACGGCCGGGTACGTACTGCGCAATCAAATCGTCCTCGGACTTGTAGACGAACCCGACACGGGCACCCAGGCTGGCCGCCACCTGCCGCTCGACATAGAACGACACGTCGTGTGAGAACGGCTGGGTGATGTTCGGGTCGAGCTGGATCGAGCCCGACAGCGTGGTGTTGGTGACCGCGCCCTGCTCGCCGAGCTGGAAGCGGCGGTCGCCGTTGAGGTCGTTCCAGTTGTAGGTCACGCTCTTGTTGTTCTGGTTCGGGTTGGCGTCGGCGCTCACGCCGGGGCCGGGGTTGTGCCAGAACAGGCCGTAGCTGGCCTTGACCACGGTCTTGCCGTCGCCGCCAATGTCGTAGATGGCGCCGATGCGCGGTCCGAACGAGTTCCAGGTGTAGAAGGACCGCTCGCTGAACACCTGCTCGGGCACGCTGACCGGGCCGTTGGCGTAGGCCAACTGGCGCTGTTCCGGCATCCAGCCGCGGTAGCGATCCCAGCGCGCGCCGATGTTCAGCGTCACGCGGCCCATCGTCCAGGTGTCGTTGATGAAGGCGTCCTGCTGATCGAGCTTGTTGACCACCAGCAGGTCGCCATCGTCGCTGGCCTTGAGTCCGCTCACGGACAGCGCGGTGGGCACGCCGAAGATCACCTGGCTCGACGCGCCGTTCGAGTAGATGTGTTCGATGTGGCCGCCGACGTTCTGCATGCGGCCGCCCCACTGCGATTCCAGGTACATCTCGCCGCCAAGCTTGAAGGTGTGGCTGCCGCGCTTGGTGTCGAGGAAGTAGGTGGCGGCGCCGGTCAGCTGCTTGCGATCGCGATCGTTCTGGCTCTGGGCGTGGGCGCCGGTGAGGATCAGCCGGCCGGTGTCGCGCCAAAAGTACTGCTCGTCGCTGTTGGCGAGACGGGCGTCGTAGTAGCCGAAGTCGCCGTAGCGCGCTTCGAGGTACAGCTTGTCGCTGACGGTGCCGTTCCATTCACCCTTCCACACCCAGCTCGGCGACTCCTGGCGCGAGGTCGGCCCTTCGCTGTCGTAGGTGTAGGTGCCGAGCGGCAGGCGGTTCGGCTGCACCTTCATGTTCCACTGGTAGTAGCCAATCAGCTTGTTGCGCTGGTTGATCTGGTAGGTGGTCTTGATCGAGGGATTGGTGTTCCAGGTGTCGAAGTCGCTGTCGAAGTTGAACAGCGGCTGCTCGACCGAGTTGAACTGCTTGCGCCACGCGGTGTGGAACCAGATCTTGTCCTTCTTGATCGGCCCGCCGAGGTTGACGTTGAAGTCGTAGTAGCGCTGCACTTCGTTGCTGCCCTCGCGCAGGCCGAAGGTGTTGATGTGCTCGTCCGTCAGGTTCGAGCCCTGGAAGCTGTTGTTGTAGAAGTCGGAGTAGATCTCGCCGGCGAAGCGGTTGCCGCCCGACTTGCCCAGGAACTGCGACTGCACGCCCGGGGTGGCCGCCTCGGCGCCCTGGCCGGCGACGCCGAGGAACACCTCCTCGAACGAGCCGTAGTCGAAGTAGAAGCCGGCGCCGCCGGTGCCCTCGGTGGTGTTGATGCCCTCGACCGAGACGCGGACCTGGCCGTTCAGGCCATAGGCGGTGTAGCCGGTCTGCGTGCCGGCGCGGTTGCCGCCGACGTCGATGCGGCTCATCACCACGCCCGGCGTCGCCGCCAGCAGGGCCCACATGTCGCGGCCGTTGGGAATCGAGTCGAGCTGGTCCAGCTTGAAGTTCTGCTGCACGCGGGTGGCGGTCGTGTCGATCACCGGCGACGCGCCCGAGACCGTCACCGTCTCCTGCAGCGTCGCCAGCGCCATCTCGGCGTTCACGTTGGCCGTGAAGCCCAGCGAAATCGAGACGCCGTCACGCTTGACCGTGCTGAAGCCGGCCAGTTCGAAGGTCAACGAGTAGACGCCGGGCGGCACCGCCGGAAAGCGGTAGGTGCCGTTCTCGTTGGTCACCTGGGTCTGCGCACCAATCATCGAGGGGCTGACCGCGGTGACCGTCACGCCGGGCAGAAGGCCACCGCTGGCATCAACCGCGCGGCCCTGGATGGTGCCGGTGCTGCTCGCGCCGCCACCCTGGGCCGACACGGTACAAGGGATCAACACGCTGAGGGCCAGGACGGCCACCAGGCGCCTTACAAAGAGCTGAGTCATGTGGGGTAATCCTCCGAGCATGCGTACTGGTAATACAGATTGAACAAGAGACAAGTGTTCAATATTGACCGGCCCGGCCCCCGTTGTAAATATGCCGTGACGGTTTTCCGCCGACCGTTGCACGGAGCCTGAGGCCCCGGGCCTATTGAGGTGGGACGAAATAGCCTGGACGGGCGATGACATCGCCCCTGGCGCCCTTCAGCGTGACCTTCACGTCGTGCCAGCCGGCGCCGGGCACGCCGGCGGGAAAGTAGGTCAGCAAGTAACGCGAGCGATCAGCTCGGCCGGCTCGTTGAACGTCTTCAGCGCCGCGGAATCAACCGGCTTCAAGGCCTCGACCAGCCGCCGCGAGGCGCCCATCAGGTCGGTCAGGCGATCGCCGTTCATGCTGCCGCTGGTATCGAGCACCAGCATGATGTTGAGCGGCACCGTGTCGACCTCGACCCGCTCGACCACCTGGGCGACGCCCGCGTCGGTCACCACGAAGTTGGCCGCGGTGAGGCCGGTCACCGGCCGCACGCCGTTCATCACCGACACGTCGATGCGGACGGCATCAACGCCGCTGCGAAAGACCGGCACCTGGCCCTGCACGATGGGCCAGAGGCTGCACAAGGCCGCGATCAGCGCCCACCCCTTCATCGCCATACCCGGTAGCGCAGCCATGCCAGCGCTTCTTCTTCGAAGCCGCCGTTCTTGTACTTCCACCACTCGTCGCCCACCGCCGGCACCGACAACAGCGTGCGAGCCAGGGCGGTCGCGCGATCGGGCCGGCCTGCCATCACGTTGAGGTACCCCAGCGCGACGGTCGCGGCCTGGCTGGCCGGCGCCAGCGTCAGCGCCGTTCGTAGGCCACGCGCGCGCCGGTGACGTTGCCGTGCTGCTCGTAGATGGCGCCGAGGAACATCGCCGCGAGGTATCGCTGAACGGGGTCGGTCGTCTCGCTCTGCGCGCGCAGCAGTTCCACCAGCGCGGCGTCGCCCTCCCCGAGCATCCACAACACGCGGCCGAGCCTGATGCGGGCGCGGGTGAACCGCGGCTCGTCGGCCACGAGCTTCGCCAACGTGTCCTTCGCGCGCATGAAGGCCTGCCGCCGCGCGTTGGTGATGCGAAGTTGCTGACCGGCGCCGCGTGAATCAGTCGCGGTGACCGACAGCGCACTGATCTCGTCGAGAATGCCACTCAGCAGGCGCAGCTCACCGGACCTGGGGGCGACCTGCAGACCGCGGCCAATGATCGGGGCGGCCCGCATCGGGTCGTTGACCATCAGGAAGACGGACGCCGCCGCCGTGTACCATTTCTCGGCGAACGCCGCGATCTCGGCGGCAGACCAGCTGGGAACGCTCCGCGATGATGGCCGCAAGCCGCCGATCAGCAAGTGGCCCGACTCGAGGTGATGGCCGGCGAGGTCGGCCGACACCATCACCACGGCCACCGCGATCTCCAGGTGCAGCGTCGCCGCGGCGGCGACGCTGGGCCGCGCATCGTCGAGATAGCGCCTGGCCGCGTTGTGCACATCGCGCGGCGACCAGCCGGCGAGCGGTGCCACCACCTTGGCGGCATCGTGGCCGGTCACATATGCCTGGACCGCCGCATAGTCGGCGCTTTGCCGCTCGGCCGTCTGGCCGCGCGGGGACACACCGAACGCGACGACCGCGGCCACGACGACGAACGCGACGACGCGTTGCCGCCCCACCGCTTACGCCCCGGGAATGGTGACGGGATCGCCCTTCTTGTGGAACACGATGGCGAGAATCCGCGTGGTCTGCGTGGTGCTGGCGTTGCCCGAGACCGCGTGCACCTGGCCCGGCGCGTCGAACGACTCGAAGAACATCTGCCCCACGCCCAACACGGTCGGTGCGTCGTTGTTCACGGCGAACCTGTACTGCCCCTCGAGCACGTAGCCAACGACGAACCCGGGGTGGCGATGCTGGCCCGACGCCTCGCCGGGCGGATAGGTCACTTCGCTGGCGCTGATCTGCCAGCCGTCGAGGTTGACCGCGGGCGCGGCCTTCTGGGCGAGCGGCTTGGCGCTGACGGCGGCATGGGCCTCGTGGGTGGCAATGAAAGAAGCGGCCAGGCCCATGAGGCTGGCGGTGAGAAAGTCGCGGCGATCGTTCATCGGTTCCTCCGGCGAGAGCATACTATCGCGGCGGCGGGCTGAACTGGTGCTGCCGTGCCAGCCCCTCGACGGTCGATCTGATTACCTGTTCACCGTCGCGCCGGATCGCCGGCGTCACCGGTATGGCCATCCCCGGCCCCGGCCCATCGGGAATCTCGAATGCCATCTCGCGCCGCTGGATGGCATCGGCAACGTAGAGACGCGTCGCGTCCGCCATCAACGCCCCGTAGACGCTGCCGTAGCTGGCGGCGACCATGCGATCGGCCGCCCGCGGCCGCGTCGCGCCCGGCAGCGACGCGAGCGAGTCGCCAAAGAACGGATGCGGCGGAACCGGCTCGTACCCCAACAGGCGAAAGAATGTCGGTGCGAGATCGGTGGTGTAGGCCGGCCGCGAAGTATCCCAGGCATACCGGTCCCGCATGGCCGCGGGCACGTGCACGATCAAGGGGACCCGCACGATCTCCGGATAGAGCGTGTAGGCGTGGCCCACGCGGCCCTCTTCGCCCAGCGAATCGCCGTGGTCCGAAGTGATCACGATGATGCTGTTGTCGAATCGGCCGCGCGCCTTGAGGTCGTCGACAAACGCCCCGAAACAGGTATCGAGCCGGCCCAGGCGCGAGGCCACCGGCGCGTAGAAGCCGTCGTAACGTCCCGCGTCCACGGCACGTCCGCCCTCGCGGGTGATCACCGAGACGTGAATATCCTGCGGGAGCGAGTAGGTGAAGACCGGCGGTTGATCGGCCGGCCGCGCCGCCAGCCGGCTGCGGACTTCATCAAGGGTGCGGCACATCCGGAACTCCCGCACCGGGCGGCGCTCGTCGAGCGGCGCCAGCGCCGGCGTCACCGGCAGGATGACCTCGAGGATGTTGTCCATGCTGATCCACTTCGCGTACTGCTCGTGGGCCAACAACCGCGACAGCGCGTTCATGGGCGCAAACGGTTCGACGTACTGCTTGTGCAACACCGGGCCGCCAACCCAGATGGACGGCACCGACAGGCCCGTGGCGCCGTACTGCGTGAACGCCCGCTGGAACACCAGGCTCTCTTTGGCGAACGCCTCGATCGCCGGCGTGAAGGTCACCGCCGGGTTGTACGGCGACAGGTAGTCGCGACGCAGGCTGTCGATGACGAACACGTAGATGTCGGGACGCCCGGCGGACGGCGGTCCGGTGAACTCCGCCCAGTTCACCAGGACGGGGGCCACCGCGCGGGAGCCGGGGATGTTGGTGTGCAGGGGCAGCAGGTCAAACAGCGCTGAGGGACCACCGGACCGCGCCGCCAGCAGATCCGCGGTCCATCGCGCGCCCGGCGTCTGTGCCGTGCGATCGTCCGGCGGCACCATGCGCGCCACGCCGGCATCCGCCGCCAACACCATCAGCGCAAAGCCGAGGAAGACCGCCGGTTCGCCGTCTCCCGGCAACTGCACCACCCGCCTGGCGCCGGCCAGGGCCAGTACTCCGGCCACCAGGGTTCCGAGACGCGCGCCGACCGAGTTCCAATCGGCGGCTTGTGCCGCACGGTGAACGGTGAACGCGAGCAACGCCACGACGGCACACCAGGCGGCGAACCCCCAGACGCGACCAGCGATCCGAGGCGCCAGGCTGCCCAACACGCTGGCCACCCCATCGTCGGGATCGTCAAGCCGAGCGCCACTGCGCACGGCAATCGCCGAGGCGATGGCGCCACCGGCGAGGTAGGCCCCGGCGGTTGCCGCCCATCCGCCAATCGAAATCGACGGGAGGAAGACGCGGGCTACGAACCAACCGATCAGCACGCCCAGCGCAATGACGGTGGCGCATGCTTCAGCGACAACGGGACGGGCGAACAGCCCGGCGGCCGCGCGTACGATCACGAGCACCAGGAACGCGCACATGCCGGCCAGCAGCGGCCCTCGCGCCACCTGCCAGGCGGCGGCCGGCGTGAGCACCTGGCCCGCGGTCCATCCGATTGCCGCGTCGATCGCGGCGACCACCATGGCGGCCAGCAGGCACGCGCAGAAGTCGGCGGCCGTGCGCGGCCTGCTCACGCCCTCGATGGCCCGCGCATCGGGCCGTTCGGCAATGGCCACGGGCAGCAGCATGAGCGCGGCCGCCAGCGCGCTCTCCAACGCCAGACCGCCCGGCGCGAGCCCGGCGAGGCCATAACCAAACCACGCGGCGACGGTCGCAAAACCCCACACGATGGTTGTCAGCCAGGTTGAAAAGTGAGGGCGGTTCGCCGGCATGCCGCGCGGGACGAACCACAGCATAGCGACCGCCGTCGCGACGGCCGCCCAATGGCGGGCAAACCAGGCGAGCGGTGGCACGAGTTCCGGCCGTAGGAACTGCTGGTAGATGAAGTCTTGCGATGCCAGCAGCGCGTAAAACGCGGTCAGCAGCCAGAAAATGATGGCCAACGCATAGCTGAGGCCGCGAACCACCATTAGCGCCTGGCCCCGATGCGATCGAGCCATACCGCCACTTCGTCGCGACGCGACGGCGCCAACAGCAGGAAGCGATCGAAGGACTCCTTCGCGACGCCGACCTCGCCGGCATCGAACTGCCGAATGCCCAACAGGAGATGCAGGTCGGGATAGGACTCGTCAATTGCCAGACCCTGCTCGAAGGTGCGGCGCGCGTCGGCCGGGCGACCGGCTCGCAACTGGGCCTGGCCCAGGAAGACATAGAAGTCCGGGTTGGCCGGCTGCAAGGCCGCGCAGCGCGCAAAGGCGGTCAGCGCGAGGTCCTCGCGTTTCATCCGCCGATAGGCTTCGGCCACCATCGGACAAGCGTCAATCGGCGTCGGCGAGGCCGCCATCATGGCCTCCCACTCGCGAGCTTCATCCTCTGGCCGGTTCAGCTTCTGAAAGATCAGGGCCAGGCGCTCGCGAAACACCGCCTGCCGCGGCAACTGCCCGACCACGCGCTCGGTCGGCGCCAAGGCATCGTCGAACCGGCCGGCGTCGAACAGCGCAAGGCTGGACTGCATGTCCTGTTGCAGGTGCGCCTCGATGGCGTCTTGCGGCGATGACCCGGTGGCGAACAACGTCCAGTAGTAGACCGCGAGGACGATTGCGGCGCCGGCCAGCCGAGCTCCCGCGCTGTGCATCAGAAGCGGAAGCTGAGTCCGCCGCCAAAGGTGGACTGCCAGAGCGGTTCGCGCAACGCCCGTTCCTGGCGGCTGGTGCTGCCGCTGAGCGACAGCCGCAGGCGATCGGTGACGTCGACCTCGGCCTGGCCGCGCACCGTGTCGGCGTTGACGCGGATCAGGTCGCCGTTGCCGCGCGGCTCTTCGCGGCTGAAGCCGTGGCTGTAGCCGGCGCCGATGAAGCTGGTGCCGGCGGCACCGAAGTAGCGCCGGGCGTTGGCGTGGTACGACCAGGCATCCCCCAGCACGTTGTCGGGCACCACGAACGCCTTACCGGTGAGCATCCAGTTGCCGACGTATTTGGTCAGGGTCGCGAGATAAATCTCGGTGGTGTCGGCGAAGCGCAATCGCCGGTAGCCACCCGACACCTCGAAGCCGCGGCCCAGCGACTGGTACAGATCGACCGAGACGCGATTCTCCGGATAGAGGATTTTGTCGCTCCCGACACCGACGCCGATGAAGGCGTAAGTCCCTGGCCGGAACGTCGGGTAAAACTCGACGTCCACCTGCCGGTCGGTCAGGCCAAAGCGGTCGGCCTCGCTGCCCCGGACCGACAGCGAGCCCACCGGCGTCTGGCGGCCGAGCGTCAGCGCCGATTCCTGCCACGGCTCGCGATCATCGTTGAAGGTATCGCGCGTATACGAGGCGCCCAGCGTCCACGGCCGCGTCCGCGCCTCGAGGCGCTGCAACACGTGGCGCGCCTGGGTATTGCCGGCGTCGCGTGACAACACCGCGCGCACCTGTTCGCGCGCTTCGGGCAGCCGTCCCGACCACCACTCCACGTTCATCAACGCGACCCGCGCGTCCAGGTACGCCGGCGCCTGCGCCAGGACATCCAGCAAGGCCCGCCGGGCATCGTCGTAGCGGCCTTCCCACGACAGGATCAAGCCGTAGACCAGTCGCGCATCGACATCCCGAGGCGAGCTGGCCAGGTGAGCCTCGAGCAAGGCAATGCCGGCGGGGCGATTGCCGGCCGAAGCGGCGGCGCGGGCACGGGCCACGACATCGTCCTGCGCTGACAGGGACAGGGACGAAAGGCATACGCAGAGCAAGCCGGCCGCTAGCGATCGCACGCGCGAATGATAGCAGTTCCCTTTCTACCGACGAGCGACCTTGGTATGCTCTCCCGAGCACACGCGCGCGCCCTCCTTCACCCATGGAACCAGTGCCACCGCCGACGACTCCCGAGGATCAGGAAGCCGACCAGGCGCTGCGCGATGCCCGCACGCGCTTCGTGGCCGGCTTTACCCAGCGCCTGTCGGCCATGGATACGCTGCTTGACAGCATCGAGCGCGGGGCGCTTGGCGCGCTGGTACCGCTGCGCGAAGCCGTCCACAAGCTGGCCGGCCTCGGCGGGGTGCTGGGCTTCCCCACCGTCAGCGAGCACGCGTCGCTGGTCGAGCAGTTGTTGCTCGCGTCGGCGCCGGAGCCAGCGGCGGTGCGCACCGGCTTGAAGCGCATGGGCGCGGCCTTTGCGCACGACCTGGCGGGGGCTGCGCCGTCGTGGGCGCATGATGCCGGTCGCGCCACGCACGCGGCGCGCATCCTCTTGGCCGAGGACGATCAGGAACAACGCCGGGTCGCGGCCTCGGGCCTGCGCGCCGCCGGCTACCGGGTGGTCACGGCCGAATCGGGCACCGACGCCATCGAGACGGCCCGCCTCGAGCATCCCCACCTTATTCTGCTCGACGTCGATCTGCCTGGTCTGGACGGCATGGCCGTGTGCCGTCAGATCAAGCTGGAACCAGCGCTCGCCTCGGTCCCGGTCATCTTCTGCACCGCCCGCAGTGGCCTGATGGATCGGATGGCGGGGTTGACCCTCGGCGCCGATGACTACATCACCAAGCCGTTCGCTCCGACCGAACTGCTGATGCGCATCAAGCGCCTGGTCGGACGCGCCGCACCGGCCGGCGCTCCCGCCGCCGGCGCGGCAGGCCTGCTGCCCTACGACCTGTTCGCGACCGCCGCCCGCGAAGCACTGTCGCGCGGGCCCGCGGCGCTGGTGCTGGTGCGGGTCGCCGCCAGCGACCTCGAAGGCCTGGCCGCGCGCTGCATGGACGAGGTGCGGCGGCGCGATATCCTCGGGCGCGTCAGCGACACACACCTGGTCATGCTGGCACCCGAGTTTTCGTCCGCGGCCGCGCGTGCCGCCATGCAGGCCATTCTCGAACGTGCGCCCCGGTTCGACGATGCCGCAATCGGCGTGGCCGACGCCGCGCCCGCCGGCGCCGAGGCACTCGCTGCCATGCTGGCGCAAGCCGACCTGGCCCTCGCCGCCGATCGCGTCGCTCGCAGTGGCAGCGTACCGGGACGCATGACGGTGCTCCTGGCCGAAGACGATCCGGACGTCCTCCACATCATCGACGCCCGGTTGCGGGCGGCGGGCTACCGAACCGTCCTGACGCTCGATGGGCAACAGACCCTCGACGCCCTCGAGCGCGAGACCCCGGCGGTGGTGCTGCTCGACCTGATGATGCCGAAACTCACCGGCTTCGATGTGCTGATGCGGTTGCGGGAGCGCCCCGGGCCCCGCCCTCGAACCATCGTCGTATCCGCGCGCGGCCGCGAGGAAGACGTGGCGCGCGCGTTCGAACTGGGCGCCGACGATTACGTCACCAAGCCCTTCAATCCCGAGGAGCTCATGGCCCGCATCGCGCGGCTGACACGGTAGCCCGTGCTCCTGCGGTTCGCCGAGGCCTTTCGTGATGCGCTGCTCCCGTTCATCGTGGGCGGCAGCGCGCTGCTCCTGTTGATGCTGGTCGTGCTGGTCGCGCAGCGGCTGCTGCGCGCCGCTGCCGAGCGGCGCCGCCGTTCCCTGGTCGCCCGGTACGGCCCGATGGTCGCGGCCGCTCTCGATGGCGATGCCATGTCGCTCGCGGCCGCCGTCAAGGTGATCCCGCCCCGCCACCGGCCGCTGGTGGCCTCGCTGGTGCTGGCACCGCTGCACGTCGTTCGCGGCGGGCACAACACCCGCGCCGCCCAGCTCGCCGACGGCCTGAAGCTGACCGATGCCTGGCGCACTGATCTGCGATCGCGCCACTGGTGGCACCGATCGGAAGCGGCCCTCGCACTGGGGCTGCTGCGTGACCAGGCGTCGCTGCCGGCCCTGATTCATCTGCTGGATGACGAGCACGAGCAAGTCCGGGCGGCGGCGATCGATGCACTCGGGCAGCTCGGTGATCCGTCGGCCATTGCGCCCCTGCTCGCGCGCATGAATGACCCGACACGCCACGAACGCGCGCGCCTGGTCCAGTCGCTGCGGGCGTTCGGTCCTGGGGCGACCACGACCCTGCTCGACCATGGCGCCGCGCATCCCGGTGACCGCGCCCTCGTCGCGACCGTCCTCGCGCTGGTCGGCGGGGCCGCCGCCCGCGAACCGCTGCTGCAGTGGGCGGCCGGCGAACTGCCCGCGACCCGCGCCGCCGCCTGGCGGGCGCTGGCGACGATCGGCGTCGACGAGCGCACGTTCTACCACGCGCTCAAGGCGCTCGGGGATGACGATGCGGCCGTGCGGGCCGCGGCGGCGCGCGCGCTGGCGCGAAGCGGCCGAGGGGACGCCGCGCCGCACCTCGCCGGCCACCTCGATGACGAGTGGGAAGTCGCCGCGCAGTCGGCGCGAGCGTTGATCAAGCTCGGTGCCGACGGCCACGCCGCGCTGGCCGCGCGCGTGCGCCAGGGCGAGGGCCTGGGCCACGACCTGGCGCAGCAAGTGCTGTGGGAAGGCGGGCACCGCTGATGCGCGCCTGGGTGTCGCAGGGCCTGATGGTGTTCGACCTGGGTGTGCTCGCCTACTTCCTGGTGATCAACCTGCTGTACCTGTTGTTCTCGGTGGTGGCCTTCTTCTCGCTGATCCAGCACCGGCGCCGCTGGACCTCGCGCGCGCTCGACGTGGTGATGCGGTCGCCGGCGACCCCGGCAATCTCGGTGATCGCCCCGGCCTACAACGAAGAGGCCACGATCGAACAGAGCCTGCGGTCGCTGCTGCTGCTGAACTACCCGCAGTTCGAGGTGGTGGTCGTCAATGACGGCTCCAAGGACAAGACGGTCGAGAAGATGGTCGCCGCCTTCGGGTTGATGCGCGCACCGGTGGTCTATCAGCAGCCGCTCGCCACCAAGCCGGTGCAGGCGCTCTACCGGTCGCTCGACCATCCCGACCTGGTGGTGATCGACAAGGCCAACGGCGGCAAGGCCGACGCGATCAATGCCGGCATCAACGCGGCGCGCTATCCGCTGGTGTGCGTGATCGACGCCGATTCGATTCTCGAACCGGAAGCGCTGATGCGGGCGGCGCTGCCCTTCGTCGAGAATCCCGACACGCTGGCCACCGGCGGCATCATCCGCATCGTCAATGGCTGCACCGTCGAGGACGGCCGGGTCACGAACATTGACATGCCGGCCAGCTGGCTGGCGCGCTTCCAGGTGGTCGAGTACCTGCGGGCGTTCTTGAGTGGCCGCGTGTTCATGTCGGCGGCCAACGCCCTGCTGATCATCTCGGGCGCCTTCGGCCTGTTCCGCCGCGACGCGGTCATTGAAGTGGGCGGCTTCCGCCACGACACTATTGGCGAGGACATGGAAATCGTCGCCCGCCTGCATCGGCGCTGGCGCGACACCAACCGGCCCTATCGCGTGGTGTTCCAGCCCGACCCGGTCTGCTGGACCGAGGCGCCGGAGACGAGGAAGATTCTGGCCAGCCAGCGCAACCGCTGGCAGCGCGGCACCTGCCAGGTGCTGAGCTACCACATGGCGATGATGGGCAGACCGAAGTACGGCGCCGTCGGCTGGTTCGCCATGCCCTACTTCCTGATCTTCGAAGCGGCCGGCCCGCTGATCGAGGTGGCGGGGTACCTCGTCACGCTGGTGGCGGTGATGTTCGGGCTGCTCGACATCGTGTTCGCCCAGCTCCTGTTCCTCGCGGCGGTGGTGTTCGGCGCGATGATCTCGATGACCTCGGTACTACTCGAGGAGATGTCGTTCCGCCGCTACCCGAAAGTGCGGCACCTGCTGTTGCTGGCGGCCATCGGGATCATCGAAAACTTCGGGTACCGCCAACTCACGACCTACTGGCGCCTGAAGGGGGTGATCGACTTCCTGCGCAACAAGCAGGGCTGGGGCGTGATGACCCGGAAGGGGTTCGCGAAAACCTAGCGCGGCAGGTCAAACCAGAAACGCGCGCCTCCGCCAGGGGCGTCAGCCACTTCAATCACGCCGCCGTGTTCCTTGACGATCGCCTGCGAGATGGCGAGACCCAGCCCGGTGCCGCCCTTCTTGTGCGCCGTGGAACCTTCGACCTGCTTGAACGGTTCGAAGATCGCCTGCCTGAACGGCGCGGGCACGCCAGGCCCCTGGTCGTCGATGGTCACGCGCACGGACGCAGACTCGATCGTCATCCCCACCGTGACGGTGCCCCCTCTCGGCGAAAACCGCACCGCATTGGCAAGCAGGTTGATGAACACCTGCATCAGGCGTTCCGGGTCGGCCACCAGCCTGAGGGAAGTCGGCGGCGAGACGATCGTCACGCCGGCGTCCTTCGCAATGGGCCGAACCGTCTCGACGGCTCGCTGAATGGCCTCGCCAAGATCGCTGTCCTCTGCCTTCACGACCGACAACTCTCCGCTGCCGACGCGCTCCAGGTCGAGCAGGTCGTTCACCAGGGCCAACAGGCGGTGGGCGTTGCGGTACGCGGCCGTCAGCAATTCACGCGAGTCTTCTTCGAGGTTCGGCTCCGAATCGCGGACCAGTGCAAGGGCGCCGCGGATCGAGGTGAGCGGCGTCCGGAGTTCGTGGCTGACGTTGGCCACAAAGATCTTCTTCGCCCGTTCGGCCTCGAGCAGCAGTTGCATGGCGCGGCGCAACTCGAGTTGCACCATCAGTTGCCGGCTCAGTGCCTGCAGCGAGGCGAGCTGATCGGCCGTGAGTTGCCGGGGGACGCTGTCGATCACGCACAGGGTGCCCAGTCCGTGTCCTTCTTCCGTCACCAGCGGCGCGCCGGCATAGAAGCGAATGTGCGGCGCTCCGGTGACCAGCGGATTCCCCTCGAAACGGCGATCGCGACGCGCGTCGGACACCACCAGCAACTGGTTGTCGACGATGGCGTGGGCACAGAAGGCCTGTTCACGCGGCGTCTCCGGTGGGTCCAGACCGAGCCGCGACTTGAACCACTGGCGGTCCTTGTCGATCAACGAGATCAGGGCGATCGGCACACCGCAAATGCGCGCGGCCAGGGTGGTGAAGTCGTCGTACGCCTGCTCGGCAGGCGTGTCGAGGATCTGATAGCTCTCGAGAGCGCCCAGGCGCGCGGCTTCGTTGGATGGCAGCGGGGGGGCTATCACCCCTTCATTTTAACCAGCACCGTGACAAATGAATACACTCGGATCACCCGTGTGGCCTGGCCATGTGCGCCGGTTGAACCCACTCGTCGAACTGCGCGCCGGTGACGTGTCCTGACGCCACCGCGGCGTCGCGCAACGACTGCCCTCCGCGATGCGCGGCCAGGGCGATGGCGGCGGCGCGCTCGTAGCCAATGTGCGGGGCGAGCGCGGTGACCAGCATCAGCGACTGCGCGAGGTGTTCACCGATTCTCGCCTCGTCTGCTTCAAGCCCGCGGGCACAGTAGGTGTCGAACGACGTGACCGCGTCGGCGAGCAGGGCGATCGACTCGAGCACGTTGTGCAGGATCACCGGCTTGAAGACGTTCAACTGGAAGTGGCCCTGCGAGTTCGCGAACGCCACGGCCGCATCGTTACCATGCACCTGCACCGCCACCATCGTCAGCGCCTCGCATTGCGTCGGGTTGATCTTGCCTGGCATGATCGACGAGCCGGGCTCGTTCTCGGGCAGGCGCAGCTCGCCAATGCCGGCGCGCGGACCCGATGCGTACAGGCGAACGTCGTTCGCCATCTTCATCAGCGCACTCGCCAGGCCCCGCAGGGCCGCGCTGGTGGCGGCCATCGCGTCGTGACTCGACAAGGCCGCGACGTGATTGCGGGTCTCGTGGAAGGGCTGCCCGGTCAGCGTGGCAAGATGGCGCGCAGCAGTGGCGCCGAAGTCCTGGTGCGCGTTGAGCCCGGTGCCGACGGCGGTGGCGCCCAGGGCCAGCGCGTGCAGGCCCGGCAGCGTCGCGGACACGCCGGCGAGCGTGTCGTCGATCTGCGCCACCCAGCCGCGGACCACCGCTCCGAGCGAGATCGGCACGGCATCCTGCAGATGCGTGCGCCCGACCATGATGATCGCGTCGAAGGCGGTCGCCTTGTCGTTCAGGGTTTCGCGCAGGGTGGTGACGGCCGGCACCAGCCGGTGGACAATCTGCTCGGTCGTGGCCAGGTGCATGACGACGGGAAAACCGTCGTTGGATGATTGTCCGCGGTTGACGTGATCGTTGGGATGAACCGGCGCGTGCGACCCTAGCGGTTGGCCGGCGAGCTGGTTGGCCCGATTGGCAATCACCTCGTTGGCGTTCATGTTCGACTGCGTACCCGAGCCGGTCTGGAACACGACCAGCGGAAACTCGCCGTCCAGCGAACCGGCAATCACCTCGTCTGCCGCCTGGACGACCAGCGCGGCGCGTTCGGCCGTCACCTCGCCGAGTTGGGCGTTGGCCAGCGCCGCGGCCTTCTTGAGCAACCCAAGCGCGCGGACCACCGGTCGCGTCCACGTCAGCCGCTCGCCGCCAATCGCGAAGTGGCGGCGCGACCGCTCGGTCTGCGCCCCCCACAAGCGAGCGGCAGGAACCTCAACGGCCCCCATGGAGTCGTGCTCGATGCGCTTCATACTCAGACACTACCAGAGGCAGCATGCCCCCTGTGGCACTTCAGGCACCCGAGGCACCTCAGGCACCTTAGGCACCTTAGGTCTTAGAACCCCGGCGTCAGCCCGAACTGCCACACCCATCCACGGCGGGATCGGTCGAAGGGCCGCACGTAGTCGATCTCGGCAATGGCGTAGCCGAACACATTCGCGCGAAGGGCCACGCCGGCGCTGCGCACCAGATCGCGCTCGCCGCCCGCAAACGAGGGTTTGAGCTGCGACGTCCACGCGACACCGGCATCACCGAAGAACGCCAGTTCCAGCGGGAACGGCCCGTAAAACGATTTGCGGCTGAACAGGCCCAACAGCGGGAACCGGATCTCGGCTCCCACCACCGCCAGGCGGCTCCCCAGCAGGCGATCGAAGGCCGCGCAGGCAGAGAGATCGGTCTCCTGGCATTCGTCCGCGTCGAACGACCCGACGTCGTAGCCGCGCACCAGGTTCTGGTAGCCCAGGTAGAGCGGTTGCAGTCGCGCGTCCTCGGCATCGGCGCCGTAGCGGCCGTAGTGAAGGCCGCGCAGTGCCACGGTGAACGGTCGCACGGGCATGAAGTACCGCCGATAGTCGGCCAGCACGCCGGCATAGTTCACCGACCCGGCCAGTTGCGTGTACTCGAGGCGATAGCGCTGCCCGACCAGCGGGCTGGTGGCGCCGAACACCGACGAGTCGTAGACCAGCGCGGCGCTGGCTTCGCCCAGGTTCAGCGCATCGGGCCGCGGCAGTTCCTCGATCTGTTCGTCGAGCAGGTCACCGGTGAACGGCGAGAACAACAGTCGCTCGATCTGCGAGTCGTAGCTGATGCGGCGCCCGCCGGCCGAGAACTCGAACCGCTGCACCCGGCTGAACGGGTACTGCGCGATGCCGCTCAGGCCCTGGTTGATCTCGGTGACGCGCAGCGTCTCCTGCAGGATGGCCTCCTGGCCGTTCACGACGGTCAGGCCCTGGCCAAACCCGCCGGTCGTGTACGGAATCTGCTCGGCGATGACGCCCCAGTTCCAGCGCGACTTGCGATTGATATAGGCCACCTGGCCGCCGGTCTCCTCGAAGCGGCTGGTCAGCTGCAGGGTGGCGCCAAGCGTGTGTTCGCCCAGCATGTCGCTGAACAGGAACGAGACGCCACCGGCCGCATAGGCGCCGAACTGATCCATGCCCACGCCGGCAGTGGGCTGGCCGATCGCATCCAGCTGCAGCTTCGCCTTGTAGTCCTCGGCGGCCTGCGCAGCGGGAGGCGGCAGGCCGCCGGCCGCGTCCTGCAGGGCCTCGGCGACCAGGTCGGTCCGGCGATTGGCCGGCGGCAACACGGCGTTGTCGATGCCGCTGGCCGCCAGCGCACCCGCGGTGGCCTGCCGTTCGGTGCTGGCGGCGTAGATCCTGTACTCATCGTGTTCGAACACCGTGAAGACCAGGCCCGGTGCGGCCGAGGCGACCGACATCGACGGGGTCAACGGCGTGATGCCGGCCACACCCGACAGAATGTTGGTGACGCGCACCGGCGCGCTGCCCTCCTGCATGCGATACACGTTGGGAATGCCGTCAGGCGTGGCGACGAAGTAAAGCGAGCCGTCCGCCGCGAACTCCGGATTGGTGTTGCGGCCCTCGGGGAATCCGGCAAACTGACGCACCTGCCGGCCATCGATCGTCATGGCCCCAATGCGGTAGTTGCCCAATGCCAGCGTGTCGAGCGACGACGAGAAGCGGTCGGTCACCCACACCAGCTCGCGGCCATTCGGCGACCACTCGGGATCCATGTCAGCAAATGGATCGTTGGTGAGCTGCTGCAGCGCGCCGCTCTCGAGGTCGAGCAGGTACAGGTCGAGCACGCCGCCCTTGAGCGCCGAGAAGGCGATCCTCCGGCCATCGGGCGACCACGCCGGGTTGTAGATCTCGCCCAGCTCGGCAAACTCCTGCTCCCGCAGCCGCCGGCCGTTGTCGGCATCGACGATGGTCAGCACCGGCTGGCCGGCGCTCAAGGCCGCGAATACGAAACGGCGGCTGTCGGGCGCCCAGTCGCCCGCTGAACTCAGGAACTGCAAGCTGTCGAAGTGCGGGTCGCCGGAAGTCTCGACGAGCCGGCGGGCGATCGTGCCGGTGGCGGCGTCGGCCACATACATGTCGATCGAGAACATCGATCGTTCCGACAGAAACACCACGCGCTTGCCGTCGGGGCTGAGCGACGGCGTCAGGTTGATGTCGCCCCCACCCGTTTCGCGGCTGATGATCGCGCGGCCAAAGGCGCCGGGCGGCCGCGTCGCCTCGAAAGTCGCGGCGAACGCGCGCTGTGTGGCTTCGTGCCACTCGGCCGTCAGCGTGTCCTGGTCAATGCCCAGCACGCTGCTGATCGCACCTTCGATGTCGCCCTGCGGGCCGGTGGCCCGCAGCATCTGGCCCACCACCCTGTCGCCCCAGCGTCCCGCGACGTAGGCCCAGAACGCATGGCCGTAGCGGTACGGGAAGAAGTCCGGGTCGTCCAGCCGCTCGACGCTCGGCATGGCGTTGCGGAACGAGGCCTCGCGCACCCACATCGCGGTGTTGGCATCGACAGGCCCGATCGACAAGTACTCCGCCATGCCTTCGATGAACCACAACGGCAGGGCCTGCAGGCCCGGGCCGGTGGGCCGGCCCTGGATATCAACCTGGGCCGCCAGGTCGTACTGGAAGGCGTGAACCAGTTCGTGGCCGAGCACATGGTCGGTTTCGGCGAGCCCGCCGGCAAACGGCAGGATGACGCGGCGCTTGCCACTTTCGGTCACGCCGCCCGTGCCCTCGCCAATTTCTCCGGCCAGGACGTTGGTCTGCTGAAAGTGTGGGTGCGCGGCATACAGAATGAGCGGCTGGCGACCGTTTAACTGGTGGTCGAGCAGCTTCGACAACCGCGCGTACCAACGCTCGGCCATCTGAGCGGCAATGCGAACGGCCGCCTCTTCTTCCGGATAGAAGTAGATGTCGAAGTGCTCGGTGGCCAACACCTTGAAGTCGAAGCGTTCGTATTGAACCTTGTTGCGCCCAAAGTACTGTGCCGATGCGGTGGAGCCGGCGAACACGATAGCCAGCGCGACCGCAATGGCGGCAACTCTTCCGTGCATGTCAAACACCTCTGCACGTCTCACTGCAAAACACACGCCCACTGAGCACAGGTCTTGCAACAGCCGCGGTGGAGGATCACCGTGCCCACGGTCGAACAACAGTTCATCTGGCTCTTCGTGCTTGCGGCCCCGGTGGCCTGCATTGCCTGGACCGTTACCCACGAAGAGGTGTTCGATGAGTTTCACGATTGGTGCGCGGCCAAGAGCCGCAGCAGCCGTGCGCTGTACCAGCGGAAATTCTTCTACCTGTTCACCTGCGAGTATTGCTTCAGCCACTACGTCGCCGCCGGCATCGTCTGGCTGGCCGACTTCCGCCTGCTGGTGCCGGGCTGGCGCGGTGCGTTGCTCGCCTGGCTCACGCTGGTCTGGGTGGCGAACTTCTACATGAGCCTGTACGGACGGCTGCGCCTCGACATCAAGCGCGAACGCGTCGAGATCAAGGCCGAGGAACACGCGGTCAAGAAGCTGACCCGGTCGAAGTAGCTACAGTCGCGCGAGGCCGGTATTGGCGGGACCGTTGATCACCTCGCCTAGCTTGCTGAATCGCGACCCGTGACACGGGCAGTCCCACGTCTTCTCCGCCGGGTTCCAGGCGACGATGCACCCCAGGTGAGGACAGACGGCCGAGCACTCGTGCAAGGCGCCGGCGTCATCGCGGTAGACCGCCACCTTCGAGACGCCGCGCCGGAGCACGGCCCCGGCGTCGCGGGCAATCTCGTCGGCCGACGCCACGTCGCCCGGGGTGACCCAGTCGGCATACTGCGCCGCCACGTTGGCCGTCTCGCGCACGAACTCGCCCGACGCCCGCAGCGTCTTCCGCGACGGATCGTACAGCGCCTGCCACGGGTTGTGACGGCCAAGGATGAGATCGGCGATGAGCAGGCCGCCGATGGTGCCGTGGGTCATCCCCATGCCCGAGTCTCCGGTCACGATGTAGACGTGGTCGTGGTCGAGCGGGTTGCGGCCGATGAACGCCAGGCCATCGATCGTCTCCATCACCTGTCCCGCCCACGCGAACGCGACGTCGCCCGCCATGCTGAACCGCTCGCGGGTCCAGGCTTCCAGGCGCCCGTGCCGCTGTTCGATGTCATCGGCCTGCCCGCTCTTATGGTCCTCGCCGCCGACGATCAACAAGTCGAAATCGCCCTCGCCCAGCGGGTGGATGCGGACGTAGTGGTACGGGTCGCCGGTATCCCAGAACAACGCGGTGCTGACGGCGCCACGCGGCACCAGCACACCGATCACGTAGCTCATGTACGGCGCCTGTTTGGTGTGGATCACCAGCCGGTCGTTGATCGGCACGTTGGTCGCAACGACGATGTGCCGGGCCGTAACCGTGCCGCGGATCGTCGTGACCGTCCCCGGATCGCCGCCGGCGATGGCATCGGCATGCGTGCCTGAGTAGATGCGGCCGCCACGGCGCTCGATCGCCGCCGCCAGCCCAGCCACGTACTTCAGCGGGTGGAACTGGCCCTGGTTGGGAAATCGCAGGCAGGCGCCCGCGTCCCACGGCAGCGGCGCGCGGCTGATCCTGGCAACGTGGTGAAGACCGGCGCGATGAGCGGCGGCGAGTTCCCGCTCGAGCTCTTCTTCGCCGTGTCCGGGAGCGGCAAACAGGTAGCCGTCAAGACGAGCAAAGTCACACGCGATCCGTTCTCGGGCCACGACCGCGTCGATCCAGTCGATGGCGGCCGTGTGGCTTTCCGCCGCGAGCCTGGCCCCCCGTTCGCCATGCAGTCGCTCGAGGTGGTAGTAGCGGTCATCGAGCGCGCTGGCCAGGTGGGCCGTGGTAACAGCGGTCATCCCGCCGCCAATGGGCCCATCGTCAAGCACCACCACCGACTTCCCAATTTGGGCAAGCAGGTATGCGGTGGTGAGGCCGGCGATGCCGGCGCCGACGACGCACACGTCGGCGGTGGTGTCGGAGGTCATCGGCGAGTGGGCGGGAATGGGCGCCGTGGCTGCCCAGACCGGTTCGAGGCGGCGTGGCATGACGATGCTGGAAGCAACCGTCGTGCCCGCGGCGATCAGGGCTGAGCTGCGAGCGCCTCGCGCACCAGCGTCACGAGCTGGGCGTCAGCGGGAAATCCCTTGTGGTCCTTGGCGGCAACCTTCAGGCCGTTGGCCCACACACTAAGCTCCCCACGCCCGCCCACTTCGAGGACGGCGTCGAGCGCTAACTCCTGCTTGATGAGCGCCGCCACACGGGAGGCGCGCGGCAGGTAGTTTCAAGCCTCGCAGTAGCGGATGCGAATGGCGGTCATGCCCCAGATTCTCGCACCTTTGACCCGCCTGCGCTCGCGGGATCCCAGGCGAGCTTCGGCGAGGTCTCGCCGTAGCGGCCTTCGGCCGCGAAGGCGGATACAATGTCGAGATGGCGTCAATGCTGGAAGCAATCGAGATCAAGCGCAAGGCGTACTTCGAGTACGAGAATGCCCCCTACCACTGCCTCGACGTGGAAGTGTCGAAACCGACCGCGCGCGGCGGCCAGACGCTGGTGCGGCTGAAAATGCGCAACCTGATTACCCGCGCCGTCTTCGACAAGACCTTCAAGGCCGGCGAGAAGTTCGCCGAGCCCGACCTGGTGATGTCCACCGCCACCTTTTCCTATGCCGACGGCGACGGCTTCCATTTCATGGACCAGCAGTCGTTCGAGACCCTGACGCTTGGCGCCGACATCCTGGGCGACGACCGCGGCCTGCTCGTCGATAACGTCGAGGTCCAGATTCATCGCTACAACGGCCAGCCGATTGGCATCGTCTTTCCGCCGCACGTGGAGCTGAAGGTCGCGTCGACCGAAATGGGCGTGCGCGGCAACACCGCCAGCGGCAGCGTCACCAAGCCGGCGGTGCTGGAAACCGGCATGGAGATCCAGGTGCCGTTGTTCATCAAGGAAGGCGAACTGGTCAAGGTCCACACCGAGACCCGCGAGTTCGCCGGTCGCGCGTAGCTACAGCTTCAGCAGCAACGCGAGGGACAGGCGCGAGTAGTTGATGCGCCGTCCCACCCTGGCGAGCGACGCCCCATCGTCATCGGTGAAACTTCGGATGTGTCGCAGATCCAGCCGCACCCCAACGCTGTTCGAGAGGAGGCCCTGTACGCCGACACCCAGTTTGTAGGCTGGTACCGTGCGACGAATGATCAGCACTTCCAGGATGTCTGCGGCCTGTGCGTTAATCAGCCCCACCGAACCGACCACATAAGGCCGCAGGCCACCGCGTGTCACACCCGCGGGCAAAGCCGCGATGACTCCCCCGCTGAGGTCGAGAACATAGCTGCCTGGTTTGATCAACGGCAGGCTGCCTTCGCGCTCGAAGTAGCCAGGCACGTACCCGAAATCGACTTCGTAGCCGATGATGCCGTCGCCGAGGACGATCACCGACCCGCCCATCGTGAACGCGCGCCGTGCCGACGCCAGTTCCAGGTCGACGATCGAGGTGCCGCCGCCAAACTTCAGGCCCATGAACGGCGCGACGAAAGCATCCTGGGCGCGGGCGGGCGTGGCGAAGACCGTCAGCAGAAGCAACAGCAGGATCGCGCGGTGGAAGACTGACGGCATGCGACAGTCGCAGTTTAGATGAAGAGGCGGAGGAAGATCTTCACAAACGGCGAGTTGGCGATGTCGCCCTGCTCGAGGTTGTAGCCCGCAGCGAGTCCGCCGCTGTTGGCCAGCAGCACCAGCGTCAGGCGCTTGGACGGCATCTTCAGGATCAAGGCCGATGCGGCGTCGGGAATGTGACCGAAGGTCCAGACCAGCCGCACGTTCGACGAGGTCTGGACAAACCACCCTTGGCCGGTCGGCGTGGTGATGCCGTCGGCCGAGGTATAGGGCGTCCACATCTTGGTCAGCGTGCTCAGGCTGAGAGGCACGCCGTTGTCATCGTCCAGTTCCCATTCGAAGCGGGCGAGATCGCGCGCCGTGGAGACCATGCCGCCCGACGCATCCACACCGTACGGCGGATATTCCGAACGCTGCGCGTTGCCGGCCCGATCGATGCGATACGGCACCGCCAACCGGGCCAGTTGCCGCTGGTAGCGATCGAGGCGGGCGGCGTCGAACAGCTCGCGCGCTTCCTGGCCGCTGGCGAGGCCCAGGTCAAGGCCGGGCACCGTGCCGGTCAGGGTGAGGCGCTCGAGAATCTCGTCGGCGACGGCGACCCGGTACGGTTTGCCAAGGCACTGCTCGACCACCGGCGTCAGGGCCACATAGCGGGTGGGGTCGAAGACAAAGCGGCCCTCTGAGGCGTGGGCCAGCACCTGCCGCACCGACGCGTCCGTGGGGAATGACGGCTGCCAGCGGCGAATGCCGGAGTCCACTTCCAGCTGCAGCCGATCGGTGCAGACGCCGAGCAGCACCGCGGTCATGGCCTGCGTGACCCCGCCAATGGGATAGGGCGTGTCGGGCGTGGCATCGACCTTGTTCTCGAGGTCGGCGTGCCCGTAGCCCTTCTCCCACTCGATGCGGCCGTTCCGGACAATGACGGCCGAGAGGCCGGGCATGCCGATTTGCTGGGCCAACGGCTCCAGGTACCGTTCGAAAATCTGGTAGGGCAACTCCTGTGCAGACCCGCGCGGCGCCAGCATACAGCTGGCACTTGCGACCGCGATCAGCGAAAATAGTCGGAGTTTCATGGTGGATTTAGGGCTTGGGCCCGATCATACCAGTCCCAATTGGCCGAATCCTGTGCTAAAGTCTGCCGCAAGTTCGATTTAGTGATGATCCCAGCCCGTCCGTACTACGTCCGAAACTTCGTCCGAGCGGCAGTCCTGCTGAGCTTGCTGGTCGTCTCGGCGGCCCCCGTGGCCGCACAGACGCCGGAAACGCTGCGCGTCAAGACGCTGAATCGCGACGGACAGGTGCTGGTCACGTTCACGCTCGATGGCGGCCTGACCGACGAGATGAAGGCCGTGGTGCAAAGCGGCCTGCGCACCGTCTTTACCTATGACGTGGAGCTGAAGCTCAAGGTGCCGGCGTGGGTGGATCGCACCGTCGCCTCGGTCGTGGTTTCGACCAGCGTCGACTACGACAACCTCACCCGCCGCCACACCATTTCACAGGCCCTCGATGGCCGCGTCGAAGCGTCATTCGTCGTGGAAGACCCCGCCCAGGTGGCGCAGATGGTCACCCACTTCGACCGCTTGCCCCTGTTCGACACCAAGCTGCTCGAAGCCAACCGCGAATACTACGTGGTGGTCCGCGCCGACGCGCGCCCGCGCAGCACGGCCTCGCTCTGGCCGTTCTCGGGTACCGCCAGCGGCTCCGCGAAGTTCACCTTCATCAAATAGAAAATCTGACGGGGCGGCGTTACCTGACGGGGGCCACACCTCGTGACGGGGCGACGCCGCTTGACGGGGACACGGCATGAGCAACTCCCGGCTCGTCTATTCCACCAACAAGGATCTCACCTGCCCGAAGTGCGGCTGGCCCGTGGGCAACTGCCAGTGCAGCAAGATGAAGGGCGGCGGCGACCAGCCCGTGCCGCCACGGGTCGTCGCCAAGCTGCGGCTCGAGAAAGCCGGACGTGGCGGCAAGTCGGTGACGGTAGTCTACGACCTGCCACGCAACGCGGCCTTTCTGAAGGAACTGTGCGGCGAGCTGAAGCGCGCCTGCGGCACTGGTGGTGCGGTGCGCGACGATACGGTCGAGATCCAGGGCGACCTGCGTGAACGCGTTCGTGAAGTGCTCGCAAAGAAGGGTTACGCGATCAAAGGGTAGGTGGCGTGGTTCCTGCATATACCTCAGCTGGAGGTATTTCGCATGCAGCTCTCACAGAAAGTCGTCGCACTCTTCCTGATTCCGGTGCTTCTTAGCTCAACTCAGGCATTCGCGCAGCAGGCGCGCGTCGTTGATTCCTTCGCCCTGAGCCAGGCGCTCGCGCAGAAAGCCGATGCCGAGACCAGTCAGCGCGAACTGGTGCGCCGCGTCCTGGACCGTTCGGACGCGCGCGAAATCGCGGGCCGCTTCGGACTCACACTTCAACAAGCCGATTCCGCCATCGCCACCCTCAGCGCCGCGGACTTGAACACGCTCGCCCAGCATGCCGGCGCCGTGGAAGCCAACACGCTCGCGGGCGGCGCCAGCACGGTCGTGATCTCGACGACCACCCTGCTGCTGGTCCTGATCATCGTTATTCTGCTGGCCAACTGAACGCGCACCGCACCGCCATGCCGGCTGCCGCGGCAGTAGTCGCCTGGACGTTCGCCCTGCTGTTCGCCGGATCGGTGTCAGCCGCGGGACCGATCGGGAGCACCCGCCTGCTTGATGTGCCGTACCTGCCACAGAGCGAAGACCTCTGTGGCGGTGCGGCCGTCGCAATGGTGTTGCGTTACTGGGGCGACCGCCAGGTCCAACCCGACGACTTCTCGTCACTCATCGATCGCACCGCCGCCGGCATCCGCGCCGACGTGCTGACCGCGGCAGTCACCCGCCGCGGCTGGAATGCGCTCCCGTACGCCGCGGGCAACGGCACCAGCAGCAACCACTGGATTCGCGATCAGGTCGACCAGGGCCGGCCCGTAGTGGCGCTGATCCAGGTCGGCCCGGACCGCTATCACTACATCGTCATCGTCGGCTGGACCGGCGAGCGGGTGGTCGCCCATGATCCCGCCGACGCGCCGTTCACGATCATGTCGGTGGCCGACTTTGATCGCGCGTGGTCCGCGGCCGGAAGGTGGGCCCTGCTCGTGCTGCCGGGTACAACGGAGGCGAGCGTCGCCAGCCCATTGCCGGCCGCTCCATCACTCGAGGCCCCCTCTGCCCCTGACGCCTGCGACTCGTTGATCCAGAACCTGGTGACCGTGGCGCGTGCCGGCGAACTGGACGAGGCCGGCGCCGGACTGACCACCGCCACGCTGCTGTGCCCAACCTCTCCGGCCGCGTGGCGCGAGCTGGCCGGCGTGCGCTTCCTGCAGTCCCGCTGGAGCGAGGCGGCCGCGTTGGCTGAACGCGCCGCAATCCTGGAGCCGGCTGATCAAGCCGGCTGGGACCTGCTCGCGACCAGCCGCTACCTCGGTCAGGAACCCATCGCGGCCTTGCGCGCCTGGAACCGGGTGGGCCGCCCGACGGTCGATCTGTTGCGCGCGGAGGGGCTGAACCGGACGCGCCACCCCGTCGTCGCCTCCGTCGTGGGTCTGCAGCCCGGTGCGGTGCTGACCCCGCAACTATTGAGCCGTGCAGCGAAGAGACTGGACGACTTGCCAAGCGCATCGGCCACGCGCCTGCAGTTTCGTCCGCTCGAAGGCGGGCGCGCGGAACTCGAGGCGGCGGTGGTCGAACGTCCCCCCCTGCCGCGCGGCATTGTTCCAATCGTGGTCACCGCCGCGCGCGCCTTGCTCCACGGCGAGTTGCGAGTCGATGCCGCCGCGCCGACGAGGAGCGGTGAGCTCGTCTCGGCTGGATGGCGATGGGACGATGCGCGCCCTCGCGTGGCGCTATCGCTGGCGGTCCCCGCCCTGTCGTGGCTACCCGGTGTCACCACGGTCGAGGGCTCATGGGAACGGCAATCCTACGCCGTGCCGGCGGTAGTCGTCACCGAACGGCGGCACGCCGGGCTGCGCGTCGCCGACTGGGCCTCAGGATGGTTGCGCTGGAGCGCGGGCGCCGCCCTCGATCGATGGGGCGACGACCGTCATGCGTCTGGCGAGGTCGCCCTGGACGTCCGCCTCCTTGACGACCGGGTCTCGGTGGTCGGCGAGTTGGCCGCCTGGGCGCCGATGGGCTCGGGCCGTCGTTTCGCCACCGGTGGCATATCGTCAGAGTGGCGGTCCACCGGGGACCGGGGCGCCCCGTCGTGGCATGCCTCCGTTGGGTGGTTCAACGCCACATCGGCAGCTCCCCTCGACCTGTGGCCAGGGGCCGGCACCGGCCGGGCGCGCGCACCGCTCTTACGCGCGCATTCACTGCTCTCGGACGGCGTCATCACCGGCGAGGTGCTGGGCCGCCAGCTCCTGCATGGCAGCGTCGAGTATCAGCGGCCGCTGCTGGTGACACCGGCAGGCTCGCTGGGTCTCGGGCTCTTCGCCGACAGTGCCCGGGCCTGGCAGCGGCTCGGCACGCCGGACCCATCGCCCCTGCACACCGATCTGGGCGCGGGGTTGCGGGTGGCGCTGCCCGGTAAGGGCGGAACACTGCGGGTCGATCTGGCACGAGGCATGCGAGACAAACAGGTGACGCTATCGACCGGCTGGCAGGCATCGTGGCCAGACCGCATGAGGGGACCCAGGTGAACATCACGACCTTCGGCATTACCGATCGCGGCGCGGTGCGCGAGACCAACGAGGACCAGTTCCTCATCACCGAGCTCAGCAAGGCCATGCGCGTCGTGCAAACCAGCTTGCCCGAACCGGCGCTGCAGGTGGCCGACGAACGCGCCCACCTGTTCCTGGTCGCCGACGGCATGGGTGGTCACAACGCCGGCGAGCGGGCCAGCGCCATTGCCGTGGCCGCCATCGAGCATTTCACCCTCAACACGTTCCGGTGGTTCTTCACTGCCGACGATGGCGGCGCGCAGAAGGTGCTGGAGCAGTTTCAGGCGGCGGTCGGCCTGGCCGACGCGCAGATTCTCGAAGAGGCCGCCGGCCATCCCGAGCTGGCGGGCATGGGCACGACCGTGACCATGGCGTTTCACCTCGGCACTCAGGTGTGCCTGGTCCACGCCGGCGACAGCCGGGCGTACTTGTCACGCGGCGGAGAACTGCATCAACTGACGCAGGATCACACCCTGGTCGCAGAGCTGGTACGCGAAGGCACGGTGCGGCAAGACCAGGTGGCTTCGCATCCCCTGCGCCATGTCATCACCAACGTGGTTGGCGGACCGTCGGTCGGCGTCAAGGTGGAAGCCCGCTCGTTTGCGGTCGGCCCCGGGGACCGGCTGCTGCTGTGCTCGGATGGACTGACGGAGATGGTGACGCACGAAGAAATTGCCGCGACCCTGGATGCCGAGGCGGCCCCTGACACCGCGGCCCGCAGGCTGCTGGCGCTGGCGCTGGCCGCCGGCGGCCGTGACAACGTCACGGTCCTGGTGGTGCGTTTCGACGCTGACGCCGCGGCTTAACTGGAGCCCAGCTTCGGCTCACGGATCTCGCGCAGGGTGCGGCGCAGTTCCTCGACGATGGCCATCTGCTCGAGCGTGATCTTGAGCGCATCGGCGGTGGTCCGCACCGAGTCCATCGCGGCATGGCGGGCAATCTCGGCGATGATGCGGGCCTCTTCACCGGCAGCGCGCGACGTCTCGGCCATTTCGCGCTGCCGCTCGTGGGCCTGGCGAATCAGTTCCATGGCTTCCCGGTGCTGGTCGCGCACCTCGCGCTCCTGCTCGGCCTTGTGCCGGGCCATCTCGGCCGTGTTGGCATCGGCCATCGACCGCGCCACGTCGTTATTGTTCACAACCCACTCCAGTCGAACCCGTCGAACAGGCCAAGCTTACCGGAATCCGACTCCGCCGCTGTACTAAAGCGCACAAGCCGCGCACGGCCTAGTCGCGCAAGACGACGCTCAGGAGCGCGTTGTTGACCTTCAGCGCGCCGTTGTAGCCGTACTCGACGAACCCCAGCTTGCGGAACTTGTTCATGAAGAAGTTGACTCGCGAGCGCGTCGTCCCCACCATTTCGGCCAGCGTTTCCTGCGACACCCTTGGCAGCGCGCGATGCGAGGCGACCGGCTGGCCGAAGCGGGCCAGCCGCAGCAGCGTCCGCGCCAGCCGCTTCTCGCTCGAGTTGAAGAGCTGATCGATCAGATCTTCCTCGATCCGGATGTTCCGGGTCAGCATGTGCCGGAGGAAGTGGTCGGCAAACCGTGGCCGGGCGTGGAGCTGCCGGACCATCTCGGGCTTCTTGATCACGACGATGCGCGACGGCGTCATCGCGGTGGCGGTGGCAATGCGACGGGTCTGCCCCGCCAGCGAGCCTTCGCCGAAGAACGACCCGGCATCGAGCACCGCGATCACCGCCTCCTTCCCGGCATGGGAGAGCACCGACAACCGCAGCGCACCATCATCGACGTACATGACGCTGTTGGCAGGGTCACCCTGCACGAAGACCGTTTCTTCCGCCGCACGAGCGATGCGGCTGGTCCTGACGCCGGTCCAGTCGGCGGGGTCGGCCGGCGGCGGCGGGACGGGGAAGACCGCTGGACGCTTCTTGCTCATTTCGGCCTGGCGGCAAGAAACGCCGCCAGGCTCTCGGCCAACAGGGCCTCGCCCTCTTGATTCAGGTGCGATTCGTCCGGAAAGTAGACGTTCCTGCCGGTGGCGACCCGCGCGGCCAGGACCGGGGTCGTGTCGAGGAAAGGAATGCCGGCCTCGGCGCACAGCTGCGCCACCATGGCGTTCTGCGCCAGGCGATTGGCCAGCATGCGCTCGACATCGATCGGCCGATCGTAGTGTGCCAGGTAAATGCGGAACGCCGCTTCCAGGTCGTGCGTCGACCACGCGGATTCCAGCAGCGGCAGGTAGACCTGGCTCTTGAACGGCACGAACATGACGACGAACTCGGCGCCGAACGAGCGCGACACCGACTGCATCTCCGTGATTGCGTCCCTCGTCAGGCGCCAGCCTGGCCGCGCGGCGAGCTGCTCGCGCGAGAAGGTCAAGGTATTGAGGTACGGCGGCATGAAGGCCCAACGCAACCGGCGGCCTGACACGTCGAGGTCGAACCAGCCCTGGTCAAAGGCCGCCGGCTTGCCGGCCCGCACGGCCGGTACGGCGGACGCGGCCGGCCTGTTCGCAGGCAGCGGTTCCGCCGCAGCGGCAGCTTCGTGCGCGCTGAACAGCCGGCGGCCGGCCCGCAGCGCGCTCGAGACGAACCACTCGTCGACGCGGCTGGTCACCTCTTTGATGCGCCAGCCCTGGCCGGGCCGCTTGATCGTGCCGCCCGACCGCTGAAACGCGTCGAATGCTTCGGCGTCGAAGATATCGTTACCCGCAAAGAACGCGAGCACCACGGTGCGCGGCCGGTGGGCGGCGACATAGTCCTTCAGCACCAGCAGTTGCTGTTGCGGTCCAAAGCCCGCCGTGCCGTAGTTCTGCACCGGCACGCCGAGCAGGCCTTCGAGCTGCGCCGGCCATGCCGCCTCTCCCGCCATGGTCATCGCGTCGGTGAACGAGTCGCCCAACGCGGCGATCTCGAAGTGATCGCGGACGGCCGGATTGCGAAACCCTTCGGCATCGGTCCGGAACACGAAGCGATGCAGGGGGCCGGGGGGCGAGGCGGGCGGCACAAATCCCATCCGCACGATGTCGCCGTCACGCCATTCGTTCCAGGTTTCCACGCTGGCGCGCAGGCGCCGCGCGTAACGCGGCGTGTCGATCCAGTGCGGATCGGCGTTGGCCTCGCCGAGATCGTGGCGTTCGGCGGCAATGCCGTTGGGCACATGCTCGCCCATGGCGCGCAGGAACACCTCCGCTGCGACGAGCGACAGGCCCAGGCTGGCGGCCAGGGCCCCGGTCTTCAGAATGGTCAGTGGCGCGAAGCCAAACCAGGCAGCCTCGCCGCGGTGACGACTGCGCCACGTCACGACCGAGAGCGCGAAGAAGACCGCCGCCCATCCATAGGGCGACAGCGGCAGGTTGCGGACCACTCGCGGATCGACCCACGTGACGGCGCCATCGCTGACCAGTTCGACGACGCCGGTGCCCGTTGGGTAGTCGCACGTGATCGCGGTCGGGCCGTCGGCCGTGCCTTGGGCCAGCACGCGTCGCGCCGACCCACGGCGCCATTCGATGGCGTAGGTCACCCGGCCAGCCGGCCGAATGCCAACATGTATGGTTGAGTTCTGCCCAATCTCGGTGGCGAACGCCACACGGTCGGCGCCGCGCGTGACGATGGTCGGCACGACGCGATCGTCTTCAATGCCGAACTGCTGGCCCGAAGCCGATCGTGCCGAGCCGTCGCGCTGATCGAGAAACAGACGAAAGGTGGGCACATAGGCCCAATCCTTCGCAATCAGGAGCAGTACTGCGACGAGCGTCGTGAGCAGCGCGCGTTGGAGCCAGGGTCGGGGAGGCGGGTTCAGCAGTGTCACCGGATGTCAGACACTGCAGGAGTCGTTCCACTCCCGGTGGAATGCGTGGAAAGGCACCGCGATTGCAACACAGGAGGCGATGGCCCTTGTCGCGCTCGTTCTTGTCCTCGTCAGTGCATCGTTTGCGCAGGCCGCTCCAGTAACCTGGCACGCCTCGTCCACGCTGTCGACCGTCCACGACCCGCGCGACCTGTTGAGCGGCCTGGAGGTCGGGACCATCTGGTCACTGACGGTGACCTTTGATCCCGCGTCGGCGGCGCGCACGCTCGCGCCCGGGTGCAATGAGTACGCGTCGGGCGCGACGACGTTAGTGCTGGGCGGCTACACCTACACGCACGCGGGTGGCAGCACCTACACCAACGCCGTGCTCCCCGAGTACGGCTGTACGCCGGCCTCATTCCCCAATAGCCCGCCAGGGCTGATTGCCTTCACATGGGGGCCGAGCTGGACACAGGAACCCGGCGCGTGGAACCTGAACGACCCGTTCTCGTTGCTCGTCGCCGGCTACTATGACCTGAACGCGACGGACGGCAGCCTGCCGTACCACCCTGTCCTGAACCCCAACCGCGGCCAGTTCCATGGACTCGACTTCAATCACTTTTACAACGACATGGGATTCGCCGGCGCGTTCGAGCCGCGCGCGCTGGAGCAGCCGACGCCGGTGCCTGAACCAGCGACCATGGCGATGATGACCGCCGGACTCGCGGCGCTCGCCGCGCGCCGCCGGCGGGTTGCCGGGCGCTAATCGGTCTGCGGTTCAAGTCCTGCGGGGCTCAGCCGATTCTGTCGCCAGAGGGTTGGCTATGAGCTGGACTACGTGGATTCGATCGGGTGACTGGGCACGGCCCGACCAGGCTGTCATTCCGATGCTGCCGGCCAACGTACGTGAACTGGTGCAACTGGCCCTCGACCCGGAAATCACGGCCCGGCAGATGGCCTCGGCGGTGGGCAAAGACCCGGTGCTGGCTGCGCAGGTCATCCGGATGGCGAACACCGCCGGGCTGGCGCCCGGCTCCGATGTCACCAACATCAGCGATGCGGTGCTCCGCCTGGGCACCCAGGCCGTGCGCAACGTGGTCGTGGCCGGCTGCCTGAGCGCGCAACTCTCTGATCCAAAAATCTACGGCAAGCGCGGCCGCGCGATCGTCGACCACTGCATCGGGACCGCCGCCATTGCCAGCGACCTGGCCGACAGTCCCGGCGCCTCTGCGGAGTTGTTCCTGTGCGGCCTGCTCCATGACATCGGCAAGCTGCTCGTCCTCAAGCTCGCCCACGAATACGGGCGGACCCACGAGCGTCCGACAGACGACGAGATCGAGGCCGTGATCATGGCTCGGCATGCGCAGCTGGGCGGCTGGCTCGCCGGCCAATGGCAGATGCCGCAGGCGCTGTCCGATCCCATCACCTGGCATCACGACATCAGCTGGGCCGAGGATCAGACCCAGACCACCATCGTCTACGCGGCGAACCGGTTGGCGCACCGGTACGGCTTCGGCTGCGAAACCGAAACGTCGGACCTGTTGGCCGACCCGGTCATGCGGGAACTGGGGCTCGATGAGGCCAGCCTCGCGGCGCTCGACGTCAAGGCGCCGAAGAAATTCGAGACGATTCGCAACGCGATCGGCGGGTGACGACCCGCCGCACAGCGTGGCGCTACTTGGGATTGGGCAAGTACATCGACATCACCTGCACCGGCGAAGTGATGTCCACGAACTGGTGTGGCACGCCCGAGGGGACGATGATGAAGTCGCCCTTGTTGAAGACGTTGCGGGTGCCGCCTTCAATGCCCGTGCCCTGCTGATTCGCACCGTTGCGCGTCGGCGCGATCAACGTGCCACCGGTCAGCATGGTGGCCGAGCCATCAATCACGAAAAACAACTCAGCCTGGGCCTCGTGCAACGATGCACCTTGCGGCTGCGCCAACCGGCGCTCGACCGCGACGTTGTAGGGTGCCAGCGAGAAGACACGTACGGACGAGGCCGGCCGGTCGGTGGGCAGCTTGGCGAGCGCCGCCTGCAGGTCGGCGGCCGTGAAGTGCGTCGCCTTGGTGCGATCGGTCGGCGGCGGCGCCGGCGCCTGTGCAGCGACCGAGATGGAAAGCGTCGCGACCAGGAACGTTGCGGCAAGAATTTTCACGATGACCTCAGGTTGTGGCTTGCCATGAGCGAGCCATGGTCCCGGCGAAGTCGTGACCATGGCGAGTCGAGTGGCGCGCCCGGCTGGACTCGAACCAGCTACCCCCGACTTAGAAGGTCGGTGCTCTATCCAGATGAGCTACGGGCGCGTCGGCCAATGGTAGCAGCCGGCGCGCCCGCACGCTACGGTCTCAGGCGCCGAGCACCTTCTTGAAGACGACCATGGCTTTCTGCATGTCGTCCATGGTGCCGAGCGAGATGCGCGCGTAGGTCTTCTCCATCGGCGGGAAGTCGCGGCCGACCGCAACATTCATGGCCCGGCACGCATCGCGGAACTCCACCGCAGGGCGGCGGATGTTGACGAAGACGAAGTTGGTCTGCGAGTCGGGCGAGTCGAAGCCCATGGCCTTGAACTGTTCCTGCGTCCAGTCGCGGACCCGCTTGTTCTCCTGGCGCTCCCAGTCCATGTGGGCCGTGTCTTTCAGCGCCGCGATGCCCGCCACCGCCTGCAGTTCGCTGATGCTGCCCAGGCCCCACGCGCGGCCGATCTTGTTCATGGTCTCGGGCTGGCCAATGGCGTAGCCAATGCGCATGCCGGCCAGGCCGTAGGCCTTCGAGAACGTCCGCGTGATGAACACGCCCGGCAACTCGAGCGCCAGCTTCACCATGGTGCCGGTACCCGGAGCCGTGGCGTACTCGAGATAGGCCTCGTCGATCAGGACGGCCGTCTCCGGCGAACGCTCTTTGATGGTGCGGACCGCGCGCTCGACGTCGGCCGAGCCGTGCACCGTCGAGGTCGGGTTGTTGGGATTGCACAGGAACACCATGCCGGCGCCCAGCGCGCCGCGGATCATCCCCTCGAGATCGAGCCGCAAGCGCGCATCGAGCGGAACCGACTTCACCGGCGCCTTGATCTCCTGCGCGGTGCCGGCCGGAGAGCCGTACGACGGATCGCCGGTCACCAGCGGGCGGCTGGCCGAGGCATAGGCCCGGACCGCCGCGGTCAGGATCTCGCCCGAGCCGGTCGAGACAATGACGTTCTGCGGCTGCGTGTTGTAGTGCGCGGCAATCGCCTCGACGAACGCCCGGGTGTTCTGCGGCGGATAGCCGAGCCCCAGTTCCTTCGACGGGTGCTGTCGCAACGCCTCGAGCACCTTCGGGCTCGGGCCCCTCAAATTCTCGTTACTGCTGAGGCGAATCGAGCCGGGCGCCATGGGCCGCGGCCCCTGGCCCTGGCCGGTAAACGCCAGCACATCTTCACGGCCATAGCCGATGATGTGTGCCGCCGAGGCAGCCGCCGCCCCACCCGCACCAATTCTTCGAACGAACTCACGACGTGAAAGCGCCATAACCTGTCCTCCGCGAGGCGCATGGTAGCACCAACCGCTAGGTCTCGGCCCCTGCAAACTGGCTCTCGTAGAGCGCCGCATAGCGGCCCCTGGCCGCCAGCAACGCCTGGTGCGTGCCCTTCTCGACAATGCGGCCGCGCTCCATCATCAGGATGACGTCGGCATTGCGAATCGTCGACAGGCGGTGGGCGATCACGAACGTGGTCCGCCCGTGCATCAGCTGCCCCATGGCCTGCTGAATCAGCACCTCAGTGCGGGTGTCGACGCTGCTCGTGGCCTCGTCCAGGATCAGGATGGTGGGGTCGGCAAGGAAGGCGCGCGCAATGGTCAGCAGCTGTTTCTGCCCCTGCGACAGGTTGGTGGCTTCTTCGTTGATCAGCGTGGCGTAGTTGTCCGGCAACGTGCGGATGAAGTGGTCGGCCTGGGCGGCCTTGGCCGCCTGGACAATGGCCTCGTCGGTCGCGCCCTCGCGGCCATAGGCGATGTTCTCGCGGATGGTCCCCGAAAACAGCCACGTGTCCTGCAGCACCATGCCGAACAGCCGGCGCAGGCCGCCGCGGCTCAGGTCGCGAATGTCAACACCGTCCACCCGGATCGCGCCATCGTTGACGTCGTAGAACCGCATCAGCAAGTTGACCAGCGTCGTCTTGCCGGCTCCCGTGGGACCGACAATCGCGACCATCTGCCCCGGCGCCACGCTGAGCGTCATGTCCTCGATCAGCGGCTGATCGGCCCTGTAGCTGAAGGCCACCCGGTCGAACTCGACCGCGCCGCGAGGATCGGCCGGCACAGCCGCCGCCGGCGCGCCGGCCGGCTCCTCTTCTTCGTCCAGCAGCTCGAACACCCGCTCGGCCGAGGCGACGGTCAACTGAATGGTGCTGGCCATGCTGCTCAACTGCGTGATCGGCATGGAGAAGTTGCGGCTGTACTGGATGAACGCCTGCACGTCGCCGAGCGCGATCGACCCGCGGGTCACCAGGAACCCGCCAATGACCGCCACCGCCACGTAGCCCAGGTTGCCGACGAACATCATGATCGGAAACATCACGCCGGTGGCAAACTGCGCCTTCCAGGCACCGTCGTAGTACTTGTCGTTCAGTTCGTTGAACCGGGCCACCGACTGCGCCTCGTGGCCATACGCCGTGACGATGGCGTGGCCCGCGTACATTTCGGCGACGTGCCCGTTCAGCTCGCCCAACGCCTGCTGCTGCCGCACGAAGAACGACTGCGACCGCCGGGTAATGGCCGCGACGATGGTCACGCTCAGCGGCAGCGTCATCACCACCACGATGGTCAGCACCCAGCTGATGGTCAACATCATGACCACGATGCCCACCACGGTCAGCAACGAGGTGACCAGCTGCGTCAGGTTCTGCTGCAGCGTGCTGCTGATGTTGTCGAGGTCGTTGACGGCGCGGCTCAGGATCTCGCCATGGGTTCTCGAATCGAAGACCCGCAGCGGCATGCGGCTGAACTTGGCCTCGACGTCGCGCCGCAACGCGTAGACCGTCTGCTGCGCCACGCCCGACATCAGATACTGCTGCAGGTACTGGAACACCGAACTGACCGCGAACAACGCCAGCAGGGTCCACAGGATACTGGCGACGTACGAGAAGTCGATGCCGGCGCCGGGCAGGCCTGTCTCGCGGGCCAGATAGCCTTCGAAGATCTTCGTCGTCACCATGCCCATCAGCTTCGGGCCGACGACGCTGAACACGGTCGAGATGATGCCCGCGACCAGCACCACGATCAGCGCCGAGCGATGCGGCGCGAGATAGCGCAGCAGTCTCCGGAGTGTGCCCCCGAAGTTGCGGGCCTTCTGCGTCGGCAGGCCCAGCGCGCCGATCGGGCCGCGGCCGAACATGGTGGCCGACGCCGACGGCGGCCGCACCCCGCGCTCGGTGCTCATGCCACATCTCCGAGCGACGCCTGCGACTCGGCGATCTGGCGATACACCTCGCAGCTCGCCAGCAGTTCGGCGTGCGTGCCAATGCCCGCCACGCGACCATCGTCCAGCACGACGATGCGGTCGGCATCCATGACCGTGCCGATGCGCTGCGACACGATGAAGACGGTCGCATCGGCGAGGTCCGACTTGAGCGCGGCCCGCAGCCGCGCATCGGTGGCGAAGTCGAGCGCCGAGAAACTGTCGTCGAAGACGTAGATGCCGGCGCGCCTGACGAGCGCGCGGGCGATGGCCAGGCGCTGCTTCTGGCCGCCCGACAGGTTTGTGCCGCCCTGGGACACGGGCGAGTCGTAGCCCTGCGGCATGTGGTCGATGAACTCGGCCGCCTGTGCCACGGAGGCAGCGCGCCGCACCTCGTCGTCGGTCGCGCCCTTGTGGCCAAAGCGGATGTTGCTGGCGACCGTGCCCGAGAACAGCACCGCCTTCTGCGGGACATAGCCGATGCGGCTGCGCAGATCGGTTTGTCGCACGTCGCGGACATCCACACCGTCAATCAGCACGCGGCCGTCAGCGGCGTCGTAGAACCTCGGGATGAGCCCCGCCAGCGTCGACTTGCCCGAGCCGGTGCCGCCAATGATCGCCGTCACGTCACCGGCCCGCGCCGTGAACGACACCTCGCACAAGGCCGGCTCCTCGGCTCCGGGGTACTGGAAGGTGACGTTCTGGAATTCGACCTGGCCGACGGTCCGGCTAAAGCCGGACACCACATTTGTGCCGGACGCCACATCTCTGGTGGCGGGCACGGTCCGGCTGAAGCCGGGCACCACATTTGAGCCGGACGCCGGGACCAGGTCGACCACATCAGGCTCGACGTCCAGGACGGCGTTGATGCGGTCGGCCGACGCTGCCGCACGCGGCAGCATGACGAACACCGCCGTCACCATGAACACCGCAAACAGGATCTGAATGGCGTACTGTAGCGACGCCATCATCGCGCCGACGTGCATTTCACCCGCCTCGATGCGCGCGGCGCCGTACCAGAGGATCAGGATGCTGGTCAGGTTCATCATGAAGAACAGCGCCGGCATCAGCAGCGCGATCAGCCGGTTGACGCGAATCGCGGTGCCGGTCACGTCGGCATTGGCGGCGTCGAAGCGCGCGCTCTGGCTGGCGTCACGGTCGAAGGCGCGAATCACGCGCACGCCGCTCAGGCCCTCGTCCAGCACCAGGTTGAGCCGGTCGATCTGCGTCTGCATCTGCTGAAACAGCGGCAGGGCCTTCCACATAATCAGGAAGAAGACGCCGCCGAGCACGGGGATCACCGCCACCAGCACGCCGGCCAGGCGCGCATCCTGCGACAGCGACAGCGTCACGCCGCCAATCGCCATCATCGGCGCCGAAATCGCCATGGTCAGCAACATCAGCAGCACCTGCTGCACCTGGGTCGTGTCGTTGGTGGTCCGCGTGATCAGCGAGGCGGTGCTGAACTGGTCGAACTGGTGCAGCGAGAGATGGGCGACGCGGTCGAAGATGCGGCCCCGGACAATGCGCCCGAAGCCGGTCGCCACCCGGGCGGCCGCGTAGCTGCCGGCAATCGCGCACAGCGTGCCGGCAGCGGCGACCAGCAGCATCAGGCCGCCAATCTCCAGGATGGTGCCCGTGTCACCCGGCACGATGCCGAAGTCGACGATGTCGGCCATGAGTCGCGGGAGGTACAGGTTGGCCAGCGACTGGGCGAGCGACAGCGCCATGACGACGGCCACCATGTTGCGCAGGGGCCGGACCAACCGGAACAGCTTCAGCATCAGCGTGGCTTGACGCCTCTCGGGCCGGCGCGGAGGTACTGAACGGGCCACGCGAGGTCCTGCCCAAGCTCCCGGGCGGCGCGCATCGGGAAGTACGGGTCGCGCAGTAACTCGCGCGCCAGCAACACCGCGTCGGCCTGCCCGCTGGCGACAATCTCCTCAGCCTGCGCGGCTTCGGTGATCAGCCCGACGGCACCGGCGGGAATGCCGGCCTCGCGGCGAATGCGTTCAGCGAATGGGGCCTGGTAGCCCGGACCAACGGGAATGGTCGCCTGCGCCACGTTCCCGCCCGTCGAGCAGTCGATGAAGTCCGCACCGAGCGGCTTCAGCTGGCGGGCCAGCTCGATCGATTGCTCGATGTCCCATCCACCCTCGACCCAATCGGTGGCCGAGATGCGGACCAACAGCGGCAGGCTCTCGGGCCACACCCCGCGTACCGCCGTCACGACCTCGCGGACGATGCGGGTGCGATTGTCGAACGAGCCGCCATACTGATCGTCGCGCTGGTTGCTGAGGGGCGAGAGGAACTCGTGCAACAGGTAGCCGTGCGCCGCGTGGATCTCGACCACCCGGAAACCGGCGGCGAGTGCCCGTCGCGCCGCATCGGCGAAGGCCGCCGTCACGCCCGCGATTCCCGCCAGCGTCAACGCCTGCGGCTGCGGGTAGTTGTCGGCAAACGCCATCGCACTCGGCGCCACCACGTCCGTCCAGCCGCCGTCCGCGACGGGCACCGTGCCATTGCCGCTCCACGGCCGGTAGGTGCTGGCCTTACGGCCGGCGTGCGCGAGCTGCATGCCGGCGACGCTGCCCTGCCCGTCAATGAAGCGCACAATGCGCGCGAGGAAGTCGACGTGGTCGTCCTTCCAGATGCCGAGATCCTGCGGACTGATCCGGCCCTCGGGCGTGACCGCCGTGGCCTCGGTCAGGACCAGGCCGGCGCCGCCCACGGCTCGGCTGCCGAGGTGTACCAGGTGCCAGTCATTGGCAAAGCCATCGTCGCTCGAGTACTCGCACATCGGCGACACGAACACGCGATTGGCAAAGGTCTGGCTGCGGAGCGTGAAGGGATCGCAGAGGTGCGGCATGGAGTACCCAACGGTACCGTACCGCCGTTGATCATTCCATCAGGCCGGGTAACATGACGCACATGCTTCGCTTTTGCATTCCAACGGCTGCGGTGGCGCTGAGCCTCGTCGCCGGCATGACCGCCCAGGGCAAGACGCCGCTCGACGAGTGGCGCCAGTGGCGCGGCCCGTACAACACCGGCATGGCCCACGGCGATGCGCCACTGCGCTGGGATGACCGCACCAACGTCGCATGGAAGGTCGCGATACCCGGGCGCGGACACTCCACGCCGGTGGTCACCGGCAACCGTCTGTACCTGACCACCGCGGTACCCACCGGCAAGCGGACCGCGGCCGAGGGACGCAGCCGCGCCGGCGGCGGCGCCGACTCGGGCCTCGAGCACCGGTTCGAGGTGATGGCCCTCGATCGCCAGTCGGGCCAGGTGGTGTGGCAGCGAACGGCGACGGTCGCCATGCCGCACGAGGGCTATCACCGGACCTACGGCAGCTTCGCCTCCAACTCGCCCGTGACCGACGGGGCGCGCGTCTTCGCCTTCTTTGGTTCGCGCGGGCTGTACGCCTACGACCTCGATGGCGAGCTGCTGTGGCAGAAAGACTTCGGCGTGCGGATGCGAATGGACATGGCCTTTGGCGAAGGCACACCTCTGACGCTGCACGACAACCGCCTGCTGCTGCACTTCGACCATCTCGACGGCGGCTTCCTGGTCATGCTCGATCCGGCGACGGGCCGGGAGATCTGGCGGACCACCCGCACCGAACCGTTCAACTGGGCGGCGCCGTATGTCGCCGAGCACGCCGGCCGGCGCCAGATCATCATGAGCGGATTGACCGTCCGCAGCTACGCGTTCGAGACCGGCAAGTTGATCTGGGAAGTTCCGGGCCTGGGTGAAAACACCATTCCGCAACCGGTCCAGCATCGCGACCTGGTGTTCGCGATGAGCGGGCACACCTTGAAGATGCTGATGGCCATCCCACTCGGCCAGACGGGCACGCTGACGGCCGCTGCCCTGGCCTGGTCGACCGCGCGAGGCGCCTCGTACACGCCGTCGCCGTTGCTGCACGACGGCCGGCTCTATGTGCTCAGCGACAGTGGCCAGTTCAGCAACTTCAACGCGACCACCGGCGTGCCGGCGTACCAGCAGGCTCGCCTGCCGCAGCCGTACAACTTCAAGGCCTCGCCGGTCGGCGCGAACGGCAAGATCTACCTGGCGACCGAAGACGAAGACGTGGTGGTCGTGAAGATGGGTGACACGATGGAGGTGCTGGCCACCAACACGCTGGCCAACCAGTCGTTCATCGCGTCACCCGTGATTGTTGGCGGCGACATGTTCCTGCGCAGCCGGACGCACCTGTTCAAGATTTCGCGATAGGTGTCCCGGCCGCCGGGTCACACGCCGAACCGGGCCAGCGCGCTGATGAAGCGCGCCGGGTTCTCCCAGTGCAGCGCGTGGCCGGCGCCATCCACCAGTTCCAACTCGCCGCGCGGGAATTGCCGCGCAAGCACGTTCTGTTCGGTCGGCGGGAAGATCGTGTCCTGCCGCCCTCCCAGGACCAGCGTGCGGCACGCCAGCCGCGCCGGTGGCGTATCGTCGATCAGGCCATTCAACAGCGCCTGCCAGATCGCCGCGGGCATGCGGCGGCTGTTGGCGATAACCGCCTCCAGAAATGCCGGCGGCAGGTCCTGCGAACTGGTGCTGACCTGGAACTCGCGCACGAATTGCGGGTCCACCGGGTCAGTGAGCGCATCGACCGCCGCCTTGAGTTCGCGAACGGCCGGCGTCCGGCAGGTCGGTCCGGCACCGAGCAGGATCAGCCGCGACACGCGGGGTTCGGCCTGCGCCGCGACCCGCCGCGCCACGAACGATCCCATCGAGTGTCCGACCACCACGGCGCTGGGGATGCGCAGCACGTGCATCATCTGCAGCACATCGTCGGCCAGGTCGGCCATGCGGTAGCCCGACGCGGGGTGTCCCGTGGGCGACTCGACCACCGGAGGCTTGCTGGAATCGCCGTGCCCGCGAAGGTCGGGCACCACCACCCGCAGATCGGGCCGCAGCAGTGGCAGCACGCGGCTGAACGAGAACCACGAGTCGGTGTAGCCGTGCAACAGCAGCAGCGCCGGGCCCGTCTGGGGCCCTTGCTGCGCGAAGTGCAGCCGAATGCCGCTCGGCAGCCGCACATCGTCGAAGTGCGGTGACAGGGTCGCCGGCGCGGTGGTGGCGAAGGTCACCATCTAGCGCTCCCGTGCCGACGTCGCCGCCACGGCGTCGCCCTTCCACGACTTGCGGAAGCGGGCATCGACCAGGGCGGCCTCGTCGTTCTTGCCCTGGGCGCGCAGCGCCTGGGACAACAACCGCAGCGTCCAGCCGTGTTCGGGGTTGCGCTTCAGGTCTTCCCACAACACGCTTTCCGCTTCGTCCGGCCGTCCCGCCGCCAGCAGCACGCCGGCCAGGTTCTGGCGCGCGGGCGCGTGCCAGTCGTGGGGTTCCTGGTAGACAAGCGCATCCTCGAAGCGGACGGCGCGATCCAGGTGCAGCACCGCCTTGTCCCAGTCGCTGCGTTTGGCGGCGATCTCGCCAGCCACCACCTCGGGTGCAATGCGCATGATTGCCACGCCACTGTTGGCCGAGAACGTGGTCTGCCCCTTCAACGACGGGTCGGCCACCAGCGTCTTCAGTTCGGCCAGTTCCGCGTCGGCGTGGTCGAGCCGGCCGGTCGCGACGAAGGCCATGGCCCGCGCGTACTTCCACACGCTGCGCGTGAACGGCGTGTCGAGCCGCGGCCCCGGGTCGGCCAGGATCTGTTCCCACTGACTGAAGCGCACCAGCGCCCAGTACGGCACGACCACGAAGCCTTGCAGGATCGGCACGACCGACAGCGCCTCGTCTGGCACCGCGGCGGCGAGCTTGCGCGCGGAATCGAGCGCCAGTTGCCGCTGACCGCTGGCCGTCGCACCCATCCAGATGAAGTGGAGGTTGTGCGGGTAGTAGCCCAGCGGATAGAGCCCCTGCGCGTTGCACTGGGCGATGTAGTCCTCGTCGGCCTTCGCCGCCAGCAGGTTCGAGCTGATCACATCGGCGTGCCGGCCCACGCGCTGGTAGATGTGCGCGGCCATGTGCACCATGTGGCCGGCGCCCGGCATGAGCGGCAGCAGCCGATCGGCCTCGGCCTCGGCCCGTTCCGGCGTGTCGGTTGACTCCCACAAGTGAATCCAGAGGTGCAGCGCACCGGGATGGTTCCGGTTCGCGCGCAGCACCTGTTCGAGGGCGGCCGTCACCTGCACCGTCTCGTCGTAGGGTTGGCCGTCGCGGGTCCAGTAGTTCCAGGGACGCAGGTCCATGAGCGCTTCCGCGTGCAGCGTGCGCGCGTCGAGGTCGCCGGGGAACGCGCGCGTGACGGCGAGCATGGCGTCGGCGTATGCGCGGTCGGCCTGCGCGCGCTCGTCCGGCTTGCCGGTGTACCGCTTCGCCAGCGCGTCGATGTAGGCGCGTTCACGCGGCGTGGCGTGGTGTTTCAGGGCCACCGCCTTTTGCACCAGTTCAAGCGCCACCGGTTCGGCCTCTGGCACCATCGGGGCGTTGATGTTGGGCCCCATCACCAGCGCCTGGCCCCAGTAGGCCATGGCCAGCGTGGGATCGAGCCGCGCCGCTTCCGCGAACGCCCGCTTGGCTTCCGCGTGGTTGAAACCAAACGTCAGGTTCAGCCCCTGGTTCATGAACAACTGCGCGCGCGCCACCCTGGTGCTGGTGGGGAACTCGTGGACGCCAAGGTTCTGCAGCCGCGGCGCGAGCGGCATGCCGGGCGCAGGCGCCGGCGCGGCCGCGGCCTTGGAATCGTCGTAGTGCTTGTGGCCAGGAGCGGTGGCCTGCGCGACCGACTCGCCCACCACCGGTGGGGCGAGCACGGCCGCGACGGCCAGGGGGAACAACAGGTGCGATATGAAACGTGCCATGTATCAATCTCCGAAAAAAGGGAACGTGATCGGTGATACGGAACCCGCTCGGCGCAAGTCGTTGCCGGGGGGTGAGGGATTGGTAAGGATTCGGTAAGATCCATGACGCACCGCCATGAGTCCCGATCGCGTCCTCACCTTTGGCGAATTCCGTCTGGACCCGGTCAGCGGCCACCTGTACCGCCACGACGCGCCGGTGCCGCTGGCCCCCAAGTCGTTTGCGCTGCTCCAGTGCCTGGTCAACCAGGCCGGCCGCCTGGTGTCGAAGGCGGAACTGCTGGCGGCGGTGTGGCCCGGGGTGTTCGTCGGCGATGCGGTGCTGAAAAGCACGATCCGTGAAGTGCGCAAGGCCCTGGGCGACAACTCCGCCGAACCGCGTTTCATCGAAACCGCGCACCGCCGCGGCTACCGCTTCATGGCGTCAGTGACACCCGCGGCCGACCCGCCGGGGCACGCCGGCGCCACGCCTCGCGTGCGCTACGCGCGCAGCGGCGCGGTGAACATCGCCTACCAGGTCGCCGGCTCGGGTCCCATCGACATCGTGTTCGTCATGGGCTGGGTGTCACACCTCGAATCGTTCTGGAGCGAGCCGCACTTCGCGCGCTTCCTGACCCGGCTGGCCACGCGCGCCCGGCTCATCCTGTTCGACAAGCGCGGCACCGGCCTGTCCGATCCCGTCCCGGTCAGCCAGTTGCCTTCGCTCGACGAGCGGCTCGACGATGTGCGGGCGGTGATGGAGGCGGCGGGCAGCGAACGCGCGGTGCTGCTGGGCGTGTCTGAGGGCGGCCCGTTGTGCAGCCTGTTTGCCGCCACCTATCCCGAGAAGACCGAGGCGCTGATCATGATTGGCAGCTATGCGCGGCGGTTGCGGGACGACGACTACCCGTGGGGCCCCACGCGCGACGAGCACGCCCGTTTCTGCCAGCGCATCATCGAGGAATGGGGTGGCCCGGTGGGCATTGAAGCCCGCGCGCCGTCGCTCGCGGCCGATCCCGCGTTCCGCGACTGGTGGGCGTCGTACCTGAGAATGGGCGCCAGTCCCGGCGCGGCGGTCGCGCTGACGCGCATGAATGCCGAGATCGACGTGCGCGACGTGCTGCCGTCGATTCGCGTGCCCACGCTCGTCATCCACCGCACGGGCGATCAACTGCTGAAGATCGAAGAGGGCCGGTACCTGGCCGCGCGCATTCCCGGCGCCACGATGGTTGAACTGCCCGGCGCGGACCACCTGCCGTTTGTCGGCGACCAGGACGCGCTGCTCGACGCCGTCGATCACTTCCTGGCCCCCGCGCGCGAGCGCAGCCGGCCGACGACCGTGCTGTGTTCGGTGGTGACGCTGCTGTCGGATGCGGCCGGCGACGACCGCGAGTTGCTGGAGCGCATGTTCGCGCGTGAAGTGGCGTTCTATCGGGGACGCACGGGCCCAGCCGGCAGCGGCCGGTGGGTGGCCGCGTTCGAGGGACCGGGCCGAGCCGTCCGCTGCGCGGTGTCGCTAGCGGCCATCGCGCGCCAGTCGCGGCTGGCGGCCAAGGCCGGCGTACACATCGGTGAGTGCGACGTCTCGGCGATGGCCGGACCGGTCAGCACGATCAGCGCCGCGCTGGCCGACGCGGCCGGCGCGCACGACGTCTACGTGTCGCGCACCGTCGTCGATTTGCTGCCGGGTTCGGGGGTGGTGTTCGCCGAACGAGAACCGCTGTCGCTGCCTGGCGAGAGCCGTCCGGTGCCGACGCTCGCGGTGGTGACGCCGTAGGTCGACCGCAAGGCGTCCGGCGGTCCCGCCGGTTTACTGCTTGGCAAGCACCTGCTCCAGGGCCTTCAGGATCGTGTGGGTGGTGAACGGCTTCGGGAGGAACATCTGCACCTGCGGGCTGGCGTCACGCGCCGGCTGCTCGTTGGCGCTGATCCCGCTGACGGCGATGATCGGCACGGACGGGTTGATCCGGGCCATGGCGTGGATGGTCGGCACGCCGGCCATCACCGGCATGGTCATGTCGAGCATCACCGCGGCAATCCGCTGGTGGTGGACGCTAAAGCTGGCGACCGCCTCGGCGCCGTCGCCCGCCAGCAGCACCTTGTAGCCGGCCGACTCGAGCGTGCGTTGCGCGATGTCGCGAATCGCGGCTTCATCGTCCACCACCAGCACGGTCTGCCCCTGGCCCATCGGCCGCGGCGCCACCACGCCGATCATCGATGCGCTGGCAACACCGGTGCTGACCGGCAGGTAGATGTCGAATCGGGCGCCGTGCCCCGGCTCGCACGCGGCACGAATCAGCCCGCCGTGGCTCTTGGCGATGGCCAGCGAGGTCGACAGGCCGAGGCCGGTGCCCTTGCCCTGCTCCTTGGTCGTGAAGAAGGGTTCAAAGATCTTGTCGGCGATGGCGGCAGGGATGCCGGTGCCGTTGTCCTGCACCTCGATCTTGACGTAGTCGCCTGGTGGCAACTCCCGGTCGAGGCCGCCCTCGACCCGCGCCCGCCTGGCGGAAATCAGCAGCCGGCCGCCGGCGGGCATGGCGTCGCGGGCATTGACGCACAGGTTCAGCAGCACCTGGTGAAACTGCGTCGGGTCGCCGACCAGCGGCGGCAACCCGGGTTCGACCTCGGTGCGGATGTCGATCGTCTTGGGCAGCGTGTCGCGGGCAATCCGCGCCACCTCGGCCAGCAGTTCGCCGGGGTCCACTTCGATCCGCCGCCCCTCCAGTCCGCGTGCGAACTGCAGCACCTGCCGCACCATCTCGGCGCCGCGCCTGGCACTGGCGCCAATTGTGGCGAGCACTTCGCGATCGACCGGATCGGTGACGCGGTCCTTGAGCAGCTCGATCGCCATCATGATCGGCTGGAGCACGTTGTTCAGGTCATGGGCGATGCCCCCGGCGAGCGTGCCGATGCTCTCCATGCGCTGGGCACGGTAGAACTGCTGCTCCAACTGGCGCCGTTCGGAGACGTCGGTGTTGATCGACAACACGCTGCGCGGCCGGCCGTTCGCATCGCGGACCAGCGTGAAGCGGCTCTCCACAATCACCGCCCGGCCGCTCTTGTTGACCGGCCGCAACTCGCCGGTCCACTCGCCGGCACGCACGGTGGCGTCGTAGGCCAGTTCGGCCTCGCCGGCATCGCCGTCGGCATAGAACAGCTCGGTGATCGCCCGGCCGCGGACCTCGTCCGCAGTCCAACCGTAGACCCGCTCGGCGCTGCGGTTCCAGTAGGTCACGCGGCGATCCAGGCCCGTGACGATGATCGCATCCTGCGCCTTGTCGAGCAGCGACGCCTGTTCGCGCAGTCGCTGGTTGGCGCGCTGCTGGCGGCCCAGCATCACGACGCCGGCCACGGTCACGAACGTGATGAACAGCGTCGCCAGGCCCGCCGTCAGGGTGTTACGGGTGGCTCGGCGGTGCACCGGCGCCATGACGTCGGCCTCGAGCGTGCCGACGGTCGCAATCACCGGGTAGTCCTTCATCCGCCGGTAGTTGAACATCCGCAGCCGGCCATCGACGCCGCCCGGCCCGATGTAGCTGCCCGCCGGCTGGCGGGCGTGCTCGGTGATCAGTTGCGAACGGGCGATGTTCTCGCCGAACTCGAGGGCCGCCCCGCGCCGGCGCGCCAGCGTGACGCCGTTCTCGAGCACCAGCGACATCACGTCGGACGGCCCCAGCGTGGTGGTCTCGAACAGCTCGGTCAGATAGCGGGGCTCGATCGAGATGGCGACGATGCCCCCGAAGGCGCCGCCGGGCGCGTCGATGCGGCGGGTCAACGTAATGGCCCAGCGCCCGCTGATGCGGCCGAGCACCGGTTCAGAAATCAGCAGGCCCTGGGCCTCGCCGCGCTGGTGCCGCTGGAAGAAGTCGCGGTCAGCGACGTTGGTCGGTGGGAACGTCTGCAGCGATTCGATCACGTCGCCGCGCTCGTTGGTGACGCCGATGAAGGCGATCGACGGGATCCCCGACAGCGCCGGCACCACCAGGCGCGCGAGCGGCACCGGCGCCTCGGCGCCGGCCCCCTGGTGCTGGTCCCGGATCAGCAGCAGGAACTGATCGATGCCCTTCAGTAACTGGTTGGTGTGGACGTCGAGGGCGAGGGCGATGTTGGCGTTCTTGCTGAACTCGGCGGCCGTCGCCTCGACCCGTTCGGTCTGCGCGCGTTCGACGGTGTACGCCCAGATGCCGGCAATCAGCATCAGCGCGACCGCGGCAATCGCGGGACTGCCGGCGGGGAGGCGGGCGAGGAGCGATCGAATGGCGGTCAAGAGGCGTCAGTGTGTACAAAACCGGGGCGGGCCGCAACGGCCCGCCCCCTTCCAGTTACTTCGCCGCGAAGCAGTAGAAGTAGGCTTCGCCACCCGTGGCGCGGAGGTTATCCAGCCCGCAGCCCTTCGAGGGGTGCGCCGAGTGCCACGAGGTGGGGTTGGCGCCGCCGCCCTGGCGATCGTGGTGCCCGACCGTGGCGCTGCCGTCGCCGGCCGAACTCGTCCAGTTGTTGCAGGTGGCACCCGAGACGGTGCCGTCGAGGTTGGAGCCGGTCAGAATGTCGTGCTGGTTCGGCTTGTCGCCGCGGCCGTTGACCACGTCACCCTTCTCGGTGAGCGAGTTCTCCTTGGACAGCTTGTTGTTATCGCTGTGGAGGTCGGCAACGTTGGCGGCCACCTGCACGCCCTTGGCGTTGAACCACGGCCCCGCGCCAATGCGGTCCTTGGCGTTCACCGCCGGCTGGCCGTTGGCCGCGGTCGCGCTAAGGTAGGCGCGCCACTCACGATTGCCGGCACCCGCGGCCTTGGCCAGCGCCTGGCAATGCGCATCGGCGCCGGCCAGTCCGCCGAGGTCGGCGCCCTTACCCGACCCCGTGCTCGTGATGAAGAAACTCATGTTCCCCTGCGCCGTCACGGCCGGCGCGCCCGGCGCCATCACGGCCAGTGCAAATCCCAATACGACGATCCGTTTCATGTCCTGTCCTCCTGAAACAACACGAAGGACACGAAGATCTCGAAGCAAACCCAATAAATGCTTCGTGGTCTTCGTGTGTGATCTAACTTACCGCGCTACCGGCAGCGGCCCCACAGGCTTCAACGCAGCCGGCTTCGCGCCCGTCGCACCGAGTGCATCGTACACCGCGGGAACAGCGGCGATCAGATCGTTGGTGTCACTGATGAGTTTGGTCATGTCCTCGCGCAGTTCGCCGGCCACGCGGATCTGCTGCACCGTCGGCATCGATGTGGAGTTCATGATCTGCCCCTTGGTCTGGCCGAGCTGGCCGCGCACGTTGGCCTGCTGGCCGCCGCCCCCCCCGCCGCCCTGCCCAACGCCGAGGCGGCGGCGCAGATCAGCGAGCTTGGTGTTGAGATCGGCGAGTGCGGCCTTGCCGGCGGCCGGCACACTCGCCGCGGTCTTCGCGAGCGCCTCGGCCGCGGCCACCTGCGTGCCGAGCGTGGTCACCGCTTCGGCAGCCGAGTTGGCGACGCGCTGCAGTTCGTGCAGGCCGAGCGCGGTGTCGTGCCAGGTGCGCCGCTCCGCGTCGGTCATGGGCATGTCCTTGTCGCCGGAGACCCGCACCGTCTTGGTGGCGATGTCCTTGCCGTCCACCACCAGCGTGACGCGGTAGTCGCCGGGCATCACGTTGGGACCGTTGTTGCCGCCGCCCCCGAACCCACCCCCACCTGCCCCACCCGCCGCACCTGCCGTAACCAGCGGCTGATGCCGGAGGTCCCAGTGGAAGCGGTTGATGCCCGTACCGCGGGCGTTGCGCAGGTCGTTGCCGGTGATCTCGCGCACCTGGGTGCCGGCGGCATCGCGAATGCGCAGCGCAACATTGGTCTGCGGCTTCGCCAGGTAGTAGCTGATCGCGGCACCGTAAGTGGGGTTCTTCCCGAAGAACGGCTTGTCGCTGATGAACCCGCGATCGTTGGCCGGGTTGAACTGCATGGCGCCGCGCATGTCGAACAGGAACGCGTCGCTCTTCGACGCCTCCGCGTACTGCTGCAGCGGCGTGGCATCGTCCAGGATCCAGATGCTGCGGCCGTGGGTGGCGACGATCATGTCGTTGTCGCGCGGGTGGAAGATGATCTCGTGGATCGGCACCGTCGGCAGATTCGACTTGATCCGCATCCACTGGCCGCCGCGGTCCGGGCTGACGAAGATGCCGAACTCGGTGCCGGTGTAGAGCACGTTGGGGTTCTTCGGGTCCTCGGCCATCGCGGTCACGGCGTGGCCCTTCGAAATGCCCTCGCCGATCGAACGGAAGTTGTTGCCGCCGTCGACACTGGCATAGACATAGGTGCCCATGTCGTTGGCGCGATGGTTGTCGAACGTGGCGTAGACGACGTTCACTTCGTGAGCCGAGGCGGTCAGGCGCGAGACGTACGAGTTCTTGGGCACGCCCGGAAACTTGGTGGTGATGTTGGTCCAGGTCTTGCCGTCCTTGGTCATGTGGACCTGGCCATCGTCGGTGCCGGCATAGAGCACGCCGGCCTGCTTCGGCGACTCGACCAGCTGCACGATGTTGCCGTAGGTCTGCACGCCGTCATGCTTGGCGATGGTGAACTCCTTCGCGGTAACACCCATCAGCGACAGGCCTTCACGGTCGGTGGCCTCGCTCAGGTCGGGGCTGATCGCGGTCCAGCTCTGGCCGCGATCGGTGGACTTGAACACCTTGTTGGCGCCGACGTAAATGGTCGCCGGATCGTGGGGCGACATCAGGATCGGGGTGTTCCAGTTCCAGCGCAGCGGCGCCTCGCCACGGGCCGGCAGCGGCCGAATCGACTTGCGCTCGTTGCTGACGCGATCGATGCGCGAAATGTTGCCGTCCTGCGACTCGGCGTAGATGATGCGCGAGTTGGTCGGATCGATCTGCGCCTCGAAACCGTCACCGCCGTGAATCTGGAACCACTGGTCGTTGGCGATGCCGGTGCGGCTGCGCACCGCGGTCGGCCCGCACCAGGTGTAGTTGTCCTGCAGGCCGCCGCACACGTTGTAGGGCGTCTCCATGTCGTAGGTGACGTGGTAGAACTGGCCCAGGTCCATGTTGTAGACGGCTTCCCAGGTCGCGCCCTTGTCCCAGCTGATGCCAATGCCGCCGTCCGTGCCGTCGATGATGTGGTTCGAGTTCCTCGGATTGATCCACATGGCGTGGTGATCCGAGTGCAGCGCGCCATTCTCGATGAAGGTCTTGCCGCCATCGTCCGAGATGTGAATCTGCACGCCGAGCACGTAGATGCGCAGGTCGTTGTTGGGATCGATCCGCACCTGGCTGAAGTACATCGGCCGCGGGTTGACGCTCGACATCTTGCGCCACGACAGGCCGGCATCGTCCGAACGATAGGTGCCGCTCTCGGTGGCGTGCTCGATGCGCGCGTAGAGGATGTTCGGGTTCGAGCGATAGACGTCCATGCCGATGCGGCCGAGGTGTCCCGCGGGCACGCCCTGCGTCAGCTTGGTCCAGGTGCGGCCGGCATCGCTCGACTTCCACATGGCGCTGCCGGGGCCGCCGCCGTTGAAGCCCCAGGTGGCGCGGCGCCGCTGGTAGGTGGCAGCGTAGATCACCTTGTTGTTCGACGGGTCCATCACCAGCTCGGTCGCACCGGTGTCCTCGTCCACGTGGAGGATGCGCGCCCAGGTCAGGCCGCCGTCGGTGGTCTTGTAGACGCCGCGCTCGCCGCCCGGCCCCCACAGGCTGCCGAGCGCCGCCACGTAGACCACGTCGTGATCGACCGGGTCGACGATGATGCGGGCGATGTGCTTCGAGTTGGGCAGCCCGACGTTCTTCCAGGTGCGGCCGCCGTCAGTCGACTTGTAGACGCCGTTGCCCCACGAGCCGCTTTGCCGGTTGTTGTTCTCGCCACTGCCGACCCACACGGTGTTGGCGTCGTTCGGGTTGATGGCAATGTCGCCGATCGAGACGGCGTCATCGAGATCGTCGAACAGCACGTCCCACGTGGTGCCGTTATTGACGGTCTTCCACAAGCCGCCGGTGGCGGTGCCGACGTAGAATACCGCCGGGTTGGATTCGAGCACGGCGAGGTCGTCGACGCGGCCGCCCATGGTGGCGGGGCCGATGTTGCGGAAGACCAGGCCCGCAAAGGGATCAACCGGCGCAGCCGCGACGGCCGGCGCCGCGGGCCGCACGGCCGCGGCCTGTTCGGCGCGTACGCCGGGCGCGCCGAGCGCAATCAGGGTTACAAGAACAACAAGGGAACAAAGCGTTCGGAACATCCGGGGCCTCCTGAGACCAAAAACAGGCCCGGAAATGTACCACAGCCAGGGTACCTAAGGTGCCAAGGGGGCGGGAGGGCTTGGTACGTGGCGCCGCGCAATGCGTTCAACCTCGTCCAGGGCCTTGACGATGGCGGCGCCGACTTCGGCGCGTTCTTCGTCGGTCAGGGACGAAAGCAGGCTGTGTGCCGCGGTCGTGCGGCTGCGGATGGCCAGTGACAGGTGGTAGGTGCGCGTGTCGTCGAGGAAGCGCTCTCGGGCGATCTCCATCCCCGAATTATAGAGGGGGTGCAATAGCGGGAAAGGGGGCGCGATCGCCTCGCGCCCCCGTCCCACGGTCCGCGACTCGTCGGCGACGGTCAGAAGCTCCCGAACGTGCCGGTGCCGGCCATGGGCAGCTCCTCTTCGGCCGAGCGGGCCGGCTTGGCACTGCGCGCGGCAGGCAGGGTGACCACCTTGGCGCCACCGGATCGCTTGGCCGCCGGGGCGGCGGTGGGCGCCGTCGCCGAGCCGCGGCTGACGACGAGCGCTTCGAGCCGCGCGACCACGCCCATCGACGCATCGGCCTGGGCGTTCAGTTCTTCGCTGGCCGCGGCACTCTCTTCGGCGGTCGCGGCGGTGGTCTGCGTGACCTTCTCCATTTGCGAGATCGCCTGCGACACCTGGTCAATCCCCTGGGTTTGCTGGCGGCTGGCGTTGCTGACCTCTTCGACGAGGCTCTTCACCTTGGTCACGCTCTCGGTGATGCCCGAGATCGCGCTCGACACCTGCTCTACCTTGACGTTGCCGTAGTCGGCCTTGGTGATCGACGCCTCGATCAACGCCGCGGTGTCCTTGGCGGCCTGCGCCGAGCGCTGGGCGAGGCTGCGCACTTCATCGGCCACCACCGCGAAGCCCATGCCGGCCTCGCCGGCGCGGGCAGCTTCGACGGCGGCGTTCAGGGCCAGGATGTTGGTCTGGAAGGCAATCTCGTCGATGGTCTTGATGATCTTGCCCACCTGCTGACTCGACTCGCGGATCGCGGCCATCGAGCTGACCATGTCGGCCAGGGCCTGGTTCGAATCACGCACCTGGGTATCGACCTCGGCCATCAGCGTGGCTGCCTGCTGCGCGTTGGCCGAGTTCTGGCGGGTCATCGACGCCATCTCCTCCATCGACGCCGAGGTTTCCTCGAGCGACGCCGCCTGCTCGGTTGCCCCCTGCGACAGGGCCTGCGCCGAGCTCGCCACCTGGCCCGATGCCGACACCACCTGCTGCGAACCAATCGTCAACTCGTTGAGCGATGCGGTGAGCGAGCGGTTGGTCGTGGCGGTCACATACCAGGCCGCGCCGCTGCCGATGCCGAGCACCAGCAGCAGCCCGACGGCCGTCATCCACATGGAGTTTGCGACAGCGGTGTTGATCTCCGCAGCGTAGGTCTGGCCGTTGTTGACGTTGTAGTCGACCAGCTCCTGCAGGCTGGCCTTGTACTTTCGCAGGGCCGGCGTCAGTTCGTTCTCGAAGCTCGCCAAGGCTTCGTCGCGCTTCTGCGCACGGCTCAAATCGAGCACGCCCTCGCGGATGCGCCGCATCTCGTCCAGCGGCGCGGCCAGTGCCGCGTACAGCTCGCGGTCTCTCGGCTGGACGATGGAGGCCTCGTAGGCCTTCAGCGCCTCGTTGTTCTTCTTGGTGTTCTCGGCCATTTCCTCGTCAATCTCGGCCTTGCGGACGAGATCCGTGGTGGCGACATGGTTAATCGTCAACTGGTTGTTGACCGTCGAGGCGAGCATGGCCCGATCCACATTGATGATCCCGGGCAGCGCGTCCTCGGTGACCACCAGAGACGCCCTCTGGATTTGTTGCGTCAAGTACAGTGCTTCCGCACCGAGCGCGACCGCCACGGTCATGACGGCGCCAAATCCCGCAATCAGCCTCTTTTTAATGGTCCAGTTCTTCACGCGATTACCTCCAAGCCTGGTGCCTGCCAACACGGCAGAATCCGAAGCTCGGACGGGTAATCGGCAAAACCGGCCGGCGATTGAGCCGAGGAGCGCTCGCGCCGGTCTACGGAAGCGGCTACGGGCCCAGGCCCAGGCGCTGGAACGAGGCCGGCGCCTCGTCGAAATCGAGCGGCACGCGGGGCCGCGTCGCCGACACCAGGCGCAGCACGGCGAAGACCACGACCAATACCACCAGGAGGTTGATCGCGCCGCCACCGAGCGCGGCATCCTGCATCCTGGCGAACGTCGAAACGGCGATGAAGAATGCGATCGCGTAGATCGGTACCAGCGCCTTGCTGTTCTCGTTGGGGACGTAGGTACACGTGAACGGCAGCTTGTCGTAGTGCAGCATGAGCACTTCGAGAGCGACCACCGCACCGGCCAGACCGAACGCGAAGTGGGTGGCCGCCAACTGCGGCCCCAGCACGACCAGGAACAGGGGCAGCAGCACCGCCAGGGCCGGCAGCACCAGGGCCGCGACCGCGGCGCACTTCGCGCCGGTGACGAAGGCGCGGTCGCGGCCAGACCACGCCAGTTGAAAACCCCAGTTGGCGCGCAGCTCGGCGGGCACGCGAATCGCGTGACGAAACCCGACGAGCAATGCGCCGACCAGCAGCGGCTGCATGGCGAGCAGCCGCACCGACGCGCCCGCCCCCGCTTCAACCGTCGCACCAGAGAGCGCGACAATCGCCATGGCGAACCCGGCCGCCGCGGCACACACCAGCGTCAGGCGATGCGTGTTGCTGCGCCACATGGCGGCCAGCGAGAACGCAAAGCCGGCGCGGGCCGCAGGGTCGCGCAACAGCCACGCCGATGCGAGGCGCGCGCCGAGTCGCCACGGCCTTCGTCGCGACGGCGGCGGACCCGGCGCCAGCGCGGGTAAACGGCGCGCCTGCCACAGGTACGCCAGCCCGGCCAGCGCGACCACCAGCCCCGTGGCCAGCTGTGCTCGCCGCGCCATGGTTGGGAACTGCTCCCGCCGCTCGCGATAGATCGCACTGGCCGCCTCGTCGCGGGCCGCTTGCCGCGGCGTCATCTCGCGGCGCGGCAGGTCGGCAATGACGTGCCCGGCCGCCACTTCGTAGACCCCGACAAACCACGTCGGCGGCGCCATCGCGCGCCACCCGTCGAAGCCCCGCTCGGCAACGCGTTGCGAGGACGAAGGCAGCAGCAACAGCGCGCTGACCAGCGCAACGATCAGTCCCCCTTGTACCCACGGCGAGATGCGGGCAAACCAGCGCCGCCCCAGCACGGCGGCCAGCACCTCGCGAAGCGCGATCACCACGAGATACCCGAAGGCCGACGCGGCGACTGCCACCACGGCGTGCGTCGCCATGAGCCCGAACAACGAGGCCACGCTAATCTGCCTGAGGCTGAACACCAGCAGCCACGGAAAGAGGATGCTGGGGAACAGGTTGACGCCGATCCCGACCGCCGCGCCGAGGATCGCCACCGCCGACAGCTTGGCGCGCCGAATGATGCCGGCGGGCACCGGCAGCGGCTCCAGGATCGCCACATCACGTGCGTCGATAGCCAACTGGTCCCACTGCGAGGCCGCCAGCAGCGCGGTGGCGATCATCGCGACCGACAGGTGGAAGAACTTGTCGTCGAGCGACAGCACGGCCAGTTGGCCGGGCATCAGCACCACCATGGCGTACACCGCCGACAGGAAGAAGCTGACGAACAGGGTCAGACACAACAGCAGGGCCCCGACCACGGCGAGCAGTTGGGTGCGGTCGGCGTCGGGCGAGATGAGGTCGTTCTCGAGAAACTGGCGCAGGAAGTGCCGCGTCAGCAGGCGGTACGGACGGTGCCGGCGATCGACGGCCACTATGCCCCGAGCGCCGACAGTTCGGCCAGGTCGCGCGCCAGCCGCTCGGGATCCTCGCGAATGACCAGCTCGGAGAAGACGCCTTCGAGCGAGGTCCGCGACAGCAGCGTGCGTAGGTTGGCAATGGAGTCGTCTGCGACGACGATGCCCTGGTGGAGCACGATCACCTTGTCGCAGACGCGCTCGACGACCTCGAGGATGTGCGAACTGTAGAGGATGGCCTTGCCGCGGGCGGCCAGTAATCGCACGAGATGCCGAAGCATCAGCGTGGTGGCGACATCGAGGCCGGTTTCGGGTTCGTCGAACAGCACCACCGACGGGTCGTGCATCAGCGCGGCGGAGATCACGATCTTCTGCCGCATCCCCTTCGAGTACGAGGCAATGGCCTGATCGGCTGCGGCCCGCAGGCCGAACAAATCCAGGAAGCCCTCGATCTTGTTCGTCAGCAGCGTCTCTGGAATCTCCCGCAGCCGTCCGACGAGCTGCAAATACTCCGTGCCCGACAGGAACGGATAGAGATACGGCTCTTCAGGGATGTAGCCCAACTCGCGCCGGAAGGCCACCAGGTCGTTGCGAATGTCGTGGCCGCCGTACTCGACGTGACCAGACGAGGGCTCGAGCAGGCCGGCCAGCATTTTGGCGGTGGTGCTCTTGCCCGAGCCGTTGGGACCCAGATAGCCGACAATCTCGCCGGGACGCAGGGTGAAATCGGCGTCCTTCACCACGCACACGCCGGAGAAGTACTTCGACAACCGGTGCGCGCGCAGATCTCTCACGGGCGGCTTCCCTGTCGCGGCAGCGGCCGCCGCGTCGGCCAGAAGCACGCCAGCACCGGAGCCAGCGACACGACCAGCAGCGCCATCGACACGCCGAAGAGGTCGGCGGAGTCGGCAATGAAGTCGGCGAACACCGTGAAGAGCGCGACGTTGTAGCCGGCGCTCATCACCGTGAGCACCAGGAAGAAGCCGAAGCCGCCCGCCACTTCGCCACGCAGCCCGCCGGCCACGGCGCGCAGCACCGCCAGGTGATTGACGGCGCGCCTCAGCGGCCCGGCGCCCTGATCGAACTGGAGATCAGCGAGTGCCGGGGCGACGATCAGTTCCATGCTGCGATCCGAGAGGAAGCGCCCGGCGAACGCCGTAACGAGCGACTCGAAGCTCATTGCGCCTCCGCCGGCTTCAACGACAGCGCCTCGCGCAGCGTCGCGAACGCTTCGTGGACCTTCAGGCCATAGGGCGTGGCGCGATACAAGCGGCGGGGCATGCCGCTGGCGCCCGGCGCCCGCTCTTCCTGCCAGGACTCGACGAAGCCCTTCTCTTCCATGCGGGCGAGGATCACGTAGACGGAGCCGCGCTTCAGCGCGCCGGCGGCCGCGTCAACCAGTTCCAGGCCGTAGCGCTCGCGTTGGCCCAGCAGCTCCATGACGAGCGACTCGGTCCGCGACATCGACGGCAGGCGGGGATCAGTCATGGCGCGTATCTTACACTCTGTCAGACTGACGTCAAGAGTGTTTTTGAGGAGTGGTTCCGGCGCTTACGCCTGCGTCACTTTGAGGCCTTCGCCCTCGGTGGAGACGACAATGCGGCCGCCGTCTTTCACGTCGCCGAACAGCAACAGCTCCGACAGCGGCTTCTTGATCGACTTCTCCACCAGGCGGCCCATGGGCCGGGCGCCGAAGGCGCGGTCGAAGCCCTTCTCGGCCAGCCATGCACGGGCGGCGGGGTCCAGCTCGATGGTGATCTTGCGCGCCGCCACGAGCGCGCGCAGTTCGTCGATGTGCTTGTCGACCACGCGCTCGATCTCCGGCGTCCCGAGCGGCAGGAAATGCACGGTGGCGTCCAGGCGGTTGCGGAACTCGGGCGCGAACATCTTCTCGAGCACGCCAGTCGCCTTCGAGCCCTCGCCCACTTCCTTGAAGCCCATGCGGCGTCCCGACAGGTCGCGCGCGCCGGCATTGGTCGTCATGATAAGGATCACGTGCCGGAAGTCGGCGTGGCGGCCATGCGTGTCGGTGAGGGTGGCGTGATCCATCACCTGCAAGAGGATCGCAAACAGGTCCGGGTGCGCCTTCTCGATTTCATCCAGCAGCAGCACGGCGTGCGGGGCCTTGCGGATGGCATCGATCAGCAGCCCGCCCTCTTCGTAGCCCACGTATCCAGGAGGCGCACCGATCAGTCGCGACACGGCGTGCTTCTCCATGTACTCGGACATGTCGAAGCGCAGGAACTCCACCTTCAGAACGCGCGCCAGCTGCTTGGCCAGTTCCGTCTTGCCGACACCCGTGGGCCCGGTGAACAGGAAGTTGCCCATCGGCTTGTCGGCCGACCGCAGCCCAGACCGCGACAACTTGATCGCCGACGACACTTCGTCGATGGCCGCGTCCTGCCCGAAGATGACCGACCGCAGTTCGGTCTCGAGGTTCTTGAGCGCCACCTTGTCGTCGCTCGACACGGCCTGCACCGGCACCCGCGCCATCTTGGCAATGATCCGTTCGACATGGGCCACATCCACCCGTAGAGGCGCGTCTTCAGACGCGCCTGCGCTGCCGGACGCGCGGGGCGCTAGCTTCAATGCGGCGCCGGCCTCATCCAACACATCGATGGCCTTGTCGGGAAGGTGCAAGTCCTTCAGGTGACGCACCGATAACGCGACGGCGGCCTCGATCGCCTCGTCTGAGTACGTCACGCCGTGGTGCTTCTCGTACGAGTCCTTCAGGCCCTTCAGGATTTCGACCGTCTCGGCTTCCGACGGCTCGAGCACTTCGATCTTCTGGAAGCGGCGCGACAGCGCGCGGTCCTTGTCGAACGACTGCTTGACGTCAGCGAAGGTGGACGAACCGATGCAGCGCAGCGCGCCCGATGCCAGTGCCGGCTTCAACAAATTCCCCGCATCCATCGTCCCGCCCGACGCCGAGCCGGCGCCGACCATGGTGTGGATCTCGTCGATGAACAGGATGGCGTGGTTCTGCTTCTCGAGGGCGTCGAGCACCTGCTTCACGCGTTCTTCGAAGTCGCCGCGATAGCGCGTGCCGGCCACCAGCGTGCCCATGTCGAGCGAGAACACGCGCACGCCTTTCAGCGGCTCCGGCACATCATTCTGGTGAATGCGCAGCGCCAGTCCTTCGGCCAGCGCCGTCTTGCCGACGCCGGGCTCGCCGACCAGCAGCGGGTTGTTCTTGCGGCGGCGGCACAGCACCTGGATCATGCGATCGAGTTCGAGCTGCCGGCCGATCAGCGGATCGATGGCGCCCCTGGCGGCCTTGGCCACCAGATCGGTGGCATAGGTTTCCAGCGGATCCTTGACGGCGGCCTCGCCGCCATCCGGCGCGGCGGTGCCTTCCTTCTCCCCGCCGTGCGAAATGGCGCGCAGCAGCGTCAGCCGATCCACCCCCTGCTTGCGCAGGAAGTAAGCGGCGTGGCTGTCTTCTTCCTGCAGCAGGAACACCAGCAGCGCGCCGCTCTCCACCTGCTGCGCGCTCGACGAAGCGGCGTGGACCACGGCGCGTTCGACGACGCGGTCGAAGCCGAGGGTGGATTCTGGCTTCACGGCCTTGCGTCCGGGCACCGGGGTGAAGGCGCGCTCGAGCACTTCTTCCAAGTCTTTGCGCAGCGCCACGAGATCGACCCGGCAACTCGCCAGGATGGTGCGCGCCTGGGGATCCTCGGCCAGCGAGTGCAGCATGTGCTCGAGGCTCACCAGGTCGTGACGACGTTCGGCGGCCACGCGGAAGGCGCGGCGGATGCTTTCCAGGGTGTCGGGCGCAAACGGAACGGGCGTGCGGCTCATGCGCGGGCTCCCTCGGGATCGGGTTCAAGCGTGACCAGCAGCGGAAACTCGTGCTTCTCGGCCAGCGCCTGGGTGGCCTTGACCTTGGTCTCGGCGACGTCGCGGGTAAAGAGGCCGGCCACGCCGACGCCGGCCTGGTGCACGTGCATCATGACGTTGAAGGCTTCGGCGGGCGGCATGTTGTAAACCGTCTCGAGCACCCAGACGACGAATTCCTGGGTGGTGAAGTCGTCGTTGTGCAGCAGCACGCGCCACAGGCGCGGGTGCTCGACCTTCTCGTCGGCGCGCGACTCGACCTGGACGCCGTCTGCGGTTTTCGGAAGTGCCACTACCTGATGATACTGCGGGGGTGCGGACGCGTGGGGCGCCGGGTTCGCCCGGCGTGGGGGTCGGCGCCACGCGCCGTCCTGGGGCTCGCGCCTCTCGGCGCTCGTCGGGGCGAGTTTGCGAAGGGTGCGACGGCAGTCCCGATCGCTCAGGTGCTGCGTCCGCACCGGGCCATGTCGATGCTGCCCACGCAGTTGGCTGGTATGATTGGCCGTGCGCGACCGTTCGCAGTATCCAGTTCGCAAGAGCACATTACGAGACGAACCACCGGACGAGGCGGTTGCCCGGCTGAGTCCCTCGGAACGGGTAGCCATGGTGTGGACGCTCAGCGTGCAGGCCTGGCAGTTCAAGGAGCCCTCCTTCCATGAATCGCGACTTCGCCGAGATGTTGTCCGCACTCAGCGAGGCGGGCGCTGAGTTCCTGGTCGTAGGCGCGCACGCGCTGGCGGCTCATGGCACGCCCCGCGCTACCGGCGATCTGGACATTTGGGTTAACCCCACCCGCGACAATGCCGCCCGTGTGCTGGCCGCGCTCGCCGCGTACGGCGCGCCGCTTGCCGACCTGACGATCGACGACCTCACGAAGCCGGATACGGTGTTTCAGATTGGCGTGGTCCCCTGCCGCGTCGACATCCTCTCGGGGATTTCCGGAGTGCAGTTCGCGCACGCGTGGGCCAACCGGCTCGTCGTCGAGGTCGAAGGCATCCAGGTGCCGGTGCTTGGCCGAGCGGACTTCAAGGCCAACAAGCGGGCGAGCGGGCGACCCAAGGATCTGCTGGATCTGGATTTGCTCGGCGAGTGAGGTAACCGCTGGGGACGCGCGCATGTAGCGTCAGTGGGCTCCGTCTACCCCGGGACGCATCGACCTTCGCAAACCGGTCCCCCGAATCGGATCAAGCACAGTTCATCGCGTCATGGCTGGTGGCAAACACCGCGTCGTCGGTCTGATCGACGGTGCGATTGCCCGCGGGGTCGTACGCCCAGGCCTGGCGCTTCAGAATCGTCGGCGTGGTGTTGGTGTCGGTCAGTACCGCGGCGGTGAGCTGGTCCACGGCGTCGTGCGAGAAGGCGTAGATCTTCGCGGCGGCGCCGGCGCGCTCCTGGCGCCAGGTCAGGATGTTGCCGACCGGGTCGTACGTGTAATCGAACTTCGACAGGGTCGCCGCCGACGGGTTCTTGTGATGGATGGTCTGCAGCCGGAAGTCGCCCTCGTCGTCGAAGTAGCTGTAGGTCGAGGTCTGCGCATTCGGGTAGGTCACTGACGCCACGCGCGCCGAGTGGCCCGCAAACGTATAGTCAAACTGCCCAATCGGAAACTCGAGCGCGGCGATGCGGCCGAGCGTGTCGTAGGTCAGTTCCGTACCGGTACTGTTCAGGAAGCGCGTGGCGACCCTGCCCAATTCGTCGTAGGTGTAAGTGAATCGTGTCGTTAGTCAGCGGGCCGTCGACGCTGGCGAGTTGCCCCGCGCCCAGCGTGCCCGCGGCCTTGTAGGTGTAGGTCGTCGTCCCGTTGCCGTCCACCATCGTCAGGGGACGCGGGTAGTACGCATCGTAGGTGTGCGACAGGTCGGCGGTGGCGATGGTCTCGTTGGTAAAGCCGGCGCTGCTCACGCTGTCGTCGAGATTGTAGGTATAGGTGGTCACCTGGTCCATGGGATCGGTGACCGTCGACAGGCGGCCGGTACCGTCATAGGCGTAGAGCGTGTCGGTGGTGTTGTCGGCACGGACTTCGCGCGTCACCCGGTTGGCCGCGTCGTACTCCCACCGCGTGCGCTGCCCTTTCGCATCGACCAATGCATCCACGCGCCCGCAGGAACACCAGATCACCGAGACCGTGCGCCCAGTAGGGTCGATCGTGGCCGTGCGCCGCCCGTAGCCGTCATACACGTGCCGGGTGACCCGGCCCAGCCGGTCCTCCTGCTGCGTCAGGTCCAGCCGGCCGTAGGTGCAGGTATGGTGGCCGCATCCGAAGAGGTCGACCGCGCGCAGGCAGGTCGTCCCCATCTTCGTCTTCGGCCAGGAACGGTGCGACAGTCGTCCGCCGTCTGCTTGTCCAGCCGCGTGCCGCCGGCTCAGGCGCGGCGACTCAGCGGCGGACAGCGCTCGCCTAACGGTCTAGTCGACATAAAACTCGTGGAGCTTCTCTAAGACGCGATCGTCTCGCAAGACGATGACGCGCACGTGATAGTTCGAATCGTGCGCGCTTTGGGCGTAGCGGAGGATGTGCTCGCCATTGTGAACGCCAGTTTCCAGTGGCGGACCAAGAATTGAGAGCACCTCCTCTTTGGACGAGCCCAATGCCACCTGTTGAAACTTGGCGTCCGAGTACCCTGCGGCGTAGACGGTGTCGTCGCCCAAGAGCGCCGAGAGAAGGGTGCCGTCGATCCCGTCGAGTAGCGATACGTGGGCGACGTAGGCGCTGCAGGCAATGGCCATCACGACGACCAGAATACTCATCCGTTTCATCGTGAGCATGAGCCGCCGCCCTCGTCGCTGTTTCCTCCGCCTTTCGGTGGCGTGGGCCGCGACCTGTTGAAAAGTTCATCCCATCCAGAGTCGCCCTGCTTCTTAAGGTCTTGATGCCACTTCGCGTCTTTCCACCCGCCGCGCCACCACTGCACGCCCTGTTGGAGCATCGATCCACCGCTCGTCGTCACCGAGCCGTCGGGATTCACTGTCACGTCTATGCCGTTGCTCGTCTTGAACAATTCCCCGGGACGGGTCTCCGGTGTGGCTAACCCATCCTGACTTCCTGGGAACAATCCGCCAGGTGAGACCGGAATGGCATCGGCGGTAGCCTCGGGTTTCACATAGACCGTCTGCTTGGAATTATTCTTTACGGATCTCAGCCCAAAGGGATCGACGAATTCCGTCGGAGAATTCGATACGTAACGCTGTTGGTTCGTTCCACCAGCGAGGCCGATGGGATCGTCGCTCAGGAAGCGAGCGCGCCCTGGTTCGTAGTAACGAGCGCGATAATAATTGAGGCCAGTCTCCGCATCCCACTCGCGGCCGGTGAAGGCGTAGCCGGATGTTGAGCCGCCCTGCATCGAGACACCCCACGAGTCGTATTCGCGTTCCAATGTGATCGCGCCGGCGTCGCTGCTCTCCTGGACGACGCTCCCTAGATGATCGGCGAGGTAGTAGGTGACCACATCCGCGCCGTTCTTCCGCGCCAGCGGCTCGTCTATTCCGGCGCCATGATAGTAGCGAATCGTGTCGGTCGTGCTGCCACTCAGCCGCTCTTCGACGATGTCCTCGTCGTCATAGATGTAGGTCCGCGTCAGTCCAGCCGCTGATTTCTCGGTCCGCCGGCCGGCCCCGTCATATTCGAACGTCGCCAGTGTCGTCGTGCCTGCCTTGACCTCCACCAGCTGATTCAGCGCGTTCCAGAGGTAGGTCTTCGTCCCGTCGCTGGTCAGATTGCCGTTCGCATCATACGTGTAGCTCGTCGTGCTGCCGGCCGCGTCGATCTCGTACTGCTGGGTGGACTCGTTGCCGGTCGGATCCTTGGCTTTCACCGTCACCGTCGTGGTGCCTGATGCCACCTGGGCCGTGCCCTGGAAGTTATTACTGGCATCGACCGTGGCGGGCTGGCCATCGATCGTGACGGTGGCCGCTTCGTTCACCGTGCCGGACAGCACAATCAGCCCGCCCGGCGCGCGGGCCTGCAGGCGGTTCATCGTGTCGTGCGTG